>ENA-ORBV01000018-ORBV01000018.1-microbial-mat-metagenome-genome-assembly--contig:-NODE-18-length-294708-cov-9.145755_pt1 | contig 294708 bp, 87 predicted proteins | sample MGYA00237777_ERZ505514 | MGnify/ENA primary metagenome ERZ505514 (study PRJEB26160, sample SAMN06269048) | microbial mat metagenome | isolation source: Oligotrophic lake microbial mat | place...
ATGTGAGGCTTTGAGGCTTTTGGATGGAGGACCCATTATGGCCCGCGAGTCGGACATAGAGTTCCGTGGCAAATGTGCGAAGAATTGGCGTGGTTGTAATTCGGGTTGGAGTTCAACGTTTCCGGTTCACCGGTAAGCACAAGCTGGCTGCCATCTGCGGACAGGGATACGGTGAAATAATGATTGCCGACGAGAATTGTTTTGCCTTGAGTGACCGGATAGCTGTTGCTCTGGTCACGTATCTCGGTGATCCGGCCATCCTTAATCTCTACCGTATAAGCCACGCCAGAGATGTAAAGAAGCTGCTCGGTTCTGCCCGTGATCTTTTCTTCCTCGCTGAGGTTGAACAACTTGACGATTCTTCCATTCTTTCTAATCGAATCCGCGTCACGCAGCTGCTCGAGCGTTCCAGGTAAAATGCTGGCATTTCCATCTTCTTCCTGGCCCTGATATTGACGGATGCTCTTCTGGTGAGTGCGGATAGACTCATAGTCAACCAACGCGGGTTGATTATCCGCAACGATACGTTTACCGGAAGCGTCCGTTTTCGCCTTTCTTCCCTCATCCATAAGACGCTGCATTTGGGATCTCAGGCTTTCCATCTTCGTGAGCTGCTTCTGAATTGTCCTGCGAAGAGCGGTTGTAGACGGATTTTCAACCCCGGCGTTCGCCTGCAGTTCAGTATCAAGCTTTTCACGAAGATTCATCAGCTCTTCTCTCAGCGGCTCATACGCCTTAAGAGCTTTCTGGAAGGAGACTTTCTTATCCAGATCGTGATTCGGATCCTTGCCGGGGAGCTTTGTGAAAACAACGTCGAGAAGTTCGCTTTCGTCTTCTGTGTCTACATACGCTTCCGCAACGTGGGCAGGTGTTTCATTACGGCCGGAGCGCGCGACGTTCTGTTCGAGTTCGTAAAGGTCCTTGGACGCGCCGAGCACGAGAGCAACTTCACCGAAATCAAAGTTGGATCCATAAATAGCCACGGATTCATCGAACTGATGCAGGTTCGCTGCCTGATCCGCGAGCGGCATACTTCTGGCACTCATCTGATTTTCGATCTCGGCGCGAACAGAAGCCAGATACGCCTTAAACAAAGCCGACAATTGTTCGCGCGACAATTGGACTTTGGCATCATTGAAATCAAAAGTTTTCCCGCTCGCGTCAGCTAGTCCAAGACCATTTAATTTATTGATGATGTCGCCCGCATACATATTATCCCCGAGAACCGTCTTCAGGTTTATTCTGGCCTTGCTGTCTCCCAGCTTCCTCATCTCTTCCTGATTGAACAGCTTCTGGAACACACTGAGATATCCAGGGAAGCCGTTCTCTACACCGTAGAGTTCGCTGAGTCCTTTCTTATAAGCGGCATCGGCGGCGGCATCTGCAAACACTCCCTTCTCTTCCTGGGTTTTGTCCGCAGGCTCCTCCCAGACGCCGCCCGCGATAGCAGTCCAGATTTTCTTGATCGCTTGGGAGGCTTTTTTCAAATGCGGAGCTTCATAGTCAGTACCACGGGCATAGCGAGGAATCGCAAACACAACCCCGCGCAAGTGGCCGTTATTTTGAGCTTCTTTCAAGCCAAACTTGCCCTGATCCCCATCGAGAAGAAAGATATAACCTATACCGACCGCGCGTTCTTCAAGACGATGGAGGTCCATCAGCTCATTCATAGTAGCGGTGGAGCCGAGAGACGCTCTCTTTCTATCAAAGAAATTGCGGATATCTTTAATCGCGGTGGCCTTTCTTCCTTCTACGTTCCAGTTGCTTCTCAGGTACTCCATAAGGCTGCCAAGCTCTTTAATCTCAGGGGCGTCAGCGGCGGAAAGACCAAGGACGTTCTTTGCCGCAGCGAGAGTCGTCTCCGTATATTTTTCAACATAGGCTTTATAGGCTTTTTGAGCCAGAGTCCGCTTGGTGAAGAATACACGTACAGGAGCCATGTAACTGCTGGGCCCGCGGAGTTTTTCGGTGATTCCGAATAGCCACTTATAGGTCTGCTCCCAGGTACTGAAAGCTTCGTGTCCTTCGAAAAGATCCTTGGCGCCCCATTCTCGTGCGCGCGTGATATGAGTCGGGAATTCGAGAACGGTGGGTCCTTTCCCTTTGGCTCCTTTCCCGAGGAGTTTAAGCGCTACGAGTACATCTTTGAATGCGACGTCATTTTTATTTTTTTCGTTCTGCGTGTAGAGATTATTTTCCCGCTTGGCAACTACCGTACCGGAAGAACCGCCGATATCCATACTTCCGTCCTTGCGCATGCGGACGACCTTCTGATAGACGGTCAAGCTATCGATCTCACCGCTGACCTTTGTCTCGCCGCCGACAGAAACCCTACCGCCGCGCTCAGCGACCGCTTTTTCCCATGCAACTTCAAGCAGGGAGCCGATACGATTACTTTCGCGCTGGGTAGTCGCGGCTCCATCGCGTCCTACTACGCGGACGTCAAATTCGGTCTTACCAAATTTGCTCTTTGTCTTGTTGTCCTTGTCCTTGGAAGCATTCACCGCGTAATTGTCTCCAAGCGTACGGTTTGCGACAACTTCAAGGGCTCGGCTGAGAAGCTCACGGAAAGCTTCTTTGGTTGGCACCTGCTTGGCAAGCTCTTCATCGCTGGCAAAAGCCCCAGAGGGATCGAAACCCATCTCTTTCATGAAATCAACCATATTAGCGCCGTGATCATTCTCGAAGATTTTGAAAAGCTCGTCGGCCACGGTCTTGAATTCATCGGTTGTTCTGAGAATTGTACGGCCTTCGACGGTCTTGTCTGCCGCTTCCTTGAAGAAGAGCTTGCCCGGCCGCGCCCTGGCGGAAACACCGAGTTGGCTCCAGAGTTTGGAGATCTGGCTCTTCGGCGTGCTCGCGAGATCAGCGCCCTGGTCGAGACGGACAAGATTGTCAGCGATCTGCAGGATCTTCAGCATCATTTTCTTATGCTCGTCGCTCATATCACGGCCAGACTCGGCGTTGATGTAGCGCATGAGCTTCATGATGACGTCGTCGATTTCGTCGATGGTCAGATTGTGTTTTCCATCAAAGTTCTGGCTTCCCTTGATATCTTCCAGGAACAGGAATTGATAATCCGAATAAGGAATGTAGATCACCTTGGGCGAACCGGTGTTTTTCAATGTTTCCTTGATGGTGCCTGGGTCCATCTTGTCTTTTATAATTCCTCTGGCATCAATACCGAATACGGAATACACAGACGTCTGATTTGAGAGAAGGTCATTTTGCACGGCTTCGGGCGATGTAACGAGATGAACAACAGGCACGCCGCCGAAAGCTTTCATTATATTGCGGATCGGAATGGTGAAGGTCTTACCCTGAGCTGTCGGGATGCCGACGATAATGCCCTGAGCGAGTGCCGAACCTGAAAGGAGCTGAACACCGCGGAGATAGTTGGACTTCTTGTCACCCGAAGCATTAAAGAACTTGTTAGCGATGGAAACACCTATCAGGAAGCGAAAGACCAATTCCCCCGAATACTCGTCGGCGTCTTTAAGCTCGTTTGCGTAATGCACTCCAAGCCCTTTGATGTCGGCGATGAGCCGATCTTTTACCTTATCGCTTGAAGCAATCAATTTGTCGATCTTCTTCAGATCTTCACTGGCCACATAAACTTCCTCGCTGTAATCAAGCCTGCCGCTCACATCATCCGCTAGAAGAGGCGCTGCAAGATCTGCATTCATTCGAACAAGCTCTACAAGCTTCTCCACGTTTACAGTGGTACCCGTAAAAATCCCCTTCTTATACGTTATGCCGTCTTTCTCCATAAGAAATTTCAGACCGAGTTTTTTAAGCTCCTCTACCGTCATTTCTCCCGCATTGATAGTTGCCGCCAGATTACGAATCAGAACTTCATAGACGCCACGCATATGAGGTTTTTTCGCAGCCGCACTTGCTGAATGAATATCTGGTTCCTTAAGCTTTTCGAGCCATGCCTTGCTATGTTTTTCGCCGTCAGTCCGGGCATCCTCATTTATGGTCTTCGATTTAACGAAGGAGTCTGCTTTCCCGGCGGTTATCTTCTCCGCCCTTTCAGTGATATCGACGCCGCGTTTTCCTTCTTCGGTTTCCTCTTCTTCTTTGAGTTTGCCGTTTACTTCGGCGAGCTTGGTCCCGACCAGAGAAGCTTTATCCTGAATACGGTTAATCTTGATCGAAATTTCTGCTTTTTCTAATTCGTTGGTCGACTTTAGCTGTTCCTTGAGTGCAGCTTCGAGTTCCTTATATAGCGTGCGGAGCTCGTCTTTAGCGGAGGTCAGCTCCTCCTCATTTTTCTTGAGCTTGTCCTGCGCTAGGCGGATCTGCTTGTCATTCTTAACCGAGTACGCCGCTTCCAGCTCGTTCTGCAGGTTCTTCTTCGCTTTAGTCAGGTTTTCTGCTTCGATTTCAAAAGCACGCATCGAACGGTTTTTCGAAGCTGCTGTGGGTTCTTTGACTGACGGAACGAAGAGCGGCGTAATGGGTTTGACTGAAATGCTGCCCGTTCCGGCGATTGAAACGGTGAAAGCGATTCTGCCGGATTCTTCCTGGTTAATGAAAGTGATTCCCGTATCCGTGGCGAAGAAATTGCCGCGATTGTGGCCCTTGAAAAAATCCGGGTTTTTGGAAAGCTCGGTGACAATCCCTCCGACTTCTATTTCCTTGACCTTTCCATCGGCATCGATCATGAGAGTCTGCTGTCTTTCGCCGCCCTGATAGAACGTGATGGGTGTATATCCGCGTTCATTAACTGTCCCGACTGTCCAGAAACCGAGGCGGTCGCCTTCGCGATTAAAAAGCCATACCGCTCTTTGGCCATTATAGGTGCCTGCCACGACAACACCTTCGCCATCCTCGACGCGTACAGCCCTGCTGACTACCACAGGAACGCTTCGGCCGTCTTCATATTGAATACGCTCCTCCATATTTTTCTGCAGGACATCGGGATCTTCCGCCATTTCCAGAGTCTTCCGGTAAGCCGCTCGGTCCGTGATGGCCTGAAGACGTGCCAGAAGTTCGGCGTTGCCGGGCAGGGCGCGCATGTCGTTTCCAGACGGCCTGAACTCCACAGGTTTGTCGAAGACCGCTATCTGCTGACGCAGGATGTATTTTGCCCAGAACTGAGCGAGCCCTGCCTGCCAGGTCCCTTTGTAAAGCCTGCCGCTGGTAAGCTGACGTTGAATGAACCGGGCAAGAATATTGTTTCCTGTGTGAACGCCGCCCGCGACGAGTGTCCCGTAAATCAGTGGCACAAGAGCGAATCCTCCTCCAAACACGAGCGCGCTGGCGGCAAAAGCGAGACCGGTAGTTAACGTACCAAAGATAAAGTGATTGAGAAGTACTCCGCTCAAGCTCATGCCGACTTCTTCAGCCTGCTTCTGGGCTGCTCCGCTCCAGTAATGAGCTGCTGAGAATAATGCGCCCTGAATTATCAAAGCAAAAGGAAGCGCGGCCACTAAAGGACCTCCGAACAAGAAAGCCAGACCGAGCGTAAGGCCGTAAGTTAACGCAGTCTTTAAGGCTTCTTCGCCATGCCCTTCGATCATGGATGCAAGCACGTTATTAATCCAGAAGCTGCGTTTGAAGGGATTGATCCTGCTGATGACGTTATAAAACCAGTTGCCCGCGATAGAATGCGTTCCACCCAAGGCCGGAGGTGCATGCGGGCCAAGAGCTTCCACGCCGGTTCCAGGGAGTGGCGGCGCAAAGTCAGTCGTTCCAAGGTTCGATACGTCGAATGCATCGTAGGAGTCTTCAATGACGATACCGTCATCAACGACAGGGGCTTTCGTGGCAGCGAGAGAAGCTGCACGAAGATTAAGATCCCGGTCGAACCGAAACACGAGATCGCGGTACTTTCTCGCTGCTTCAGACTTCCGGCGCGCCGTATCAGCTTCAAGAGCAAGAAGGACGGCTTTATCTTTTTTGAGGCCCGCAGCGTCTTGTCCTTTTTTGACTAACGCTTCAATCGCCTTATCAAGCGCCTCTTTATCTTTGGTCTGCTCGGCTTGAAGTTTCAGATAGCCGAACTCAATTTGTCTCTGCGCGTTCATAGCAGTGGCTTCAGCTAGGACGGTGCCTATATCCGTCATGGGTTTGCCGGAATCTCTAACGCGAATTTCGACCGATAGCCGCGATGCAAAGAGGCCCAGAACCTGCGCATCGAAGCCCATCAGCTGATCCATAAAGCTGATATCAACTGATTTTTCAGCGTTCAGGTAAGAGACAAGAGTTTCAGCGTCAACCTTCTTGAGGCTTGCAAAGGCAGCGAGGAAATTATCCGCTGACGCACTGTCAAACAGAGTGAAGGCCTGGCGTTTTACTGGCGCTTTAGCGAGGCGTTCCAGGAGCTGGCTGAGGAATAGCTTCTGCAGCGCTCCGCTCTGACGGCTCATTCTCAGGACAAAAGTTTCGATTTCTGCGATGGCCCGATTTCTCTGTTCAATCGACAGCGTGCCGTCGGCAAGGATCTCGTCGATGAGAGAAGCAAGAGCGAGTGAAGCCGGCTTATTGGCTGTTTCAAATTTTGCAATCGCAGCGCGGCCCGCGGCTTCTCTTGACTTTAGATTTTCCAGGGACGCTTTCTGCTGAGCTGCCGTCTGTTTACGCTTTTTGGTTTCAGCAAGATCTGTTTCACTGGTAAGGATAGCCTTCGCAAGAGCCGCTGCGGTTTTATTCGTCTTCTGTAAGTTAAAGGCTTTATTAGCGGCGATAAGAACGTTCAAATATGTATTTTTGGCATCCGTGCTGAAAAAGGCTACGCGATCCATTTCAGCCAGCACCATTGCTGGAGTAATCACAGTCGGCTTAGCAGCTTCCTCGTTAACAAATCCGGGATGATTCGTCAGAGCGAGAATAAGTGTCTGAAGGAATATATCCCGCAGCTTGGTCTGCTCTAATTCGGTTGTTGTAGCAGAGGCCCGCTTAATCGCCTTCTGCATGAACGCTTTGAGAATGGCTTGCGCCTGCAGAGGATCGGGCATGTCGTTGAGAGCATTTACCAATTCCGTTGCGAGGCGTTGGTTGGAAGACTCACTTATGAAGCCGAGACCGGCTATTTTAAGTTCTGCGGCGGCCAGGGCCAACTGTATATTCGTCTCGCGCTGAGTAGTTTTGGCGCCATCCCCGGAAACAGGCGTCTTCCATTTCTTCAGATTGGCGTTTATGAGATCACTAACGCTGCCTCCTCTACTCTCACGGCGGCTCATTTCTGCGAATACCCGGCTCATCACCGCCGGACTGAGGTTGAGCATATCAAGAAGGACATCGCCGCTCACTGCGGCTTCATCCAACATCGCGACGAAGCTATTCCTATCAGCTACCGAGAGTCCCTGTACGAGTGCCTGGAACCTGCGGAAAGAAGAAGCTGACGACAACGCTGTTTCGATCATATCTAGCCGCAGGCGTCTGGGCATTTTATTCAGGCCTGAAAGCACAGCCTGAAGCATTTTGAAAGCGGCCTGACGCTTGGCGGGCTCTTTGCCATATTTAGCGTAGATCTGTTGGTCGATCATTTTCTGAATGAGCGCGGAATACTTCGAGTTATTTAATCTTGCGGCCGCCCTCGTGATCTCGCGCTCGCTAATGAGATCCTGAGAAGTAAGCTGAAAAACAATCGCGATAGCTGCCGCTTTATCGCTGTTGATAGCTGATTGGCCGCTTGTAATCTGCCGCAGCTTAGTGGCCATGAGGCTCTTCTCGGTTACTTCCATGCCCGCATAACGAGAGGCCGACGCCTTGACACTTTCCCACCGTTCCAGTGCTTGTTCGGATGTTGTTGCCGTCTCCAGGAGAAACGTCATCGCAGTGATGTAAGCTCCGAGAGTGCTGCTATCCATAGCTGCGATGGATTCGAGCAGCGCGGCCCGGTCTTCAAGCGTCAGGTAGGCTGCCGTCTCGATGGTCTCGATCAGCTTCTGGGCGACAGCTGCCTTTACCATCATTTTCGCTTTGATCTGGCGCGTGGCTTCGGCCGCCCTTGCCGCCAGCTTGGAACCCTCGACGCCTGTGCCTGCCAACCTGCGGTCCTTTTCGATTGTTTGTCTAAGCGCATTGATCTCTGTCAGCCATTCTTCTTTTCCAAGCCGTGCGACTTCTTCGGCGAGGATGGCAGCATCAGCTTTACCTTCCAGTTCCTTACGCAGCTCAAGAGCAGTTGCCAGCCTCTCCAGAGAAGCAGCATCGAAAGCCGAGAGAACCGCTGTATTACCTAGCTCCATATATTCAAGAATGATCCCTCTCAATGCCGGATTGACGGCTATAAGGGATTTAATGACATCCGCGATATTGCCAAGCTTTCCGACGGTGGCCATGTGTCCAGCTGAGATACGGCCTCTCACATTCGCCAGAACATCCATGAAGTCCCCTCTATGATTGGAAGAGATACCCGAATACAGTTTCAGGATACCGCTGAGATCCGTCTTCAAAAGATCGAGAGAGGCCGCATCCAGCTCGCCGAGCACGAGTGCGACGATCTGGATCATGATTTCTTGAATCGAACTTTCGGCAATGGCTGCAAGTGAGGCCTCCTTGATGCCCAGGGAAGCGAGGGTTTTGCTGTCGAGAGAAAGCAGCTTGATCAATTCGATCTTAAGGTCGTGGTCGGCCTCGACGCCGTTTAGGGAGTTCACAATCTTGCGAGCGGCGCTTCTTCTGTCGGAAGGCAGCTGCTCGATGAGATCCGCTGCCATATTCAAAAACATACCGGCAGGCAGATTGTTGACGAAAGTGGTTGCCTCATCAAGCAGGTCGGCGGCTTCCACTCTGGCCGCCGCATCCAGATAAAGTTTGTTCGCGCGGCCCAGTTCAAGGGCAAGCACCTCAGCCGATCTATTTTCAAAACGGTCGTGAGTTTCGAGAATATAGATGAGCCCTGGAAGCGCTTCGGAGGTGACCGATGCGAGTGCAGCCTCGAGCTCTTCGTCAGTCGCAATCCAGCTGTCGAGCACTTCGAGCTTTTGAATATTCACAATATCTTCAAGTGCCTTGATCATCTCGGCGATTTCTTCGGCATTGGTCGTCTTGATGGTCGTGAGTTTCGACCGGATGATCCTCTTTGCTTTTTCGCTTTTGCCCGCGATGACATCCGCCAGGTCCGACAGACGTTGAACCAGGGCAGCCTGTTCCATGCCGGGACGGGTTCCGATCAGGCTGAGGAGGAATTCCAGTTCGGAGGCCATGACACCCGTAGCTGCGATTTTTTGAGTTACGGGTCTAGAAGCCAATACCTCGGCCGGAGTATTGAGTGCTGCGAGAAGTGCCTGGAAATCGCTGATGCCGTCCTTGCTATCACTCAGGGCCTTCTCAAGCATGACTTTGTAGGCGCTTCGGCTCGCCTTGCCCATGCCAGTAAACTTCTGCATCGCGAGCAGTACCGTAAGCACCTCCGCATCATTACTCTGAGCGACCAAGTCAAGGATGCCGAGGAAGAAGAGTCCTTCTGCTGTCGTAAGTGCCGTCATGGCTGCACTAACTATTCCTGCATCGTATTTGAGGATCGCTAAAAGGAGCGTTACTTTATCGTTCAGCGCGATATTGCCCGAGAGGATGGCGTTAAAAGCGATCTGACCCGACCCTGGCGCTGTCTGAACCAGTTGCTCCCTCAGGTTCCTTATTTCTTCAAAACGAGCGTTTTTCTGCGCTATTTCCTCTTCCATATCCTGGCGGGCCTGAGCCGTGATCTGGCCTCTCTGGACCAGCTCTTTCCAGGCTGTGTTGAATTCGTTATGCAGCGTAAGAGCTGAGTTGTATGTACCGCCTGCCAGAGCGGCATCATAAGCAACGAGCTTGGCGTTCAGATGATCAATAGAAGCCTGACGGGCCTGACCCTGAATCTGAACCGCTTCTAAACGTACATTTTCAACAGACCCGGGCAGTCTGGCTTCTGAGGCTTTGACATAGGAAATACGGGTTTCTTCGTAGCGTGCCGCAAGCTGGTTGACGATGAGACTATTAACCATGCCTTTGGAGAATTGTTCCAGAGCCCTGACATATGCATCGCGGGCCGCTGCATAATCCGCTTCGAGCCCCTGCAGGGCTGAATCGACCGGCTTGACCACGGGCTTGGATTTTACAGTCACTTGTCCGTCAGCTGCGCCGGCGGCATCAAACTCGACAGTCGGCCTGTTGAGAAGCTCATTAATGAGCGCGGAGCCGTCTTTACTCCGGGCAATTGCCATTATGGAGGCAATGAGATCCGTAAGGGTTACATTCGCGGTATCAAGTTTCTGTGCTTCTGCATTGAGACCCAGATTTTTAAGGACAGCGCTGAGGCGAGTGACAAATTTCCGATCACGGCTGACCATTAGCTCGGCGAGGAGGAAAGCGGCTTCTTCATCACCGGCCGCTCTGAGGCTTTGGATCAGATTGACAAGGACCGCTCTCAGAATAGGCTGATCGAGATTATTCAGCAGCTGCTGGATCTGCGGCATGATCACGGATGTCAGCACATCACCCGTTTCAGGGCTGAAGGCTTCGGCAAGAGTGGGGTCTGCCATGATGGCTGCAGCAATATTCAGGAGAACCGCGGCGTCGCGGGCGTCCTGGGGCAGGTTCGCAATATTTTCAATGCCCGGCAATCTCGTGAGAAGACGAGAGAGAGCTCTGGCTTGCTTTGTGAAGGCATTCGCCTGCTCAGCCGTCGCCAGATCGATTCCATCCGCATTATCGTTCAGGGCGCTCCAGAAGAGCGGCGCCACCAGATTAGTGGAAATTCCGAAAAGCGCCGCTATACGGTCGTTACGTATAATAATCGTAGGAAGTCCCAGTGCGGCAAGAACGACTTCGAGGGCCGCTGTCTGCGCCTGCGGCGACATGGTCATCGCCTTCTGAATCAGGGCAATAGCTTCGAGATTCGTAACTTCTACCGCTCTCAAGCCCGGCAGGCGCCTGTTATTTACTTCCGGCTGAATCACGAGGAAGATGCGGCCATCGGGCGTAACGAAGACACCGGCAAGGTCACTTTCCCTGTTATAAATCAGCTGGAGGTTACGGTATTTGGCGACTTCGGAGGCTTCGATCAGCTCACCTTTTTTCTTGTCAAAAAGATCAACGAGTTCGGATCTCGATTGAATATTGAAGCCGATGATCCTTATTTCGCTTCTTGAGCGGATTAACTGTGCGAGATTATCACCGGCCTGCACCTGTGTCTTCTGGCCCGAAGTGACAAACAGAATCTCGTCACCGATCTGCAGCATCAGGACTTCGACACCGAGCTTGCCGAACTGGCTAAGGAAGTCCGCCGGAAGAACGCCGTTGACCGGCTTGAAACTGAAGACATGCGTCTGAACGGGTTTACCGGCAAGGTCATCCGCTTCAGTCCGGGCCGTGGCGTTAATTGCGGCTGAAAGCGTCTCGGGATTCGTGATCCTGTTGCTGACCGCGCTAAAGGCTGCGGCGAGTTCGCGGATCAGGCCCGCAATCTCGGCAGCTGTAACTCCCCGGCTCTTGAGGGTGTCGATGTATTCGGCAATAGCAACATATTGGCGGAGGTTGTATTCAAAATCCACAGTCGTCGCGACACCGTCTACTTTGACTCTGCTGCCGAGCGGAGCAATCGTCCCGCGATAGATGCCGTCCATATCGAGGAACACGCGGCTCTGCGCAGGAACTTCCAGTCTTGTTAACTTGTCACTGGTCGTTATGTTGATTGCCGTATCGGTCTCAGCTCCAATGACCTGAGCAATGGCTCCTACAAGCATAATCTTCACAGGCTGTGACGCATCAATCCTCGTGGTTTTCGTGCCCATCGTGATTTCAGCAACCCCTTGAGCAGGCATTTCGATGGTCATAACGCCTTCGGCTGTCTTCACCACGGCGCCGGCGGACGTCTTAACGGTGACGGTGGCACCCATATTAGTCATCTTCTTAACGGTTTCGACAGCTGTGCCCGTAATCGAGATCGTGCCGTCGGTGACGATGACTTTCGCGCCGGTAACAGCAGTCATCGTAATGTCACCCTGAATAACCTCGATGGAGCCGTTCGTAAGAATCCTGACTGTTCCCGCCTGGCTGACAATTTCGGCTCGGACGCCGCTGAACAGGCCGCCCTTCCGGATTACAGGCTGATTCAGAATCGCCAGATTTAACTCGTGGGTACCTACCTTAAGTGTGAGATTGGTCAGAGTTTTGATCACGCCGGCTTCTATAAGACGGCTGGCGGCCGCGACCACGTTTTCAAGGTCAGCATCGACGATTTCAAGAGTACCCGCCAATTTGATATTATCGATACCGGCAGCCAGGAGAACTTGGAGGATCGAGGCGGCCACAGAAGACCGAATGCCTTCGAGATTCACAACATTGCCTGAGGTCACAATGCTTTCGATGACATGGACGGCTTCTGCGGCAGTAATGCCATTTATGTCCGTAATGTCGCTGATAACCTTTCTGAAAACGTTAAGGATTTCGGCGGCTTCGGCAGTATTTGCATTCAGATAAACACGGATGCTCGAAAGGATACTGCTTAACTGATCGACCGTGGCTCCCACAAAGGCCGTGTCTTCCAGAATATCGGCCAGAGCATTCACAGCGCTGGCTGCATTGAGCCCGCTTATAGAAGTAATGACTTCGATGTTCGCAATAAGAGTGTCAACATGGACCGCGCTGGCCCCTTCTAAAGCCGATTTGGTTATACGCTCGAAGGCGCCAACAAGAGCTTCGACCTCAGATTCGTTCGTTCTGATAATTCCAGCCAGCTTATTGACAAAGGTATTGATCCTGTCGCCCGTAATGTCGTTAACGGCGACAAGATTTAGCAGAATGTCACTGTACTTCGCGAGCACACCTGCCGGATCGGTAACCGAAGGCAGCTGAGCCGTCAGTATGGCTTGCGCAAGGACTGTCGACATCGCCGTAGTTCCAAGGAAGAGATCGTCCGCCATGGTTTCAGCGATTTGTGCCAGAGCCTGGCTGAGCTCGAGCCGCTTCACCATCGTCAGGCTATCGGATTGCAGGAAAGTCGCAATGCTCTTAATCGTTGCGATGAGGGTGGCTTTGTTCTCGAATCTCGACACCTGCTTGATCACCGTCACGAGAGCATCAAATGACTGAAAAGCCGACTCAGAGTCCTGCAGGTCGAGAACATCAAAGAGATCGTTCAACATCGAGGCCAGCTCATCGCCGCGGATGTCATGTCGATTCACGGCCGAGACAAGGTCGAGGACCTGATCTGCGCCTACGTTGATCAGGTTTAGCTTCCCAAGAACGCTGGTCATATTTTCAGGCGTCAGCCGGGCTGAAAGCTCCTGGATTGAGACAGTGAAACTGGCCGGATCATCGATCTCCCGCAGGATTGAAGCGAAATGAGCGACGGCGGCAGGCTGCAACGTTCCCGACATCAACGTGAGCGCAAGAGATATGGTATCGGCGCTTACGATTCTGCCAAGACCGTTAACAAAGTTCTGCACTATGCTCGGATCCAGCGCGCCGACTCTCTGGCCAAGGAGGTTAACCTGTTCAGGCGTCAGAAGCGAAAGTCCGTTCAAGACCGTTGTAATATTCAAAGACGATGGAAGCGCTGAAATTGCATTGAACAAGGTTACTGCTGAAGCAGCATGGTTATTCCAGAGAAGAATCATGACAGAATCAAATTTTCCGATGTCGGCAAGTCCGTTCAAGCCCTGGATGACTATAGTCGCCTGTGCGCCATTCAATCCGCTGATAACCTTCACCATATTCAGGATCGCCGTGTTCTGCGCCGCCAGAACATCTCCATTCAGGCTCCTCGGCATCTTGTTCAAGAAGGCATTGAGATCGGACAGGATGCTGGTCGGTATGCTGGAGAGGGCCGTCAGGACCCCGGTAATTTCGGAGACGCTGGCAATGGCCGAAATGCCCTCGATGATTCTCGCTACGTTGGCCGCATCGAGACCTTTTAGCAGGGCTCCAAGATTACCCAGCTTCACGCGGCCCAGCAGATCCGTAGGCATGCGGGAAATACCGTCCAGTACGTTGGCGACAGCGGTCATATCTTTAAGATCGCCTAGAGTTCTGATCAAAATCTGAAGCGCCGCGATATCTCCCGCCGCGCCCTTCAACTGTTCGAGCGCGTTCACGAGTTTAGAGATGTTGGCGGCACGCATATTGATAATGCCGTCAAGGACCTTGAGGATCTGGAGGTCCGTCATATTATTGAATCCTTTGACGAAATCGAGGACTGCCGTGTCACCGAGGCCGTTAAGAACGCTCTGGAGCCGGCTGATCTCCCCAGCTATCGAGAGATTATTCAGGGCCTGGAAGAAATTGCCGGCCGTGATCGAATCAACCTGAGCAAGACCTTTCAGGACCTTGAGCAGAGAAGCGCTGTCAAGCGCCGCCAGAACTTCGGAAAGCTTGTTAAGGTTCGTCCCGTCAGGAATCTTGGCGAGGCCCGCGAGGACGCTCGCGATGTCGCCGGCATTTGTCATATCCTTGAGAGAAGCCACAAGCTTCAGCACCTGTGTTTCAGGCAGGCTTCTAAGCACATTGCCGAGATTCTTCAGGCCATCTATATCTACGCTCTTAAGACCATTTAGACCGATCAGAACCTGAAGAACGGCCTTAGTGTCATTTAGTTTCGCAAGCGATCCGATTAAATTAACAACAGCTGCGCCGTCGAGAGTCTCCAGCATCTGCCGGAGAGTTGCAAGGTCAAGATCGGTTCCGTCAAGAGCAGCGAGAGCGTCCAGCACCTGCCGGATTTGAGTTGTGTTAGTTATAGCCTTCAGACCAACGGCGATTTTTGTAATGGCCGTCTGGTCGCGGGCGAGAGTGGCGGAATCGAGCGCGGCGAGAACATTGCCGAGCTTGGCTGCATTCGTATCGCTCAGACCTTTGAGCGAGCGCAGAATATTCGCTGCGGAAGTCGAACTGCTTGTCGCCGCCAGAACCTTGATCAGGTTCGAGAGACCAGCCGTACCTGCCTGAATCTGTATGTTATTCATGAGGTCGCTTACCCAGCTGACGTCCGTATCCGTCGAAAGCGCGGCAAGGGCGGCAAGGACCGTTCTGATTTCGAGGGCGTCCTGGAGTTTCGAGATAATCTGGATCGTGTCCTGCAGGGAATTTCTCGACATGCGCTTCATCACATCCAGCAGCGCGGGCCTGACATCCGTTTCAGGCAGCGTGGCCAGGGCCTGCAGAATCTTCTGTTTGTCCTGGATATTCTGGACTGAGCTAAGGATATTGGTCAGTTCGGGCATACCGACGATGATTTCAAGCACTTCCCGTATATCCAGAGCACTCGTGCTGTTGACCAGCGTCTGGATAAGGCTGGTGATCTGGCCGATATCGGAAGCATTAGCGAGAGCCGTCAGAATCGTACGGATACCGGCGATATCCACAGCTCCGTTGATTTCGAGCGTCGAAAGAACATTGAGAAGCTTGCCGATAAGTCCCGTCTCCGCGGTTTCAAGCTGACGGAGGACCTGGCCAAGCTTAACGAGATCTGTCGTTTCAGAGAGACCTGTGAGGACGGTGATCATGTCGCGCAGACTATTATTACCCAGGTTGGACATGCCGTCGAGCAGGCGGCTTACCGCCTGAATATCATTGATGCCCGAGAGAACGCTGCCAAGGCGCTGTATTTGGGCCGCCGGGAGATTTTCAAGGGTGCTCAGAGTCTGCAGGATTTTTGCTCTGTCCTGGGTCATTCTGGCGATACCCGCGATCAGACTCGCAGCGCCCGCTTTTGAAATACCAGCCAGCAGCGAACCTATGTTCTTGATTGAGTTGTCAAAGTCGGGCAGCTTGATGAGCGAATCAAGAACGGCTGTCACTTCCGTTATATTGAGGATGGCCGCCTGGTTGCCGAGCGCCGCGACCAAATTCAGAAGGGCTCCCTGCGCCGCAAGGCTATCGATAAGTTTCCCGAGCTGGTTAAAATCAAGCGTATCCGGCATTTGAGCCAGGAGATTGATGACGTGCGTTACTTCCTTTGTCGTTTCAAGACTACCCAGTGACTTCACAAACTCAAGGGAGCTGGTCTCTGGCAGCGCTTTAAGTACGGCTTGAAGTCTGACAATGCCAGAGACGTCAACCTGGCCGAGTCCGAGGAGCACTTTGGAAATATCAGTCTGGCTGCCGATACTAGCGATCGCCTTTATGAGCCGCTGAGCGGCGGTGGCATCGTCTAAGGAACCAAGCAGCTGGCTGAGAGTACCTAGGTCCTTGCCTCTCAAGGAAGAAACGGCCTGAAGTACACGAGTGACGGAGGTCACGTCATCAAGCGTTCCCAGGTTGCCGATCAGCGTGCCGACGGCGGCGATAGACATTGATTCAAGAACCACTCTCAGATTCGTCAGATTAGCGGAAGGAACTTGTGCCAAGCCTTTCAGGATATTAGCCGCTTGAGCAGCAGAGGTTACCTGCTGCAGCCCAGCCGAAATCTTCAGGGAGACGCCCTTGAGAGCGGCGAGAGAAACGCTGAGCGCCGAAAGCTGATCGGTGCTGAGATTCTCGACAAGAGCTAATCCTTCCAGGATCATGGCGACAGCGGCAGCTGACTTGAGGACATTATGAACGCCGCTGTCGGTTACCCGAATCTGGCCGATCATCGTGAGGAGCGCGTTCACTCCGGTTTCCGGCAGTTTCTTGAGCAGGCTCGTAATCTTCGTGACATCGACCGTATCCAGATTGAGCGAAGAAAGACCGGCCAGAACAATTGTCACATCCGCTGTATTTAGGTCATTCAGGCCCCTTACAAGTTTCGTGATTGCGTCCACGTCCGTTTTCATAATTGCCTTCAAAGTCGTCGCCAGATTTACATGGTTCAGGCCCGGGACTGCCGCGAACGATGTGAGACCTTTCATGAAATCCGCCGCTTTAGTCGCCGAAAGGACTCCTATGATCTGCGCCAGTTCATTCGACATCACGCTGAGGACAGCACCCAGGTTGACCAGCGTCGTCGTATCGAAACTCCCATTAAGCGCATCGAGTACCTTCGTAATCTTCGTCGTATCCTGGACTTTTCCGAGGGCCTGGATGAGAGACATGACCGCAGTATCAGTGAGGCCGCCAAATACTTTTGAGATGTCGGCGGTTGAACTCAGGTTAGAGAGGCCTTGAAGAACCCGCTGAACGGCGGTGCTGTTATCCAGCTCGGCTAATGCCTTAATCACATTGAACGCGGCATTCGGAATTACGCTCAGACCGCTCAGAACGGTCGTAAGTTTTGCTATTGACGCAGAATCTAAAGTGCCGAGACCTTCGAGAACTTTGAGACTCTTGACGTCACCAAGCGGCTGCAGTGTGTTGAAGATCGCGCCGCGGACGTCTACCGGCATTTGGCTGATAATATTGATTGCCTTCGTTACTTTCGCCTGATCCTTGACCGCCGACAGAACTTGTATGGTCTTCTGAATGTCGGACGCATTCGTCATTCCGTTCAGCATCTTAAGAAGGCTGAGAGTAGTCGAATCTACCGCAGGACGGTTGACGAGAAGGACCGATAGATCAGCGAGGCCGCCGGTCACGCCTTCAAGCTTATTAATGAGATCGCGGATAAGCTGAGCACTTTCGCCTATAGAGATCTGCGTGCCAAGATCTTGTATTGTGCTCAGAATAACGGACAGATTAACGTTTAGATTCGGAAGTTTGTTTAATGCCGCAAGCACGCTTGAAACATCCGTCATCTCAATCTGTTCCGTGAGGTTGCGGATCAGCGCGATGGTTTCCACTTTAGCGGCGCCCGCGTTGCTGACGACATTCAGCAGATTCCTCGCAGCGGTAACAGAATCCATACCATCCATGAGATCGACGAGATCGATTAGATCGGTCTGATTGACGTCCATCAGCCGAAGAACGTCAAGGGCTTCGAGCGCTTGAGTATCCGTCAGGCCGATATCACGGATGACATTAAGAACTTTTAACACTTCCGTACCAGGCAGTTTTTGCGTGAGCCCTTTCAGCACCGCTTGAAGCTTGGCGGAATCAGTGATACGTAAATCTTTAAGTTCTGTGAGAACCTCAACAACCGCCGTGCCGTCGAGTCCCATTCCGCGCAGTGTCTTGATGATATCGATAGAATCAGCTGCGTCGAAATTAAGGGTCTTGATGAGATCGATCACTTTCAATTCATTAAGTGCTCCAAGTCCAGCCAGCTCCTGGATCAGTTTCGTTTGAGTCGTCATACTGACGTTGATTCCACGGATTCCATTTATGTTATTCATCAGATCCGTGACACGCGCAGCGGTAAGGTCCGTCAGACCGGCGAAAAGCTTAAGGACAGTATTACCCGCCAGCTTACCGGTCTCGACCAGATTTTTGATCGAGAGCAGCAGCGAGAACTGTTTATTCGGAACCGTAACTTCGAAGGTTGATGCCTGGATCTCACGAATGCTCTCAAGTACTTTCCAATCGAATGCGCCGACATTGATTCCGCTTGCCCGGATCTGTTCCAGCGTATTGACAAGGTCGATGATCACGCCCTGGTTTGCTTTTGCGAAATTAACGAATTCCGCTGAGTTCTTGAGAGCTTCAAGGAAGCTTAAATTGATGGTAGTGAGGTCAGCCGGTAATTGCGCCAAGGACGGATTGGACAATATATTGCCAAGCGCCGCCAGAATGGCGATCTGGTCATTAACTTTAAAACCTTCAAACTGCGTCTGCGTGAGATTTCCGAGTACCTGCAGGAAAGACACGTCGATCTTCGCCGTGGGCAGCGTGATCAATCCGGCCTTCGCGGCGTCGATGATCGATGAAATGCTCGTCATGATAGAAGGCAACCGGCCGGCAATGTCTTCAAATTTCATATCCTTGAGAGCGTTGAGACCTTCAAGGAAGTTAAGCTGGATAACGGCAGGCAGCTTGATCTGACCCGCATTCGCCAATGCAACCAGGTCTCCCAGGTCGGTGAGGAACTTCAGCGCTTCGGCCGGGTTCGAAATCGCGAAACTTCTGAAGCGGGCCGCATCCAGGGCACTGATGTGCTGAATGACTGTAAGGTTAGGCAGTTCGGGCAGATCCACCCGTCCAGCCTGGCGCGCGCGGGCGACAGCGTTGATCCCGCTGATGATTTGCGAGATAAGAGCCGGACGCGCCTGGATCTGTTTGATCAGGTTCGTATCGAAGCCAGCCTGGTTTTCGCCGAGATTGGACAGAGCGTTTAAAGCAGCGAGGGACTTCAGGTCGATCTTGACATTCGGAGGCAGCTTGACCTGTCCCGATTCAAATGCGCTGAGAATGTCCTCGAGCCCCTGGAAAAGCTGGCCAAGAAGAGCCGGATTATTGTTGATTGCCGCCGCAAGATTCGCAGGCAGAATCTTGCCGAGACTATTGGCAAGATTGTTCAAGTTGAAATCGGCAGGGAGTGTTACTAACTTCGAGCTCCGGATCGCGGCAAGCACCGCGGCGACGCCCGAAATCAATTGTACATATTCATTAGGATTATTCCTCGCCATGCTGTCGAGCGTCGGCATATCTCTGATGACATTCAGGAAATCCAGTTCCCCTGTCTTGATCGGGATGTTGGCAAGTTTTGCAATGTTCAGTATGTCCGCAAGGCCTCGAAGAGTGTTGCCCAGAGCGATGGGTTCATTCTTAAGATTCTGAATGGCCTTGAGGGCCGAGAGATCGATTTCAGGAAGCGTTGTCAGGTCGACCCTAGCCGCATGGAGGGATTTCAAGAGAATGCCGAGGTCCCGGACAAGAGCGCCTGCCTGAGCGGCGTTTGATGTAACAAGCGACGAGAAAGAGGTCGTATTGATCACGGAATTAACGAGATTGCGAAGGCCGATCACATCCAGGTTAATTACCGAGCTTTTTTCAAAGAGGCCGGTCACAGGATTTTTTACATCCGGCCTATTGCGCACAAGTTCGACGATACTGGTCAGATCCTGCATAAATTGGCTTAGGTGAGCCGGATTTTCTTTGAGGTCTTTGACCGCCACCAGATTACTGATAAAGGAAAGGTCCATCGTCAGAGTGCCGTCCACGAGCGGGAGCAAACGGCGAACCATGTTCATCAGGTCCATCACGCCCGTGACATTGTTTGTATCGATGATGGATAAGCCGCCGGGACCTCTCAGGATGCTCGAGAGGTTCTTCAGCAAGTCCGTGGCAAAAGTTTTTACGGCATCTGGAGGCAGCGTCATCTTACCGGTCGCTATAGAAAGGGAACCGATTGTCTGGAGAAAACTAAGACGCAGATACGGCGGCAGCACTTTTATACCCGTCGGGCTGAAGAGCCTGGCAAATTGAGCAAAGTCGGCAGGGGTAATGACGGAGCCGCTATCAATAGCCGCCCGGATCTCGTTGAACGCGGTCACGTCGAGAACGCCTTCAACGACCGACTGCTGAAGCAGCCTGATCAGCAAGCCCTGCTGGATGCCCGCCTTCTGCGACGTGAAATTGGAGAAAAGTACGGGGCCGAGGTTTGAAAAATCGACTGTATTCAGGCTCTTAACAAAATCGAGGAACGCCGCGTTAACCGCTTCCGGGAGTACCGGCAGCGAGGCGATTAATGCGGACCGAACTCGCGTCATGAATGCGGGATCGCCTCCTTTGGGCCCTGTTGCAAAGCCATTCAGAATATTCTGCAGATCCGCAAGATTCTGGACATTCGCCAGAGACGGTATGCTAACGCCTTCCGCCTGAAGCAGTTTGAGGGACGCGGCGATACGCTGAAGAGCCGCCAGATCCGGTACATTGTCCGCGGACTGCTTCATCGCGGCAAGCTGGCTTATCAGATTATCAAGCTGCGACGTCGTTAGCTTCTCAAGGTCGGAAAAATCAAAACCCATTTCCTGCAGGTAAACCATTCCGAAGGAGAGACTCGGGATCGAGCCCGCGTCAGCGACTCTCGCCAGAGCATCGATTACTTTCTTGAAACCAGCGCTTACCTTCGTCAGATCAAAACCGCCGGCTTCGAGCGCTTCGCCTACTGAACCGGCTGCACGAATAGCCTTGATCACTTCCGGCTTCGCAGCTCTGATGCCGGAATCCATCATGACAAGATCAAGGGCATCAAGTCCCTTAAAGGTGGTTTCAGGCAGCAGATCCCTCATTTTCGTTAAGCCAAGCTCGACTCCCAGTTTACCCAGGACGCCCTTCCCGCCCGCGGTCACTTCCATGGTATGCTGGAGAACGTCGAGGACATCCGCCACTGAGACGACTTCGAGAAGATTCGTTTTGCCGCTGCCCGACCCGTTCCGTTTCAAAAGATTTCCGTCTTCGCCGAATTTGAAGGAAAGACGGCTGGCATCAAGGATTTGATCGAGGGTTTTCCCATTGATGGTTTCGCCCTTTAGAATATCCGCTATGGATTGATTCCCGAGTTCGGCACGTTTGTCAGTCAGAAGCTTCTTAACGATCCCCTGTATGCTGCTCGAAAGCTCTTCGACTCTCTTCGCCGCGTCGATTGTATCGCTAGTACGAAGGTTAGCCTGATCGATTTTACGATCCATGCCGTCCAGCTCCGAATCGAGCAGCCGGGCAACCTTCTGAAGAAGACTCGAAGCGCCCTCGCCCTTACCACTAATCAAAGAAAGTATGCTCTGCATGAGATGCTTCGGAATCTGGCTGAGCGCTTGGGTATGTTGGTCGTAAATATTATTTTTTATCAGTTCTGTCAGTTCGGCCTTTGTTAATGCGAGCAGACCTTCAACACCTTGAGAGCCACCCTTCTTCCATGCCGCCACCGTCTCAGCGGCTTTTGAGCCGATAAGAAGAATTTCGAGTGATTTCGAACCGGCCTTGAGAGGATCGCTCATAGTGCCGTTGAAAAAACCGCGGTCGCGGCCGAGGGCCTGGTTGAGATCCGAGAAGGTGACACCCGTTTCACTCATTAGCACGAGCTGATGTACATTCTTTTCCCATTTCTGGTCCGTACCGCGGGTTTTTGGCGCTGACTGGATCTCGACTATTCTTTCAATACCTTTGAGGCCCGCGGCCTGGAGTTCAGAGACCGACTTGCTCAGGAGGATGTCTTTCAAGCTGAATTCTTTTCCGCCAAATTCCAATACGAAGTCACCCTTACCGTTGTCAACGAATCGTCCGATTTCCTTACCCAGCTTGCCGCCTTCCGTACCTTGATAGACACGCATGGCACCCGTCGGGTCCATAATGATCAGAAGTGTGCTGGCTCCCTTTCCTTGAGCATCGAGCTGCTTCACTGTTTCGCCGACTACTTCATAGAAATTGAGATCGCCGAGGACCTGAATGACGGTATTAAATCCGTCTGTGATCTTTAAGATTAATGACGCCAGGGCGCTTGGAATGCCAAGTTTGCCGAGAATTCCATTACCGGCTTCGAGAAGCTGCTTATGGAGAGAAATTTGGTTGCCGGTCCCACCTGTATCATCAAAGAAACGGAAAGATTTTGTATTGAAACCGCCTTCGGCCCCGAGCACTTTCAGACCCAAAAGAGTCGCAAGCTCAATAGCGGCGTCCTTGGCATTTCCGGAATAACCGAGATCATATCCTTGCCCCGTGTTGCGAAGGAAGTGCAGGACCTCCCCGAACGTGACGGTCACGGCGCTGGTTTGAACTTCGACCTTCTCAGCCACTTCCAGAATCTTTGTTTGGTTAGTGACGCTATTACGCGATAACGCGAGCGCGGGCGCGTCCGTTTGCAGTGCGGAACCCCTCGCCCGGGCGATGACGTCAAAAGCAAGTGCGCGGCGCACACCGCTAAAACTTTGTTTAGTGGAGGTTAGCTTGTTCTGAGCGACAGGATGGAATTTACCGGTGGCGGCGTCGTAGCCAATATCGATTGTTTTAGCCTTGAGGGCCTGGGCCGTATATTTAAGCGTTTCAGCGAATCCGCTATTTATAAACTCAGGCATATCCATTTTCTTCTCCGCAGCAAGTTTTTCCATGACTTTCCGCTTGAACTGAAAATCTTTGAAGGTCTTGCCATCAATCATTTTCTTTTTGAGAAGAACGAGCTCGCCTTTAGCGTTAAAGTCCACAATTTTTTCTTTGATCAGGAAGTCGAGTACTTCGGTGAGTTCGCCAATCGCTTTCATCCCGTCTTTAGTCTCCGTTACGAGCTTAGAGAGATTCCCATCTCCGCCTACTTTCGCAGCGGTAAGAGCCGCCTCATAAGCAGCGGTATCGGCTTCGTCAATGACGCGGACGGAATTGCTCATTTTTTTGAGGAGCTGGGCAGCCAGGTCGACCGTGTCTCTGGCACCCTGGTTTTTCTTGGCGGCGTCGATATTAGTTTTCATCGTCAGATACGGTTGTTCAAATTGCTGAAAGGTCATCAGCAGGGAATCGGCTTCAAGGATTTTCTGGACATAGAGCTTGTGCGCCTCACTCGATAACGTCTTGCCCTCGTTAAAAAATAGAGCAGCGTCAAAAACTTCGACTTTCAGACCTTGGCGGGCCATCTCGATAGCCATTTCAAGTCTTTCCCTGGTTTTGGTGTCAAGGGTCTCGAGTTTGAGCTCTTTCATAAGAGCGTCAACTTCTTCGGGCTTTGCGGTTTTAATTTTTTCGAATACGGCGCCAGCTTCAGAACGGAGGAATTCTGTCGGGAAAAGCAACGTCGTATTGATGCCGATCGCGGCGAAAGCTATGGCGAGACCCGGGGTTAGAACCGTGCTCTTGCCACCGCCTGTACCAATCTGGAGAACGACATTCTGATCCCCGAGAAGCTTGGTCAGATTATCGATCTGCGTACGCGTCGTGTCTCCCGCCTCCAGATCGGAAATCTTATTGACACCTTTCAGGTATTTGGATGAAAGGCCCCCAACCCATTCTCCCTGGGAGTTCTTTTCTCCCGCGACAACAAGAATGGCCATTTTTTTCTGCGCATTTACATTACCCACAAGAGCTTCCATCATCGTAACGAAACGCGTAACTTTGGCTTCGCTGACGGATCCGTCTTTATTAAATGCAAGGCCTTCTTCGATCGCCATTCTGCGGAAGGCTTCGCGCATTTTCTTGGCTGTTTCAGCGCTGATCTTGCCCTCTTTCTTCCACTCTTCCTGCAGGACTTTCTTCCACTGATTGGCAACCCTGAGCCTCTCCCCGTCGATTTTGTTTCTTCCCTCGATCATTTTCTGCAGAGTTTCCAGGCCTTCCTTCGATGTGGCCTTGGAAAGCATTTCGAAAGGATCTTTAGTGCCGAGACCGTTACGGAAACTGATGAGCACGTCTTCATATCGGCCCGCACCCTTAGCTACCATCAGGAAGTCATAAAGTTCTCTCGCTTCCCCTTTGGAAAGGCCAAGGCTCTTTGCAAGCTCAGGGGATATATGCCGAACTCTTCCTTGAGCAAAATCCAGCGCCAGAAGCCGGACGTTGCGATTGGCATGGCTGCTCAAGCGGGTCCCCCTATACGTGGAAGTTCTGGCATGGGCCGCGCCAAGGAGACCCAGAGCCAGTTTTTCTCCCAGGAAATGCCCGTATTTATTCGCGAGAGCTTCGCCAGCCACGGTCATCATCAGCCCCGTCATCAAGAACGAGAAGATTTCAGTGCCAATCGCGAGCTTGACTGTGATGTCGAATAAACCCCTGCCGGCCATCTGATACATCTCAGCCAGAGGCGAGGTCAACCTTGTAAAGAACCCAAGCATGCCGCCCTTTGTGAGGATGGTGCTCATCACCTTGCTTTCAAGCCCGAGTTTTGCCAGGTATTCCTGGTACGCCTGACCGCCTTTGAGGAACGAGGCCCTGAGTTCGGCCATCGAGAGGCCCTTCAGGTCCTTGATAGCAATTTCCCCGCTCTTGCGTCCGGCTGAGATCTGCTGCGTGACCCTAGCCATTTCCTTGTTTGCGGCTCGGTTTATAAAAGGTTGCGCAATCTTATCGAATAGGGATTTAAGCCCGGTACCTTCCAGGAGCTTTAGCATTCCGAAGCTCAGGAGAGGCATAAAGAAGAAGAAAAAGGGAAGGTCTTTCAGTAAATGGGTCGCGATCTCAAAAGGATCCATCTTTCCTTTAAGCTCTCCTGTCTTTGCGTCCAGTTTATAACCGGCAAAACTCAGGACAGCCTTCATGGCGCCGCCAAGGAGTCTCCCCGCAAGTCTTGTTAAAGCGCCGCCGATGCTGTCATCATCTTCGGCCCACTTCGTAATCTTATGGGCTAACGTTGCCATTTCCTTGCGGACGTTCATGGAATTTCCCGTGAGGTTCGCTATGACACTGACGCTGCTTAACATGAGTTCGATCACAAATGCCGCTACGATACTGAAATAGGCAAGGCCGAACCCTTCGCCAATGAAAGCGGCCGCGGCGAGGCCCGGATATTGCCTGATCAAGGCAAAGCGATGAAAGAACTCCTTGAACACAACGCCCCAGGTTCTTTCCATCTTCACAGTTCCTGCCGATTCCATAACGCGGGCTTTGTAAGCTTCCTGGGCTGTATGGGCCGCATTTTTCAAGCTGTCTGGACCTTTTCCAAGTTTATTCAGACTCGACGCCTTGATCGTCGTGCCTGCTATGACAATCATCATCGCGACAAGACCGAGGACGCCTGCTATGTCGAGACCTGTCATCGCCGTGAAACTTCTGCCTCCGAACATTACTGAAAGGCCGCCTATCAAGAACACCCCGCCGCCAATTAATAGTGGAAGAGCCGCAAGGAGCATGAGTCCGCCTGCGGCGAAAAATACGAGCCCAAGGGTAAGAGCAGCAGCACCGATGAGAATCATGCCGACACTGCTCGTCCAGTGACCGCTATCCAGCCACTTGTTTGCCAGACCCAGACCTTCCTGAAGGTGATTGATCGCCGGACCTTTTCCATCCTTCTGAGCAATCATAAAATCCTTGCTGGTAATGTTCACTGTGCCGAAGGTCAGGAAAGCTCCGACCATGGCGGTGAGCAGGAACGCGCTCGCTGCCACGCCTTTTCTGATGTCTTTCGCTTCCTGGGTGCTGCCTGAAAAAGCGGCAAAGAGCCCGCCGACAAGGAACATTACACCTACCACTCCAGCCAGAATCACTGCCGTAATGATCATGCTGCTGGCAATGCTCACCGCTAGCCCGGTCGCTGGCAGTGCCGCGAGGAAAAAGCCCATGAGTGCGCCGCCGGTAAAATAGTTAACAAGCACCGCCGCAATAACGAGGCCTACGACAACAACGCCGATAACGATCATGCCCCACGTACTTTCGGACAGCCAATCGACGGCCGAGTTGAATTTGGAAATGACAGATTTCTTCAATTCTTTCTGAGCAGCTGCGGTGTCCTGCTTATAGCTTGTTCCGAATGTCCAGTTTACGAGAGCGAGTACGGTGTTATTTATGATCCAGTCGCCAACCTTGCCGATATAACCAAGCACCGTACCAAAGAAAGAGAAAACAGCCATGAGGGCTTCGCCCAGGTCACCTATGAGCGGAATCTTGCCGCTGAAGCTGGCCATATGGAAACTAAGGGCTTCAGACTGAGTGTATTGCTCGTCAGCGGCATTCGTCGAAAACCACACGGGAAGTCCGAATACGGTGAAGACGTCGGTGCCGTTGTACTTACCGGTAGCGCGGTCCAGCTCATAGACATCATTGGCGAAAAAGCCGGCTCGGTTGACGGCCTTTACCAAACGGTGTTCTCCGTTGTGGATTTCCCATTGGCGATAGCCCGCATTTTTATCTTCTGCGAAGAGACCTCTCTGTAAATCGCGCCCAACGTATTCGAGATTTGAGTTAATTCCAACGAAACCTAAAACCTTATCAAAAAATCTTCCGATCGACGAAAGCGCGTTTTTCCCGAAAATTGATTCGAAGGCAAGCCCGAGATATCCCTGAGTAGTTGTCCTATCTGAAATGATCAGGCCGTTTTCCGTAATTCTCTCGTGCTTGATCAGATTCGCCAGCCCCAGTTCTGTCGAACGCTCCGTGATGCGGAAAACTTCGCCGTTCCTGAATTCGTATACGTAAGTCTTGTCCTGATTTTTCGTATGGAAACCAATTATTCCCAGAAGACCCTGCTTAGTATAAGTCTGTGTTTGGGTCTTCATGCCCCGGAAGTCCGTATAACCTTCCTCGATCATCGAAACTTTACCCTTTAGATCTTTGGTTACTTCATTGATAGTGCCCCGAATAAATTCGCCGTCCGCAGAAAAGGTCATTACTTTATCCGAGGAAATGACGTTTTCTTTCATGTAGCGAGTCGAATGGGTAGTCGCTACGAGGCGGCCATTGATCCAGGCGGAGGTCGTCGTATCAACAGTCAGCGTCGTCTCATTTGTTGTCAGATTTGTTTCGGAACGTTCGACGCGGCCTTTCAGCACAACTCCGCCGTCGCCGATAGTTTCTTCCCCGGTCATTACAACCAGCTTGTAATTGGTCGCGATGATGTTTCCAGCAGTGTCCTTGATTTCTTCAATGACGTATTCCTGGTGGTTATCAAAACCGCGGAAGCCGCCCGTTATTTTGCCAAAAGCATCACGCTCTTCGCCGCTGACAATGTTTCTTGTCGCAGTACGTCCGTCTTTCATTAATTTGGTAGATCTGTCTTCGGTGTGACTGATCGTCCCGAGAACGTCCTGCTGGATCCAGGTAAACATCGTATTCGTGAGGTTATTCGTATCGATACGCGTCACCGATTCAACGAGTGAACCCCAGGAAGTAAACTGCTGAATATTGGTGACTGTCTGAATGATTTCGTCGAGTTCGCGGCCTTTCGAATCGTAGCGCTTCATCTGTTTACGCGTTTCCGAGACAAGTTTATTACTGCCATCCTTATCGTAATAACGTTCCCAGTCCCTGTCCTGCGCGGCGCTCGAGAAGAACCCTTTAAACTTTTCGTATTGTTTGACGCCGTCGTTATAAGTCGTTACGAGCAGGCCATCGCCGTTTCCGGTTGTGATTTCGACCTGCTGCCCGGTGATAGCCGAAAGCTGCAGCGCTTCTGCAGGGCTGAGGAAGACTCCCCCGAGCCCCGGGAGATTGATTTTTATTGCTTCGCGATTGCGCTCGAGCTTTTCATTACGGATGGCCTTGTTTAAGCCGGCCAGGGTCGTGGAATCATGGCGGCCCGTTCCGATGATTTTGCCCATGTTATTGACAAAAACATGCTCTTTGATCCGGTCTTCGACTTCGCCGACTTCCGAGAGAGTTTCGTTGTAATAGCGGTTGCTGATCATGGCGCGGGCGCGGGAAGCCAGGCTGCCATCCCGCTTATTGAAAGCGCCGAGACGCTTGAGCGACTCATCACCGAGAGCTGTCGCAACATCGTGCAGCGTGGACGACGTGAAAGCCGTGGGATCAAAGTTATAAAATTCATACACGGTGTTGCGGCCAACGTTTTCGAAGTTGCTGCGTCCCTGCAGGTATTCCTTGCTGAGGATATTTTTGAAATCGATTTGATCTGATGCGTAGCCGTATTCGTAGAAGTCGCGGATCGGATTGAGCGTATCTTCATAGAACTGAGTCGCAAGACCAGCGAGGCCGTAGGCGTCTTCGAAGAAACGATCCTCGTTGCCTCCGTTTACGTGATACTTGCTTACTAGGGTATCGTTAAAACCCGGGATTTCCACGAAAGCTGGCACAGGCCCTGGCGCACCCGGCACCGGGGTATAGAAACCATTAATCATCTGGAATAGCCTCATGTCCTTATCGGTCTGCGAACGGACGATACCCTTAATGTTGTTGCCCGCACCTGTACCAAAAAGGAAACGGTCGACAACATCCTTCATGCGGTCGTAAAGGTCAAAGAAACCGAGTACTTTATTGTTATAGAGTGCCGGATCTGTTGCGTCTCCGCCGAAGGGTGAGGCGTCCGACTCCCAGTGGTTCTTTACTTTCGTGTAATGAGTCTCGATTACGTTCATGGAATTGACGTCGAGCGCCTTGTCACTTCCCCAGGTCTTCCAGCCGACGAAGTCAGGCGAGCATTCGCCGTCGTTTTTATGATGACATTCGCTCCTGCGATACCAGGCGCGGATAGAATACTGGGTGCGGGCAGGTTCCTGTGGAGTCGCCGAGTAAAACTGTTCCGGATTATCGCGAATATTGTCACCGAATATTTGTTTCATGCGCGGCAGAGCGGCTCCAACCGCCGGATCACCCGTCATCATCTGTTTAGTGAAAGCACTCAAGGCGGTAAGCAGTTCGCTGTTATGGCGGTTAACGATTGATCCGTCAGCCACGACTACCTTAAGGCGCATCAATTCCTCCATATTCTTCTCGATCGCAGGAGTCATCGGATTATCAGCCGTGGGAATTTTTCTTCCGGCGAGCTCATACTTACGGCTGATTTCTTCCATCTTTTTGGAATAGCTTCCGCGAAGAGTCTTGAACACTGGCATGCCGTCTTCCGTGTAGGAAATGACCTTATTGAAGCGGTTTTCACCGATCGCGGAATTCTCGCGGATTTCGGCGATGATTCTTTGCGGGTTGTCGGAATAGAAGGTATTCATGCCATATTTGAAAAATTCGAACTGCGAGAGGAGGCCTTCGTTATAAAGTGTATAGAGACCTTCGAGCAGGCCGTTGTTCGTCGCGGCAAGCAGGCCCTGAGAAAGCTGCTTCTTCTTTTCCTCGAATTCCAGGTCGGCCTCTTCCAGTTTAGCCTTGTATTCAGCTTCCTTTATAATTTGTCTATCCCAGTCATTCTTGAGAGCGCGTATTTTCCCGGCATGTTCTTCTTCGAGAACTGCGAGTTTCGTGGCCTGATCGACGCCGCCCTGGCCGAGACCGCCGGCCCCCTGTAGAGCGGCACGCGCCGCTTCGAGATTCGCGCCAGAACCAGCACGTAGGCGGTTTGATATTTTTTCAGCGAAATCCTGTTCGGACTCAAAATATTTGATAGCTCCCTGATTTTGCCCTGTGATTTCAGCGAGCATGTATTGAAGCTGTTTCTCTGCTTCTGTCTCCTGGACTTCAAGATAACGGCCGACCATGGTATCGAGAATAAGCATACCGACATCACCTTCGATATTCAGCCTGGCCTGGGCGGCACGTTGATCCGAACCCACGGGATCATGGCCCATGGTGTCGAAGATTTCATAGAACTGCATAAAAGCCTGCTCCGGATTGGCGTCACAACAGCCGGCCTGGACACCGACCATATAGGGCTTCCACCAGGCTCTTACGCCTTCATCGGGTAGTACGTAATTGTTGGCGAAAGTGCCGAAGAAGAGACCGTCAAAGGCCTTCATCATGGTTTTGAAGGCCCATTCATAAGCACGATTCACGCCGTGCTGTCTCTGCTGATCGGTAAAAAACATGTTGCCCGGCGTAATGCTGTTGTAATAAAGCTGGGAGCCCTGAACTTCAGCTGCGAGGGTCCTCATAATGCGGAAAGCTTCTTTAATCACAGATCGTCCAAGTTCCTGGCCTAAGGACACATACCCGTCCATCTGACGGAAAGTGCGTATCTTCTTGCTCAATCCCATGGCTTCAATCTGAAGTTTTTCAACCGCATTGCGATATGATTCCAAAGCACCCTGCATTGATTGCTCATACCAGTTGAATGCCTGAGCTTCATTGGTATCAAAAAGCGCCTTAACTTTACCGATGCCTGAAGGCTGGCCTGGATCGAGAGTCGTTCCATCGCCCATTTTAGCGAGGACTTCCTGGCCCTGAGCATTCTTGACTTTGACGTCGCCGACGTGGGTGTTGTAGACCTTTTCCAGGTAACTTTCGATTACATATTCACGGTTGAGACCAGCCTCGAGCCCCGGCAATTCGCCGGTCACTTCATAATGGAAAATCATTCCTTTATAAGCCTCGGCTATCTGGTCAAACCACTTGTCATAAGAATTGACGACGTACGTTCCCAGTGTTCCGAGTACTGTTTCCGACTCTTCACCCTTTTTGTTGACTATTTTCGTAATGTACTTCCCGGGATTTTCAGGGTCAGGAATCTTGACCTCGACGAGTGAATCCTTCGAGAGATACTGAGTCAGATTGTGCAGAATGCCGAAGTTTCCTTCGGAGAGTACGTCCAGGGGCGAATCGGCGGAAAGCTGGAACGGATTACCCCACGCCTCATCAAAGTCTCCCAGCATGTAGCGGATGATGTAGTCACGATAAGCCGCTTTGTACTGGTCGAGAGCGTGGACTGTTTTCAGGAAGCGTTCTTCTCCATCTTTTCCGTCGATGATGCGCTGTCTCGCAGCTTGAAGCAGGGCCTTCGCGATAGTAACTTCCAGCTGCGCCATGCGGTCCTGGAGCATCTTGCTGCCAGTGCCCGCATACTCGGAATAGGTGCGATAAAACTCCTCTTCCTTTTCTTCGAATACATTCTCACTTTGTTCCTTACCGGTCATGGTCTTAAGCGAGTACTTGCGCTTTTCATCTTCGATGTCAGAGGCATTCCATCTCATAATGTTCTGGACAGTATGATCGCCATTATCCGGCGAAAGATAGGTATCCATGGCAGTACGAACCGGAATGTACTGGTTCAATATGTAATCCTTGAGCTGGCGCGCGAGCTCTCCGTCATTGGACTGATCCGTCCTCAGGAAAGATGTCGGGAGATTCTTCTTTTCCGGATGTGTCTCGTCGCGTACCCGTGAAATAAGGTCCTCTATACCCATATCAATTCCATTGAAGCCGGCTTTTAACTTCTGGTTCAGATTCTCATTGGCAACTTCCTGTTCGAGGAGAGTACGAACCGCGGAAGCATATGAAAGCTGGCGGGAAACAGGCTCGCCGTACTTCAGCTCATTGATCGCAGTCTCCCGCAGCGAGACCAGTTGGAAGAACCGGGCTCCATTTTTCTGCTGGAGCATCTGAAGCTTATCGTACGGATCAAAGCTTTCGAGATCGTACTGAAGCTCTTCGAGAAGGTCAGGAACACCATGCTTCATGCGTGTATGAGAATAGTTTTGGGTCATACGCTTTGCAGCGTCGAGGTATTTGTACATTTGATTCCCCACGAGATCCATGAGGTGGGTAATTCCACTCGTATAGAAGTTCGGAATCTTGTCGATGTCGAGGATGGTCAAATCGATCTTCATGAAAACCGTCTGGTCCCAGCGGCGCTTTACGTGCGTCGGATCAAGGTTACGGAAAATATCATCCAGCTCACGAATCTTGCCGAGGATTGAGTCCACATCCGCGAGAGCGGAAGCAGTGCGATTACCGTTTACGTCCGTCGCGTTAAGAGCGGTGTGCGGATCAACCATCACTCCTTCATAGAAGTCGAGAATTTCTTTCATGAGGCTGTCGATCCGGCCGACGCGAGCAGAGATGTTCGGATCGAGTTTGCCGTCATAATACGTCTGACCGGATTCCCATAGCGGGCGTATAACGGTCTTAAATAACAGCGGGAAATCGCTTGAGTTGACCTTTTTGGCGGAATTTACAAGGAAGCTTGGCAGCAGCACGCCTTCTTCGAACAAGCCGGTAATCTGATCGATGGCCTGTTTCGTGTCATTGGTCATGTCCTGAGCCTGCTCGATGCTGTCATGAATGATCATTTCGACGTCGTGATCGTAACGGTCAAGACTGCCGACATAGTAGTCCCCTGCATTGACGAGAGCCGTGCGCTGGGTCTGGGTCAGAATAGTGCCGCCGAGAGCCGCCAGCTCAGGCGGAACATTGCCGTATTCAGTGAATTTAACGCTGTTTCTTATGCCCACAGCTTGTGATGTGGCCACAAAGGCCTTGATATGTTCTTCGGGAGGCTGCTTCTCAAGAAGTTCTTCCTCGCTGAGCACATATTTGCGGCTGCCGCCGGTCAGGTTATTATGGCGCAGGACATGATTACGGATCGTAATGCTGCGTTCGAGCTTGGCTTCATTGACCTGTTCTGTCATCCAGGTCAGGTATTCTTCTTTCGCAAGTTCAATCCATTCAGTACGCTGCTGAACATTCTTTGTCATCGCCTGAGAATCTCCCGTAATGATACCGGGCTTAGGCGGCAGCCCCGCTGCGGCCGGAGGCGTTCCCTGAATTTTCTGAAACATAGCGTAATACTTATTCCATTTGTCTCTTTCGAATGTGACCTGAGCTTCAATGATAGTCTTCATGGCCGTGTAAAGCGCACCGCTGTTAGAACCGACCGGATCTTCCGTTTCGTAATAGCTCGCGTTGATGACTTCCCAGGAATTGACGTCGACGTATTCTGCCTGAGTCGTACCCACAAAACCCGCAGCCTGGACTTTGGTTCCCATCAGCGATCCTTTGGTCGGATCAAAGCGGACGTTATCGTATACGCCCTTGGTCGTATTAAGTTTCAGGGGCATATTGAAAAGCCTTGCCATCATAGTAAGGGTCTCGGGATCCTTACGGTAATGAACAAGGAGCTTGGGCCATTCTTCGAGGAGCAGATTACGAAGCATTTTTCCGCCCATAGGCCTGTCTTTGTCTAAGACCATTCCGTTCGACTGAACATCACCATGGACATAATCGCCGAGGAAATCTTCAACGCTTCCCGTTATCTGGCCAGCATTCAGAGCACCGATGACTTTCGTCGCAATATATCGCTCAAGCTCGTGCTGGAGACTGAGGTTTTCCATGATAGTCTTTGCAACGACGGGGTCGCCCGCCATAGTCGTGGGCGCACCACTCGGAGAGCCGTCGCGTTCTCCACCCTGGCCTACTGCATACGCTTCTTCAACCACGTCTCCGTCCATGGTATTGAGCGGGTTGTCCATCTTGGTGGCAAATCCATCCAGCTTGAAAAGGAATTGCTTGAGGTCCGCTGTAGAAGTACGGCTGAAGGAAACGGGCACTCCTTTTTTATCATTCACGCCGCCCCAATAGTAGGTGAGAGCATCGCCGTTAGCATAGCTGGCAGACACCTTAGCGAAAGCGGCATTCTGGCCTCCCGGCAATTTCAAATCGATCGCACGTTCTGCAAATCCTGGCGCGCCGCCCGGTGCATTCATAATTGTATTGGCGACAGACAAGCCAACTAGGGATCCTACCGCCATCGCCCCGCCAAGACCACCCATTGCACCCATAGCCGCCCCGGCTGCACCGACGAGAGAACCCATAAGAATCGCGTAACGTGTCGCCGCAGCTCCGGCGGTATTGGATTTATTATTGTCTTCCGGCGTACGGGACAAGTACCAGTCAAGCACGGCCTTGCGGTTGTTTCCAAATTCATACTCGCTCGAGACCCAGTAACGGCCGCCGACGAGCAGCGCGCCTTTATCCGGTTCGTTAATCGCACCATGAAGGCTTGTCAGCATCGTCTGCAGGGCGAAATCAACGTAGTTATCGCGAGTCTTGCGGGAAACGTCCATTTCCTTCTCAAACTTTTCGAAATGGGCTTGGACGCCGGCAAGATGCTGCTGGAGCGGGGAATAATTTCTTACCTGATTATTCTTGTACTGGAGACCATCAATATAATCGGGCATTGCCGGATTAGGCTGCGGGAAGTCGACGATATCGTAAGGCAGCTTGCCGACGAAAGCACGGTTCACGCCGTATAGGACCGAGTTCGGTTGATCGTTATTGATTAGGTTGTCGCTCCACGAGAGCCCGGTTTTAGGATCCTTGTGAGGATTCCAGGTACCATGTCCCTGTCCTTCGAGCAGGAAGTCGATGCGCTCACGCCATTCGGAAAAATATTTCGAACGCTTCGTCGCTGGCGGGAAGTAATATTTTGTAAATACCGTGCTTGAAATATTTGGCAAGTAATCCTGGTTATTGGCGTATTGGTCCCCGACGTGGAAAATCACCTGCTTCTTGACATCGTCCCCTTCTATAGATTCGAGAACGATCTTTATCCTGTCCGAGGTCCAGTCGATGCCGATCATGTCGTCTTTTGTCATCGGCACCCATACCGCAGGCTGGCCCGTATCGCCGATAACCCACGGTTTTGCCGGAACAAAATCCTGAATTCTCTTGAAGAGACGGTATTTCATCGAAGTGCCGCCGTAAGCGTGCGCGTCACGCTCTTTCTTGAAGGTTTTAACCCGCACGAACATGCCCTTAGCGTCTTCCTGGATCGAGGAGTTGTAATCGTAACTTCCGAAAGATTCACCGATCGTCGCGCCGTTATTAACACCGCCCGCTCCAGCGACTTTGTTCCTCAGACGCGCAAGACTGTCGTTACCGACCGACTGCAGACCGCCCGTACGCTCATCGAAAGCCATGCGCATGACACGGCTCGACAGGAAGGCGGCATTCGCGCCTGCCTGAATGTCTTCTTCTTCTTCGGACTGGTTGTTTCTCTTCATTTCGAGGACGCCGTCTTCGCGGTATTGCAGATGTCCGTAACGACGATAGTCACCATAACCTGCGGCGAGGAGTGCCGCTTCCTGGTTGTGATACTCCTCGACGTCCTGAGCGACGAGCCGGCTGCTTTTGAAGGTCTGGGCTTCATGAACGTTCTTAAATGGAAGACCGGTTTCTGTCTTGCCGAACTGAGGCACTTCGGTGTACTGCTTCGTGATGCGCATCGAGAAGGGTCTGCCATAGGCGTCGCGCATAATCAGCGAGTTCATAAGGGCATCGCCAACGGCAAGGTCTCCCACGGCGCTGATGCTCGTGGAGGTTGAACTGCCGGCGGAACCTTCTTCAGTTTCAAAATAACGTTCATAGCTGTAATGAGAGATCACAGGCCAGAAGCCTTGGGCATCCGCGCCGAAGATCATTGAAAGATCATGCATCTCGAGAAATTCGTTTTGAATTTGAGCGATCTTCCCGATGTCCTGGGCTGAAGGCATGGGCCCTCTGCTTCGAATGTCGATTGTCATGAGAGTTTCGCCTTCTTTTCCCTGGATGGTTATATTCCCGCCTGAATGCAGGATATAAGTTTCAAGCGGCTTATCCGAGACGGGGTCTCTCAAAATGTGTCCATCATTATTACGCAGGTACGCGAACCGATCAGCGTTTCCGTTTCTATCGATGGAGACCAGAGTAATGCCGTCCTCATCGGAAATGACAGAGGTATGAGATGAGTCCGCCTGATACAGCGGGTTATTCTGGATGCGGGACAATTCGTCGCTTTGAATAACGGTCTCAAAGTCCTGTGCCAGGAACTTATTTGTCTGAGGGTCGCGGAACATGTTTGGATTAGTGTGAGATATGGTCCTGACTTTTCCGTCGACTGTCGTGTAGTAATCGTAATAATGAGAGATGCCGTCCGCATCGGTCATTCGCAGGAGTTTTTCCTGGCCCCAGTCTCCGTCAAAATAAGATTTACTGATCCGGGCTCGACCGGCGGCAAACTCCGGATAAGTTACAGTCGTCGTGCTCTTCAGACGTCCGTCATGGTCGCGTTCATAGGATGTATAGGTATCGAGCTGGAAAATGATTTCATAGTCGATCGTCTTGCCCTGATTGTTGCGGACAGGCTGAAGCGCTCGGCGGTAACGTTTGGTTTCTGCCGGCACTTCGCGGTCTTTCGGACCGATAAATTCAGCAGATTCCATAATCGGATTTTCATCCGAAGCATCGAGTTCGTGCAATGTCGGTACAACTTCCGAGAGATTATCCCTCACCGAAAGTGTCCGCGATTTGCGTATAGCTTGGAAAGCGTCACGTGTATACAAGGTGACCGCTTCGACCTCGGTGTCACTGCCTCTCTTCAGCCGCACCGAGTATTGGCTCTTTTCCTGTCCTTTATCACCTTTGTAAAACACCAGCGTTTTTTGGGTAGTTCCATCAGCATAGGTAGTAATTTGAATAACAAGGTCGAGGTCTTCTTTATCTGCCGGGCCGTCGTCATCGAGATCGTACAATTTTTTAATCTCTAAGTAAGGTTTCGTTCCGGGATCGTCTTCCGCATCGTAAACATAATAATTTTCCTGCGCCTGACTGTCGGTGTCGGTCGTAGGCGGCAGTGACAGAGGAGCACCGCGGCGCTGCAGCAGGTTTGTTGTCTGTCGGTCGCCAGTCACATGAGTTACCTGTTCCTGGCCGGGTTCACCTGAATAAAACGCTTCGGAAACAAGCTGACGAATGGCGGGGCCGTCTTTCGTGTTGACCGCTTCGAGGCGTACCTGCTGGGATTTAGTACGCTGGCCTCGGTTGTTCATCTCATAGTTGATGCGTTTAGTGAGGAAGCCTTTGCCGAAATCAAGCTCCATCCCATGAGGTTCCCAGAGTTCCTCGTCGCCGAAATTGACCAGTTTTCGGCCATACTCTTCGGTTGTCTTAAGGTCAGTGCCGTTCTTGAAGAAATTAGAACCTACGATCTGGAAATTACCGTCAATCGTCCTGAGGGTGTTGGTTCTCCTGAGCAGAGGAGCGGAAAGTTGATCCGCTTTTTGTTCTGCAAGTTCTTCCTCAGTGGGCGCAGTTCCGCCTTCTCCTTCGTCGTCCTCATAATACAGGTAGTGAACCTGATCCATCAGGGTACGCTTACCGGATAACATGCCAGGCTGGAACATTTCCACGCTGCGTGTGAGGTTCTGCGAACCAGTTCTCGCTCCAAAAAAGCGTGTCCGGGTCGTCAGATAACCCGTCCCCCCCGTGAAGTCCCAGTTTTCTGTCATGAGCGGACTGCGGAAGTCGCGGTTATTGGGGCCTTTTCCGAACTGGGTTGCCTGATTTTTTACGTACTCGACGTAATCGGCATTCATATCAGCCGCCTCAACGTAGGATTCTGCAAGTTGCATGAGCGTATCAAGCTGCGGCGTTTCAGGATTAGCATCGAGTTCGAGATCTTTCATTTTCTCCAGCATCTTATCAATGACATCTTCGGACTCATCAATCGCATCATCGACACGTTTGATATCCTCTCCCTCGCCCATGTTTGCCATCAGGGCAAGAAGTTCCTGGATCGCTGAAGCATGCAGCCCACTCCGATCTGTATAGGCTCTGGCTCGAAGGACTGTCAGGGCCATCGAACCCAGATAATCTTCGTGTGCCGGATTCAGATCTGTAAGAAACATTTCCTGGATCATTCGAATTTTTTCAAGAATGTTCACAATAGCGAGTTCGAGAACAAAGAAGGAAGCACTGTCTTTGGCATTGTTAAGCTGAATCTTCAATGCATTCCATTCAGCGTTGAGCTTGGTGTATGCCTTATTTGCGGCACTGAAACCCTTTGTGGAAAAAAGATAAATTCGGTTCATGTGCTGGGCGATGATTCCCGTATCGGATTCACTCTTGATGGCTTCAAAAGCGTTGCGGGCCATGCGGTAATATCCCCGCGCAATTTCGAATGCATCGACCTTTACTTCAATACGCCCGCCCGGAGGCGCCGGGTTCAGCTTTTTCGAAACTTCATTGATCATTGTAAGCGCTGGATCGATCTTATCCTGGCCCCACGGATTATCCTGAGCCAGTGAGATAAAGTAGGTGTCTATCGCCGAACCAATATTACGGGCCCCTCTCAGAATTTCGACATTGTCTCTGTAGGGTTCGGCAGCAAGACGGGTATAGTCCTTGGAGTTAAAGATCGAAGCCCGGATATTTTCGTTTTGCATTTCAAGCTGCTTTAGCATAATAGCGGTCTTTCCGGCCTGCCCAATCATATACATAAGCTCGCCCTGCTGATCCCCCGCATCGAGCTTCATTAATTCCAGATCCTTGCGCATACGCATCATTAGATTGCCGAGAAAGATGGCCTCATCGGTCCGGTAACGATCGTCTTTCGGGTCCATAATGTCGAGGATTCCGTCACTGTCGTCATCTGGATTACTTTGGTCATTGGGTACCGTGTCCATACCCGCTGGAGGAATCATCATAAACCGGCGGTATAGCTCCTGCACAATGCCATGGCGCGTGTCAGCCTGCTGGCGAAGAGCTGCAAACGTGATTCTTTGATCGATAGAATCTGAGACAAGATTCGCCAGTTCCGCCATGTGAGCAATGGCACCCGCATTATTCAGATTACCCCGGGTAACCTGCCACTGAGAAAGTTTTGCGTCCACGGTTTTACTCGCTTCAAAAAGTTCCTTTTTAAGGATTACATACTGTTCATAAAGCGTGAACGCCTTCGTCTTGATCATTATGGATGTGCGGTTATCAGTAGCGTCATTTACATCCAAAATGCCGTCTCCGTCGTCGTCTTTATCCAGATCGTCAGCGATACCATCACCGTCATCGGGTTTCACACCGCTATCCATCAATTTTGCTCTAGGTGTCCCGAACTTGAAGTCTTCTTTCCACGCAACGGGGGGGGTAAATCCTTTGATACACGCATTAGGTGTCACGGTACATTCGTCCACCGGATTATTCTGAGTAATACTGGCTGCGGTTTGGGCTTCCAGCAGCTCAACATACGCAGACTGCGTCACTTCTTCAAGGCGCACCTGCAAGCCTTTCTCTTCCTGAAGCTTTTCTTGCTTGCGAATAAATTCAGTTTCCACATCGACAAGGTTCGAGCGGGCACCCGCCAGTTTTCTCTGTAAGGCCTCATATCTTGCCATCTCAGCCCGAAGGTCTTGATCAGCTCCTGCCAGATCTCGCGCAAGGTCCGTAGCAGCCGTCTTCATAGCCGCATTATTTCTATTAGCAAGAGTCGCGTTCCAAATCAGCATGGCCTGCTCGAGTTGAGCGAACAAATCAGACCTTTTTCTTTGAAGTTCCGGCAGGGTGCCGTCTGCTTCATCCCCGGTCGTAGAATCGTCCATAAAGCCCTTCATTTCTTCTTCGAGATCTTTGACTTGCTTTCGCGCCGGCTCAATCGTATCGATTTTATAATCTTCGATATCTTCCGTAAGCTGATCGACAAGTTCCAACTGTTCCTTATTCTTGTCGATGAATCGCTCGTATTTGATTTTTGCGTCTCGGGCCTTAGCCTTAAGTTCAGCCACTTCGGTAAGGAGGACCAGCCGTTTATCGACAAAGCCGCGTAAAATCCGGTCACGTTCATCCGTTGCCCGTTTATACTGATCGAGAGCCGTCAGGTAGTTCTGTTGATTCGGGTCGGAGCGCAGCGTTGCGAGCTGTAAAAGTGCGGGGCTGAGTCCGGTCTTTTCAATGACTAGCAGTGTCGTAAGAAGAGCATTCGCCGTCTTTACTTCTTCAGCCGCGTGACTGATCAAGTTAGCGTACACCCTTGCCGATTGACCGCTTTGCAGCACTGCAGAACTCATCATTTGTTCAGCGAGTAGGTTTGCGGCCATGGAATAGCCCTTGGTCTTATCCATAAGGTACTCAACGTTGTCCTGCTGAAATGAAAGCTGATTGAAAGCCCGTCTAAGCTGTTCGATATTGACGCCGCCAGCGTCGCGGAAAATATCAGCCGCCTGTTTCGAACGAGCTGTTACCTGGGTAAGAGTCGAGATTTCGGAGGCCTTATCCAGAATACGGGCAAAGGCCTTGGTCTGCGATTTCGCAATCGACGCAACCATATCAGTAGAAGCACCGACGGACCGGCTAAGGCTCTTAGCTCTGTCTGCATAACGCTGTAAACGGCGGAAGTCGCGTAAATCGCGGACATGAGCCGACCATTTGTTCAGAGCGGCAGGCGAGCCATACGAGGCTGCAAGTTCTTCCTTGTCGGCAGACGTCTGTTCATATTTCTGCATTTTGCCGAGAGCATCGCTTATCTGGTTCTGCGAGGTTGTCATCAAGGCCTTGTTTTCGTTCATAACGAAAGTGGCTTTTGCAATACGGCAGTTGAGAGTGTTATTGACGCCGTCGCAATTAGGATTCGGAGCGGCGGGAACAACACCCAACCGGCCATTGATTCGGGCGTCTTCAGCAGTGACAGCAGCTTTTTCAACCAGAGCATTGGCCTTAACAGCCTGCTGGTTGGCGATATTCATAAACGCATCCAACTTCTTGTCTTCCAACTCGGTAATGTACTCTTCCTGAGACTGCGCCTTGCCGCGGAACTTGTCGCGTTCCAGAGATGCGGCAATATAGGCCTGCGAGCTCGGATCAAGCAGTGCCATCTGATCGTCTTTAATTTTGATCTCGTTCTGGAAAGCCTGCCACTTTTCATACTCTTTGGTCGGGGGTGCCGGTACGCCTGGGAACGGCACGGTGCCTGGAGCGCTGCCAGGAACAGTGGGATAGCCGGCAGGCTTGGCGCCGAGATCCGCCAAAATCTTGTTCGTTTCAGCGGTGGAACGAGCGATCTCATTAGTCGCTTTTGCGATCTCTTCGTCGTATTTGATGATCTTGAGGGCCAGCACTTTGCGATCAGAATTGAATTTCAGTTTCTGGGCCTCGAAAGCTTCTTTCTCTGTTCTGGCCTGTTCAAACAGAGTGCTGTAATTACTCCAGCTATTATTTGCCCTTGTGTAAATGGCCTCCCAGAACGCGACCTGCCTCTTGGCGTCGTAGTAGAGAGTCCACTTGTCAAAAGCAGCCTGCCGCGTTTTTATGTCGTTTCCGTCCATATCAGCCGGTTTCCAATTATCCGCATATCCCGTCAGGCGGATGTCGACATCGGCATCGAAATTACCATTACCGTTGATGTCAGTGCCTCCGTAGAAATGAAGGACCTCAACCCTGCGTCGCCAGTCGTAGAGTTTGACCTGAGCGGTTTCAATTTTTCCAATCCAATCAAGCTGTCTAGCCTTAACCGTGGCGAGGCTGCCGTTAGCCGTCGTCAAGCTGGCTTTCAGGCCATTAATAAAGGCATCCATAATCGCAATCTCGCGAGGGTCCTTGAGCATCTCCCAGGCGATTTCATGAGCTATAATGCCGGCCTTGATTTCATTTCTCTGTGCTTCATAAGCTGCAACCTCCCGATCGGTCATTTCGAGCTTTATCTTCCAGATGTCGACATTGTTCTCTTGGACGTAATACTCGTACCATGCCTGTTCGAGAGCGTACTGGTAGGCGGGATCGAGCATCGAGCCTTCCTGCAGGCGGAATAAGTATCCGTCAGGGAAACCGCGGACAACGCCCTTCAGCCCTTCGAAACGGGCGCGCGCTTCAGCCTTTGAAGCGACTCCCCCTGCAAACAGATCGGCGAGATAGAACTGGTTTCCGGCTGCATTACCCGTAATAGCCTCATTAATGCCTTGATTGTCAAAGTCGATAACACCAAAAAGACAATGGTCGCTGCAGGTGCCGACACTGAAACCGTTGATCTTTTCCGCATACTCTTTCAGCTTATCAGTGGAAGCCGTCCTCCATTTGTTCTGACGGGCCACAACCAGGCCAATCTCGACATTAAGATTATTAATAGTTTGCTGCAGGCTGATCCTGTTCTGGTCAAGCGCCTTCCAGGCGTCATCAATGCTTTGCAGAAGTTCCTGCTGGTTCTGCCATGATTGCTTAGCAGATTGAGTGAGCGGATGCATTTCGCCGTAGATCGGTTCTACTCTGTTGTTGTCACCGTCGATATCGTTGATATCGGGCGCATCCCGCAGCTTGACATACTGAGCAAGGGCGGCGTTAGTCTTCATAAGCTGAATTTCGTATTCGCCGAGCTCTATTATCCCGTTTAGGTTTTTGTCACAGGCTTCAATGCCGCATGACATGTCATATTCGTTTGGATCAATTCTGAAATTGTTGTTCGCGTCAGCCCACTCGGCTCTGGGCACGGGAGGTGGCACACTTCCATCGATCCATATATCGGGATGTCCGTTTCCGTTTTTGTCGACCCAGTTTTTAGGCGTAAGCTTATTGGTTACTTCGCCCGATTTCTTGGAGGGCATGAGAACGTTAGTGATCGTATCTCTTTCTTTGGTGAGAGAAATAATTCTCATCAATACTTCATGATGGGAAAAACGTTCAAGATCCGCAGTATCGAGCACTCCCTCCCGGTCGTTGCCCGCCATGCGGCTCAGCTGGATGACGCCGCCGAGGAAACGGTCCCCGAGAACATGGACGTTAACCGTAAACGTTGTTTGCCTGTCCTGATCGGGAAGCTCAATCGGAGCGCCCGCCGCTAGAGCGATAGAACCGCCGAGGCAGTTCAGGTCGCAGGTTGAATGCACTACTTCATTCGAAAGTTTCCACTGAACTTCCTTGATAACGTAGTAACCGACATCCGATTTATACTCAGCCGTTATTTCACCATAGTAAGGACCGCTCGGCGGAGCGCCTAGAGTCCCTGGAATTTTGATCTTGATAGGAGTTCCAGCGACCGCCGGATTAAACGCGGGGTAAGCCGCCGAAGTACGGAACAGTGCGGATGTACCGCCGATTTCATAAAGGAAAGCATCCCAGGCGTTGTCGATATCGGCCCGACGGAATGAAGAGAGAAGCGTCTGTCTATTGACCGTATTGTAAGCAGTCTTCGCATCAGCATGCATTCCCTCCATGAAGCTGAGAGAACGCTGCTGCAATCTGCTGGAAATTCTCTGGAGACCAGCGTCAACAAGCGACATCTCGAGCTGTGAGCGGTTCATGGTTTCCATCATTTTGGAATAATTCGACATGAAACGCTGATGAACAAGGTTAGCTTCCTTCATATCCAGGTCTTCTTCGCGGCGGACGGAGGACATGGATTCTGCCGCGTGCTGCGCTTCCCGGAAAAGCACATGATCGGCAGCAGCTTGTGTCTCCGCTACCTGCAGTGATTCGATACGGGCTTGAAGAGTTTGGGTGTAATTTTCCTGGTCAGCTTCGGCCTCGAGCAGCGCCAGGAATCCAGGCAGGATAAAATCATCAATTTGATCCTGCAGCTGGTCAGCCGCTCTATGCCATCTCTCGATATAATTATTGAACTGATTCTTTGCTGTATTCGCTTCATTCTGCAGGTTTATTGCATTCTGTTCAGCGGCGTCCTGTTCAGCCGCAGGAGCATTAGCGTCGCGCAGGGCCTCGAACTGCCCCCAGGCAGCTTTCGCATCCAGTTCTTTGGTTTTCCAGGTAGAACGGAGTGTTTCTTTAACCGTGTCGGTCGAGTTCATCGCCTTGGCGAGAATGAACTGTCTGTACGAGGCATCCCGGTCAAGTGTCGCCGATTCATATTCTGCTTTCGAAACTTCCAGCATTTCGGTTAATTTATCGATACCCATCTTTTCCCAAGCTTGAGCCGCCAGATTATTACCAGTCCTGAGCGCTAGCTCGGCTGTTTTTGCCGTTTCATATGCGGCCGTGGCAAGATTAAGAGCATTTTTCGCGTTCTGCAGCTGCTGTCGTAAGCCAACGACCGCACCGGCGCCATTCAGTATTTTCTCAATATCAGCCTGGCGCTGGTCCAGCTCGGTCTGGTACCAGTAAATGCCCGTGCGGAAAGATCTCTCCTGATACCATTCAACAACGGTCTCTTGGCCGATATTCACTTTGCCATCGCCGTTAAAATCGGTAAACTCCGCGGGATCAAGTTCCGCAGGTTCATCGATTTTATTATTGGAGTTGAGGTCGTCCCATTCAGCAGCAACAAACGTATCATCCGCCGTTCCTTCCAGGTTGTCGAGACCCCGCCCGGTCCAGATCTTTCCATCCACGCGGCCGTTCATATTGGTGTCTACCCAATTGAGCGGCTTGATAATTCCGTCATGATCGCCGTCTTTCCATTCATTGCCTGGATTGCGCCAAACGTGGCTGAATTCGACATTTTCGATATCGTCGATCTTATTGGAGTAAAGAATTCCCCGGCAATCCGCACCGCAGTTGGCTACGTTAGCCGGGATGACCCCGCCATTGCGTATTTCATCAATAGCCCCTGAATCATGGTGGACGTAGAATCTTAATTTTTCTCGTTTCGGATCGTTGTCAAAGTCAATACCTATGCGGAATTGGTAACCCGGCCTGCCGTCATCAGCGGGCTGCGGAATGGTAAGGATCGTTTCATTTGTAACGATAAGAGGAGCTCCTTTTCCTCCAGTCGTATCCTTTCTCACATAATAAATAATGTTGTCTTCATAAGAAGGAGTGGAGATGTAACCCTTTTTTCTGGCTTCTGCGAGGAGAGCGCCAATATCTCTGCCTTCGCCCGCTTTCTTGAGCAAATTCTGAAGAGCGGCGCGCTCGTCCACCACCGATTGAGAAGCGCTGCCTGCTGCCAGAGCCTGGGCATTCTTATTTTGCAGCTCCTCGAGTTTTTTCGTCAGATCCGTGGTGAGAATGCTTTTTTGGCGATTCGGGATGGGATAAGGAAGCGCAATTGCGTGGATCTCGAAACGCGTGCGTTCCAGGTTCCACTGACCGATAATTTTGATCTGGTTGCCCTGGGTCGTGTGTTCTTTTCCATTGATCGTAAATGTATGCTGCCAGTTGGGATAATTTGCCTGGTTCGAGGCCAGCCATTTTTGCAAGCCTCCGGCAGCTGTAATCGCGGCAGATTGAATTTCATTGTTTTCAATGAACCCGTCCCCATCGCCTCCAAAATTCACATCGCCGAACATGAGGGGTTTGTCGGAATAGTGCCCGATGTCTCCAAGAAAGTCTGTATCAAGCACCATTTCAATATCTTTGAGTGCCGGTTCTCCCTTTCCATCGTAAGCAATCAACTCATCTCTTTTATACCAGCCTGACCCGGCCGCATTGGCCGTCGTGGCGGTCGGGCCATGATAGAAAGTATCCTGAACGGCTCCTCTTTCCATACTGTTGCCAGCCAGCGAACGAATAATTTCTTCCAGGCGTCTCGTGGCAGACGTGCCGAGTTCGAAGTCGTAACTGACCAGATAATCCAGGAACTGCTTGAGGTCGTTAGTCACCTTATCACTGCTGTAGCCGATAGAATTAGGGTTGATACGTTTCAGTACAATCCGACCATTCTCTTCCACGATCGAGAAGCGGAAATTATTCACATTGATCATTTCAACTCCGGCGATGGCATCATTCCAGCTCGATGTCCACGGCTGCCCGGAAGGATTCCGCTTTCTCATTTTTAAAATCGGGCGGCCGTCCTTGTCTTTAAGCTGGGAGCCGTCTTCGGTACGCGTAATGTCATAGGCCTCCCCGTCGACTTCGACGATGCCGTTGGACTCTTCATGACGTATGCTATTGTCATTTTTGGGGAATTCATTGTCCTCAGGAATTCCGTTACCGTTCGTGTCTCTCCATACCGGGAATGAATCCGCGCTCAAGTTGCCCGGGGGAATGCGGTAGATGCTGAATTCCCGTTCAAAGATTTTACGGGGCCGGCCGCCTACCTGAGGAACAAACATGTCATTTGCCTGACACGCGCCGGGCTGCGTCGCCGCTCCTTTAACGCATCCTTCCATGCTGATGCCCCAAACCTTGGTGACGAGCCAGTCAGCTGTCGATTCGAGAATACCCGTGACTTCCGGATTGCCTGGAGCAGCTGGATTCTTATAATTTGGATTATAGAAATTGTTCTGCTCCTTGTTACCAACAAGAGCGACGAGCTTGTCATAAATTTTCGTGAGATCGTCAGCCAGTTGGTTGGCTTGCTGCACTCGCTCCTGGTTACGTACCGCTTCCATTTTTGTAAGTTCGAGTCGCCTTTCCATAGCCCTTACCTGCGAATCCAGACGTTCCCAGATCGCCGTGGTGGTCTTTAACTGCTGCTCGCGGTCGATGAGCTGTTTATAAAGGCCTCCGACAAGTTCGCCTTCGTCGTTATAAACCTTCCATTGATTCATCGCCTGTTTGAGAAGGGCAGATTCATTGACAAGTTTGAGTTCAGCATCGTCGTAAAGCTTGTTCATGACATGGTAAATTTCTTTGCGGGCCATCTCAAGATCGTCATAGCTCTTGTTGTCAAGATTCCCTAGCGCCTCACCCGTCATATCGAAATAACGGCCGAGAGAATCAGAACCCGAGTCCCCTGAATCACCGTATACATGGAGCAGGTCAACAAGCAGCTGCGCTGACAGATAACCGATATCATTCGGGAGCAGCATCTTGATTTGATCGATATTTTTGGAAAGATTGCGGATATCGGTCAGATCGAGTTTAAAGGTCTGGTTTGCCGGCGGCAGCTTAACCTGCGAGCCGTCTTTCCATACATGGAGCTCGCCTCCCTGGATGATAGTGATCGATTTTCCGCTATCTGTGAAGATTGAGCCGCCCAGATCCTGAGGATTGTTGGGGTTGATGGGCGGAACCATTTGAAGGCCGAGAAAACGGCCTTTTGCCCTCGCCAACTCAACGCGTACTCCCTGAGCCGTGGAGAGAGCAGGATTCCCGCCAGGCCAGGTATTCTGGGGACCGAAATACTCATTGGCAGCATGTTTGTAGGCGTTCTTTGCTTCGGGCAGCGTTGCTGCACCTGTCAAAATATCGACCCGTTGAACCGTAGTCAGGGTGAGATTACCCGGCGTTCCAGTGACATCATAGAGAAGAGCGTGGACACGTAGTCTCTGGACTCCGCCAATCCAAAAGCTTTTGTAGCGCATGACCGGCTGATTCGGAATTCCTGTTTCAAGTACAAGAATGTCGCGGCCGGCATGATCTTTAGCCGTCTTGACTGTAAAGGTCATATTCCCGACCGTAACTGTGCCGCCCTGAATTTTGATGACCAGCGTGCCCGTAGTCACTTTCATCGGCAATTCTTCACGCAGGATATCGCCGACGCGATAAAGCTTTCCCCATTTCGGCTGAATAGCGCCTCCCACGGTTTCAGTTCCTTTCTGATCTCTTCTCCAGAAATATGTCTCGATGAAGCCTGTAGTGGTTGCCGAAGGCTCCCGCATCAAAGTCACGATCGAGGCCTGCCAGTTGTTCACATCAGGCGGAACATAAGTTGTTGATCTGTAATATTGACCAGGTTGAATGACGTAGCGTCCATTGACGATAGGCGGAACACCCATTTCCTGAGGAGGATTGACTCCCATATTGAGAAGCTGAAGATTCGGGAAAGCTTCCGGCGTGCGCATGCCAGTAACCATTGCCAGTTTGTGTTGGGCGTCTTTAATCTGAGAAGGCGGCTCGAGAACCATGTTTCCACTCGACATCAGGGCCACTCCGATATGCGTCGCAACTTCGCTTATCGCGATTAAGAGCGAATTCTTGTTCACCATGAGTTCACTGGCGTAATCCAGGCGAGAAAGCGGTTCTGACTGGAAAACGAGCTGAAGGATCTCTGTGGTCTTCGTTCGGACTTTATTGGAATAAGTGACCGCTTGCGTTTTGTTATATTGTTCTTCTTCCATCGACTTCATGATTAATTCGTAGACAGCTTCCTGAACGGCGGGATCTTGTTCTTCTCTTAAGTATTCGTATAACTTTGCCCTGGCTTCCTGAGCCTGAATCATCGCGTCATGGTGAGCGAAAGCCTTGAAGTACGCCATGATCACATCGCCAAATTCGATGATGAGGTCTCCGACATCACGGGCATCTTCAACTGTCGGCCTCATCGTTTCGAGCATTTCACTAATTTGCTGGTTATGCGGATAACGGCTTTGCATAGCCTGGGCCTGGACAAAGAGTTCCTCAATTCCCTTCACTTTCTTATCCTTGTTGCCCTGGACCATTTCCTTGATCATTTCGGTAAAGGCCTGGACCGTCGCCATAAGATCTGTCGCTTCACCTTGTCTGGTTCCGTTGTCCTGAACAACCTTACGGAATCTCGAAAAGATATCGATGTCTCCGAGCATCTCATTGACTACCATGACCATCGAACGAGAGGCTGCGAGCGAATCTTTGACAATTTTCTCCGCATTAGCTTCTTCTATAACCTTTTCCCAAAGAGCGGATAGCTGCCGAAGGGTGGAATGAGTCGCAAGCGCGATGCTTTGAGCTTCCCTATCCGCTTCGATGAAAGCCTGCGCACCCGTAGCATAGGATTTCTCAAGGGAGTTCATTAAAGGATTGGCTCTTACAAGGGTTTCCTGTTCTCTGGATTTCCATTCCGCATCACGGGCTCCCTTATTGAGATCGTCTTCTGTTATGCGAAGTTTGCGGCGGAGCATGTCAGAATACGGATCCGTTATCATCGCCGTGCGCTCCTCCTGGAGTTCTGCAATTTTCTCATCCACGAGACGCACGTGCGATACCAGAAGCAAGCCTCCCTGATTTGACCCGAAAGCACTTTGCAGATCAGCCATCTCGCGGCGGGCTTTATCGATGGTCATTAGCACGTCTTGCATATCCATCATATACGTTTCGTATTCCGCGCTCAGGGCTGCAAGTTCTACAGCCTTCATATCGTTAATATCTGCGGGAGGTTCGGGAAGAGTAATCATTAGATCCGCGATACCTTCATCGATAACAGTTTTCAAGTTTTTAATCCGGACTTCCGCTTTTCTGACAGCTTTTTGGAAGTTAAGCGCGTTGATCTGGCGCTCTAATTCCTGCTTCATAGTAGTCAACACGTCGTATTGTCCCTTCGCCTCAGTCTGAGCTTCCGAAGACTGGACGACCATAAAGACTTCGTGCGCTTTGCTTAACATGCGAACCACCTGGTCATGAATGTCCAGATATTTACTTGGATCATCGAGGAGAGACGTTACCTCTGCGAGTGTCAATTCGGGAACATTTCCAGCGTTCAAGGCAAGATAGTCGACCAGAAGATCTGTAAGATCCGTATCGAGTGTGCCGAGCATTTGGGTTTCCTGCGCCGTCCAGGTTGTGAACGAACCAGCAACCTGAGTCTCAATGTCAGCAGTTCTGACCTCAGCCAGCTTCTCATTTACCTGCGCGATGTAATATTCGATCGTCTGTTCTAATGTCGTGGGGTTGAGCAGCGCATCCAGACTGTTTTTTACCAGATCGGTCTTTGCAGCATAAAGCTCGCTGTAATCCCGGACCAAGCCTCGGATCAATTCCGCCTTGGCAGCCAGATTTTGCAGGTTTGTGACAAGTGTCGCAGCGGTCGGATTTCCAGTCAGAGACTGATTGACGATTGTAAGCGCTGCCATAAGCTCAGTCTGAGCGTTAGAAAAAATTTGCCCGGCGTCTCTGAGAGCCAGCTTTTCCTCGTGGAGATAATGAACGTCAGCGAGCGCTCTTTCGAGCTGTTGCATATTGATTCGGGCCGCTTTATAGTCTCTTTCCAGAGGTTCCCGCGTATCGAGGTTGGCATGTCTCATTTCGAGATCCAGCGCGCTCAGAGCCTCAATGACCTTACGCTGCTCCGCAATGATAACCTCGAGAAGTAATTTACTATCCTGCTCGGCGACAGCAGGATCTTGCTCATTTGAGATACTGGCAAAATCTTCCATGGCAGCGGCAACTGCCTGCCAAGCATTCTTCGCTTTTAGCTGAGCTTCATCCGATTTGTCTATTATAGATTGATTATTAGCTGCGTTCTCCGTGTTTGCATCAATACGCTTGGCTAAAGCATCATCAAGTAGCTGCTGATATTTGGTAAGCACCGGATTTTTGCTGCGGAAATCTTCATAAGACCCTTCTTTAGGCGTAAGCTCAAGACCATCGACCCCATATCTGAAATCAACGAAGCGGTCACGGGCGAGATCTCTATATAGTTTGGCGCGGGCAACAGTAACAAGTGCATCGCCAACTGAGTTACCTTTGATAGTGAATTTTTTATTACTTTTTAATGTAACAGTGCCGTCGGCTTCGCTTGTTATCTTGTTTGCGGTATCCAATACTTGCGTGCCGAGTTTCAAGGGAGTAAAGACAAAGCGTCCGTTTGCATCCCCTGAAACAAAGTAGTCAACGTCTGTCTTATCATCAGCATCTGTATCAATCGATATGAGAACTCGGCCGTCGTCGATCTGCGCGAAAACGATATCTTTAGAATTAATTTTTGAGTTAGCCAGCATGCCAGCGATATCGCTGGCTTCGTCTATATCTTCGAACGACACATCAACAACGTCATCAACAGAAAATTTGAAGGGATCATCCGCATTTTTGCCATCGGGGATCAGGACAAAGTTGACATTAGACATCATTGAAGCAGCCGCAGCAGCTGAAGGTGCCTCACGGATGTTCTTTACCATAACTTCGATTTCCGCATTTAAGACTTCTGCCATTCTGGAAGCCGAGAAATCAAAATACTGATTTAGCTGATCAAGGACATCGGCAAGCTTTGTCATCTTGTCCTTTGTCGCAGTATCAAAAGTAGTGTCATATTTAGATTTTCGGTCATTAAACTCTTTCTCCAGTTCGTCGTAGACCGAGTTATTGGCATTCTTATCTTTCAGACGGAAATTGAGCATCTTGTTGAGGCCCGTTGCCTCGGCCATCTCTTCAGTCAATAAGTCTGCTTTATCCTCAAAGGCTTTCTTTGCGTCTTCGAACAGCGTGCTTTCGGTCCTCATTTCGATTTGCATTTGCTTCATTGCTTCTTTGAGCGCTTGCGCCGTCGATATGCCTATTTTTTCATCTGTATCTTTATCTCCGATCATGCCATTAACGCGATCGAGAAACGTTTTATCATTTTCGATAACCTGGATTCTTAACTCATCGTAAAGGTCTTTCAGTTCTTCGCTGCGGTCGGGATCACTTTGACTCAAAGCTTCCTTGAGATCTTTGTTCGCTTTTCCGACAGGCTTCGTTTCATCAAGGACTTTGTCGAGGAGTTCTTTATATTTAACGGGGTCCGGAGCGCCAATTGCGAGCGCGAATTCGTCGCTGGATTTCTTTAACTCGTCTAGAACTTTCTGCATGCTGACGTACTCCGGCGTACCGCTCTGATATTTAGCCTGTTCGTACTTGGCCATTTCCATCGAAGCGCGTATTCTTGCGCCGAATTGCGCTATGGTCGAACCCAAACTCTTCATTAATCGTTTTTCAGTTATCTGAGCGAGCCCCGATCTGACGGCCAAGATTTCGGCATTCGCCTGAAGCGCACGGAGTTTGAGCGACTTGACGATTGAACTCCACGCCTTCAACTGTTCCAGAGCACTGCGATAGGCAGCTTCGGCATTCTGGGAAACGATGGTTTTTTGATTTAAGACATTCTGAGCGGCAATGACATCAGGATCCGTCGGAGGTTTTGTTGCTAGCAGTCCGTTAAGCACTGCAAGCGCAGCTTTCCGTTCTTCCTCAGCTGTATCCCAGTCGATCCACAATTGCTCGGTTTTATCTTTCTGATCGTCATATAGTTTTTCCTTTTCAGAGAGCATCGCAAAAATTTCGACTGGTTTCTCTTTCTTGCCGTCGGCAACAAACCCGATTTGCGCAGCCAGCGACATGGATTCGCCCTTCGCGGTAAACGGGTTGATCTTGACGATAAAATCGTTGTAAGCGTCTTGATCCCCCACGGCCATACTGGTCTTGAGGGCTTCATAAGAGGCTTCGAACTCCAACTGTGCTGTATGAAGTTCGATTGAAGTCGTCTCATAGTCTGCTTCAGCTTCCTCTCTTGAAACTATGGCCGTCTGGAAGGCTACATAAGACGTCTGCATATCGGTTGCTTTGCCATTGAATGCATTCTGCGCGCTTACGTATGTACTGAACGAAGTATCGAATGCCGGTTTATTACTTGTGATAGTAGCGTATTTCAAATTCATATCGGCTATAGCCGGATCGAGCGCCGTCAGGGCGGCATCCAGAGCTATTTTACTGCTATCCATTTCAGTCACTTTTGTTTTGTACTCGGTCCCTTTCGTAAATACATCCACGATATCTGCAGTAACCAGCAGATAAGCCGCCTTCATGTCGGTCTTGGCCGCATCCAGATCATCTTTGTCGCTGTCAATGGAGTCTTGTGCTTCGTCAAGAACCTTTCGGGCGGCGGCAAGGATTCCGGAGGCGATTTCGAATTGATCGCGGACCGAGGGCAGAAGATGATCCATTGTCGCTAGGGCATCGACTTCGCTGTTAATTTCGTCAATAGCGTCTTTCACTTCCTGCTGCGAAGTCTTGTATTTGGTACGAGCTGTATCAAATGCGGCAAGACTCGTGTTTAACATTGCGTCCTGCTTGATCTTAAATTCATCGTATTTAGTGGTAAGGTTCGTAGACACCGTATTCCAGCTTGCCTGAGCAGTCATCAAAGTCGAATGCGCCGTAAGATAAGCGGTCTTTTTGTTCTGGATCTCCGCATATTTAAGGTTGAGCGCATCACGGGAAACATCAAGATTAGCCTTGGCTGTGGTAATACTTGCCGTGATCCCTGAAGAGAGGGCTGTATCATAGGCGGCTTTTTTCATCTGGAAATCCCCTGAAGCGGCCAAATGAGCCGTGGCAGCAGCCTGGAAAGCTGTGAATTTCGTTTCAAAATCGTCGCTTGCCATCTCAAGAGCTGCCGTTGAACTGCCGTAAGCGGTCCGGGCCGTTATATAGGCCGCGTATGCTGTTGAAGCCGTCTGCTGAGCTGTCTTAAAATCGCCAAACTTGGCAAGATAAGCAAGCCTGTCGGCGTTCATCAAATCTCTCTTATCCAGAACTTTTTTAACTGCATCCTTAATAGCTTGTGTGTCTTCGATTGTAAGGTTGTCGTCGCCTTCAAGCGCATCTTTGAGAATACCTTCCATCAGCTTTTCCAGCGCGGCTAAACTTGCTAGATTTCCAGATTGGTCTGAAGTCTGCAGGGCAATCCTCGCGCCGGATTTCGGCACAAACAGGTTTATTTTTGTGACGAATTCCTTATAAGCGTCTTCGTCGCCTTTCGCTATTTCAGTCTTGAGTGCGGAGAATGAAGTCTCGAATTCCGATTTTTTGGTGTTATTCTCCGTGGCTGAAGTTTCGTGAGTGTCTTCCCTGGCTTTCTTTGTCGTTGCCGCGGCCTGGAAGGTGTCATAGCTCGTTTTCATATCTGCCGCCTTGCCTTCGAGAGAAACTTGAACAATAACCAGTGAACTGTAAACAGAATCAAAAACAGGCTTATTGGTGCTGATATTGAGATATTTACTGTTCATATCGACCATCAAAGGCTGAATTGCGGAGAGAATTCCATCCAAAACTGTCTTCTTCGCCGACAGATCAATGGTATCCACGTTAAACTGATTTCCCGCTGCGAACAGGGCATCTGTATCAGTCTTCAGAGTCTCATAAGAAGTTTTCATTGCCGTCTTAGCCTGCTTCATGTCATCCAACGATTCGCCGATTTTAGTTTGAGCCTCAACAAATGCGTCCTTGGCCGTGATCAGAAGGTTTACCGCCACATCAAAATTCTCATGAACAGACGGAGGTAAGTTATCCATATCCTCTAAAGCGTCGATTTCAGTTTTAAGGTTGTCGATGGAACTTTTTACTTCATTTTGCGAATTTTTGTACTTGTCGCGAGCAGTTTCCAGCTGATCAGTGAGAGTTGCACTGAGCATCGCGTCCTGCTTCGTTTTGAACACGCCATAAGCATCCTTCAGAGAAGTCAGCGATCTGTTCCAGTCTTTATGATTTGTCATCAATACGGAATGCGCTAACGAATAAGATGTCTTTTTGAGAACAAGTGCATCGTATTTAAGGTTCAGATTGGTGCGGGATGCATCCAAAGCGGTCTTCGCCGCAGTAATTGAAGGAGTATTCCCGGAAGCTACAGCTGCATCATAAAGGACCTTTTTGGTATTGAAGTCCGTATAGGCCGTATTGTACGTGATAACAGCGTTATTAAAATCCGTGTATTTTAACTTGAAGTCTTCGTTGGATGCTTTCAACGTATCTGAAGCAGTGGCGTGATTAGTCCTAGCAAGCTTGTACGCGCTGTATGCAGTATCCGCAGCTATCTTCGCATTTTCAAAAGATTTGAATTTCGACAGATAGTCGGACTGATCTGTATTCATCTGATCTTTTTTCTTGAGCAGCTCCTTGATGGCTTCTTTTATTGGCGCCATGTCCTCGAGGGTGAGATTATCTTCGCCATTCAATTCATCTTCGAGAATGCCCTCTACTATACTTTCGAGCAGCGCCAGGCTGGCAAAACTGTCTGTCTGCGATGCTTGGTCAAGAATCGCTTTCGCCCGATTCGCATAAGCACCCACTGCAGCTGGAAGTTTATCTGCGTCCACGGCTTCCAGAATCTCGTTGTCAAGTTCAGCAAAATAGTTGAAAAGGTCGGTGATGGGAGGATCTTCTCCCGGCCTTACCGGTGTCGGAATCGAGGCTATTTGGGATCCAAGATACTGGTTCGTTATGACGCCTTCTACTTCTCCATAGATATAGGCGGCAGAACCGATGTTGTCCTCGACCTTCTTGACGTCCGCGTAATTCACCACACCGTCCCCGTTTACATCTCTGTAATATTTCAGAGCGGTCTTATAAAGCGCGCTGTCCTGGGAGGTCAATTCACCGTCATCGTCCAGATCAGCGTCTTCGGCTGCATCCGTGCCATAGAAGTTAAGAACATTGAGAAGCGGGAAAAGCTTCTTCCAAATTTCCTTGTCCAGATAGTCTTTTACACCGTCCTGGTTGATATCGATCATGTCGTCCATAGCATCTGTCAGAGACATGACGTCCTCTCCATCAATTACGCCGTCATGATTGATATCGGCATTAGCGAGAGCGTTTTTTCCAGCCTGAGCTTCGAAACTCAATTTCTTTGCGCGCACTTCCATAGCCTTGACTAACTCCGCAGCCTGGACCTGTAAAGCAAGCGCTTTTTTATAGTCTGCAGCAATCTGCGTGTTCGACGGATACTGATCCGCTGCGAGAAGAGCTCCAATATCAAGGACTGCGTCTTCGATCGTATCGAGTGCCGTCACAGCTATGGAAAGCTGGGTCTGGAGTATGGCGCTTTTTGCAGTTTCCCTGCTGATATTCTCAGCGCGGACGACTGTATTGCTTTCTGAAGCGGCCTGAGCAAGAGCCGTTTTCGACGCTTCTTCAGCGGAAATCATACCCGCTATATAAGCCTGCGCCGCACTTAGACGAACGGCAGCTTTTGCGAGCTCTTCATCCACGAGAGTAACAAATTCGGCAAGTTTTTCATTTTCAGGACGCGATGCAGCAAGCCCATTGAGCGTGGCTTTTTGTCCGCTAAGTTCGGTAATCTTCCCGGCAACCATCTTTAATACGGTATCGGCAATTCGGGAGCTTGAGGCGGTTTCCAGGCTTGCAAAATAGGCTTCGAGAGTTTTCGCAACTCCCAAGGCGTCTTTATAAACCCCTTGGCCCTGATCTTCAATCAGACGAAGGGTTTGGGCATGGGTCAACGCATCGCCAGCCTTGGGTTCAAGAGCTGTTATCATGGCCTGGACAGAGTCGCGTCGCGTCTTGATTGAATTATCTGCCGGATACTGAGCCACCAGATCTACAAGCTGCTGATGTGCAGCCTTGAGAAAATCAACCGCTTCGAGGACTTTGGTCGCATGCCTGAGAGCCACGTCTGCCGAAGGTGCCGTCATTGCAGAGTTAAAATAATCCAGACCTTCACCTTTCTTGATCAGCGCTGTCTGTTCTATTGATATGCCGCGGTCTTCGGCCTTCTTCAATTCGTTATATTTCGCATTGATCTCGGCAATCTTAATTGCCGCTTCGAGCATAGCTGTTCTGCCCGCGACAGCATTGTCCCTTAAAGCGAGAGCGTTTGGATTCTGGGCCGCGAGCTCCATGAGATTCGAAAGGTCGCTAAAAGCATTATTAAAGAAGCCCTCTGCGACAGTCTTGTTGCCTATAACTTCTGCAGATGAGACCGCCGTTTTGACCTCCTCAGCTTTTACCTTTATTGCTTCCACAACGGCTTTGATGTTTTCAAGCAGCTTGCCGCCGTTATTCATCATGGCCGAAACTGAATCGACGGAATCAGAGCCAGCATCCACAGACTCGATAACGGAACCACTGGCTGCGTTTGCCTGTCCGAGCTGAGCAGCACTCGCGGCTGTCGAAGAAACCGCCTCCGCCGCATCGTAAGCTTCTTCATAAACTTCGAGGCTTTCCTCTCCTATATCTTCCAGAAGAGAGCCCAGAGCCTCAAGCTCCGTTATGTTCTCCGAATTTTCGGCGAGTTCGGCAAGTTCTTCGATAAATGCTTTCACTGAGGCCGTATCGACTTCAGCGGTATCTTCCTGAGGCGCCGTTCTCAGACGCTCAGCGTACTGAGCGGCAGCCTGGGTGAAAATCTCTTCCAGAGCCAATGCCGTTTGATTGACCAGAACCTTATTAGCATCGCGTACAGCGTTTGGCGGCACGAGATTAATCATAATGGACTGAAGGTCTCTGACCTTGCTATTGAGACGTTCAATTTCGGCAAGTATTGCTTCTGCCGTCTCGGCCGTAGGAGCCGCATGCATAGCCGCTTCGAAAGCTTCCATCTGGCGTCTCAGCGCTTCGGCTTCCAGCGCAATATTGGCACCATCCGCAGAAACAGCTTCGAGTTCAAGAATCAGTCGGTGTGATGCATTTCCCTGTACAAGAGCTTCCGCGTACATGTCCCGAACGGTAAGAAGTGCTTCTTGAATACCAGCGTTATCTCGGTACGCAAGAGCAAGGCTCTCAATAAAAGAGGCGTACTCGGCGAGCTGTTTAATATAAATTTCCTGTGCCTGGAAAAACTTTTTCGCGTCTGTGAGAGTGCCGGAACTTTGCACTTTCGAACGCATATGTGCCGCACCGCCCGCTAAATACGCTGCTTCCGCAATCAAAGGAGCCGAACCCTGGTCCAAGGCGGCCGTTTTGATCTTCTTGTAATAAATTTCCTTGGCTGCGAGCGTCAGATCTTCGACGATAGCCTTGCTTGCCCACATCCGATCGCGGAGTGAACCGTTTGTCGTTTCGAGCTTGTATGCCTCATATAAAGCCCAGCTTCTCGAACGAGCGTCTTCGAGCATTTTGTCCGCGGCAAAAAGATACGAGGAAGCAACCGCGGCTGAGGCATCGCGAGACAAGAATTCAGTCAACATGTGCTGAGCCGTCAATACTGCGTCATAGTCAGAAACAGACTCTTCGTCTACGTTAAATTCACCTCCTGTGTAGTAGTTATTGAATCCAAGGTCATCGTTAATATCTTCGCTCGCAACATTGAGACGGGCTGTCATGTCCACGAGGATCGCATCGATTATTGGTCCGTTGGCTCCAGAAATACTTCCTGCAAATTGAACGCGTGCATTTTGGATCTCATCGCGGAGACCTTTGGCGAAATGATAGAGGTAGACGGCCCCTTCCCTTTTATTGATCTCATTGAAAAAGTAATATTGCCCGCGGGCTTCATCTGCCATCAGAACAGCATCAGCGATGACACTCTTAAGGGCCTCAAGGACGTCTTGAGCATCTTGAATGAGAGAGGTTCCAGAAGTTTTCGAAATGCGTTTACTTTGGCTGGTGTTAATCAGAGAGTCGTAAGGGGTCTTGAACAAATCATATTGAGTATCGGCAGCAATAAGGTTATCTGTCGCATCAGTGCTCTTATGACTGCCGTACGCGAAATCGCGCGCCCCGGTCACAGCTTCGTAGGCTTGCTGGCCCAATATCTTCGCCAGGCGGGCATAATAGCTGGCATCTGCTGCATTTGCAGCCTGGCCTATTTTGGTTACTGCAAACTGTGCTTCCTGGAGGTTCGAATTCACTTCGTTTTTAAAGGAACCATTCTTTGTGAGAACCGCGGCAATCTCATTCTTTTTTGCTTTCGCCTCAGCAAGAAATTTTTGAATATGGGCGGAGATCTTCTTAATGTTTTTGAGCGCGTCTCTGAAAAAAGCGACATCGTTATACTCTGCGCCGAGATCAACCGCTCGGACCAGAGGCAGACTCGCAGCTGTAACAATCGCCGCGAGAGCTTTGTATTCAGCTTCGACTTCTTCGAGTTTGATGGCACCGGCAACGCGTTCAAATGATTCCGCAGCAACTTCTTCGAAATTGCTGAAACGAGCATTCAATGCCTGAATCTCCTTGCGGTCAGCCCACTGAAGCAGCTCAGCGGCTTCTTCGATTCCCTTCTCCAGAAGCTTTTCTATACTATTAACACTCTTCTGGAGATCTGCGTTGGAATCATCAGCAGCGAGCTTCTTCTTTCCTTCTTCAGCGAGCTTCGACAGTTCAGCAAGGGCCTCATTACCAGCGTCAAGGGCGATTCGTGCTGCCTGGGCTGAATCCGTTTCGGCTGCTTTATGGCGCATCAGAGAGATTTCCAACGCCGCTTTTTCTGCCCACTTTCTAAGTTCCGCTCCACCGTCGACTCCGGCCAGTTTCGCAATAAGTGAAATACGGATGCTGTTTTCACGCGCTTTCAACACGAGTATGGAATCTAACGCTGTGGAAAGACGGTCAGCAAAGGCTCCTGCTATGGCGAAATCACGGCGGATTACGAAGATGGTCTCGCGCATTTCTACCAGCTTCTTTTCGCTTTCGAGAACACCGGCAAGAGCAGCCTTCATTTCCGAGTTTGTAGTCAAGGAAGGAACTCGCGCTTCCAGAGCGTTGACGGCGGATGTTTCCGAGGCCAGTTCATCGATAAGATACTGGCCCTGTGTTGCTACTATCTGATCGAACTTAGCCGCTTTGAGAAGAGCTTCGTAGGTTCTATCCACTTCACCCATGGCTTGCGCGACGGATGACAGAATGGCTTTGTTCTCATCATTAAGCATGCGGCCCGCTACCAGCGCGAGGGCTTGAGAGTAAATTCCCTGAATTTCTCTCCGGATTTCTTTCATACGGGCAGTCCATGAAAGCTTGTCTTTGAACGCCACCGCACTGACTGCCCTCGCCGCCGCGTTCATGGCATCATCACGCGCGATATTTGCCTGGTGAGCATAAGTTTTCAATTGGTCTCCAAACCCTGTAATTAGTGAAGCTGCTGCCTGAGCTTCTCCATGGTCTTTAGTCAGTTCGGTTATGGCGTGTTCAATCACCGTCATGCTGCTGCCCCACCCCTGGCCCGGCTCTGCGAGCATCAGTCCTTCCAGCCGAGTAAGGGAGTGAGTAGCTTCGGCAAGCAGCGAATCCCAAATTTTTTCCAGCGCGCTCAGAATCTCGCCAGAGAGCCCTTTGCTAGTGAATATTTCTGCCTTCTTGCCTAGCTGCATGGCGCTATCAGCTGTCATACCAAGTGAATCGCCCGTCGTTTCTTTGGCTTCGCGGAGAATGGCTTCTTCCTGTAGCTTCGAAACCTTCACTCCTGCCGCCTGCAAGGATGCAAGCAGCGCTGAGAAACGCTGCTTTAAATTATTGTTTGAAGACATGACAAGGAGAGCGGCAAGGCCCGTCGAAGCGGCCTCGGCTGCTGAAGAACGCATGCTTTCAACGGCAGAGACTGACGCTTTCAGCACGGAGGACTGTGGCGCATACTCAAGACCAAGTGTTGAAATAAGAAGTCCGAGAGATGACACTTCCGCGGCAAGGCGGCCCATGTCTCCTTCCGCTTTCTCGCGTACTGAAAGAATGCGGTCTGCTTCGTCACCCAGGGCCTTGACCATTTTGTGATAGGTTTCAGCATAAGAGAGCCGGCTTTTCAACTCAAGGTTGGCGGGGTCCGCCGCCGAAGCTTTGGTGAAAACTGTAATGGTCTTTGCGTAATAGGTCTCAGAGGCCCGTATTTTTGCGAGAAGCTCTATCGTCTCGTCAGAGCTTGCGACATTCTTTAGTTCAACCATGAACTTGTAAGCCAGATCTGAGAAGTACTTCTGGTCTCTAACAATCGAATCTACAGCAGATTTTCTCGAAAGATCCAGAGCGCTCACACGGATCAGGTCCGCTTTCGCAGCCATTTCTGAGGAACGGTTCTTTACTTTATTCGAGTTCTGAGCAAGGGCCATATCGCCCGCATTTTCATTTACACTCTCACGAACGATTCTCGAACTTTCTGCAAGGTCGCTATTGAGTTTTCTGACAACTGCCTCCAAATACCCAACTGTGCCTGCATCCTGAACTTTACCCACCCAGCCGAGGATAAGACTGACGAGAGAAACCTTATTATCTGCTTCGGCTACATTTTTCCAGCCGTGGGTCCGGACTGTCAATTGACCAAACGCGTCGGAGACTCCAGAGCGTGCGGCAGTGAGAGCCGTTTCTCTGGCCGGCGACGCGGCGAGTATTTCCACGCGACGAATCGCTTCCAGAGCAATATTTCTAAGAGCTTCGATCTGCGAATCAACGAGGCCTTGGACCTTGAGTCGCGCATCGATGTAATCAGCGGCATCTTCGAAAGCCTTTGCAAGCACGCCTTCATTATCGGAAACCGCCAGATTTGTACCTTGAGCCGTAATATGAGTCTGCGCTGCGCTCTTTTTAACCAAAGCGGCGTCATACCATCCCTGAATCTCACGATAACGGCGGAGAAGATCCGCACTCCCGGGCTGAGCATTTTTCGCTTCTTCAGATTTGTTCCTGAGCAGGTTCAATTCACTGAAAGCGTTATTGAGCTGAGTCCAGGCCGCGCGTATGAGCGGATCGTTACCGACAGTGCCGGTGACTAGGCGCGATAGCTCAATGGCAAGTGCTGATTGACGCTGCGCGAGCTCGGCGGCACTGGCTCCAGAGTCTGAAACAATAAGGATCGCTTCATAGGCAGACTGCACCGAACCGGCAGCGTTACTGACCTGCGTTGCTGCAGCTTCGCCTCGGGCCGTCAGAGAGTCCCAGAAAGCAGCTCCGGGATAGGCCAGTGCGGCGGAGCTGATGTTTGTCTTAAGCACTGCTGCACGGTTTTTCATATCCTGAGCAAGAGCAGCAATATCGCGCCTGACTTCGGGCAACACGCCGGCTAAGGCGTTCTGCATGGCACTAATCACTTTAACGTCCCCTTCGAGAGTCTTTGCGTCCGCTATAGCGAGCGCAACAGAGGACGCGAAGATCGCGGATTCGGCCGCAAAAGAATTGATCTGGGAGGAGCTTGCTTGAATGCTTGAGGTCCAGCCGGTGTAGGCAGGCTCATCAACATGGGCTTTGCGTATAGTTTCATAGGAGCCCAGAAATTCCGTAGCCTTGCTCTTCAGAGCTTCCATCAGCACCGCGAGGTTAGCGACCTCTTTGGGATCTGAGGCGCTCTTCATTTCCTCACGGAGTGTTTGCATTGAGCCATAAACCGCATTCAGTCTGCCTATGACCCGAAGAGCAGCTTCCTTACCGGAATGTTCACCAATCTGACGAATTTCATCGGCGACAAAAACACTGACAAGACGCTCAGCCTGAGCAGTCAGGCTTTCGACCTCTCTAGCAATCAAACGCATCTCGTTGAGAGAACTTTCAAATCCAAGGCTATAACTCACCATATTTGAAATCGCCTCAACGGCTTTTTCCCGGCGCAAAAGCGCGGCGCTGATGGCTTGTAACTGCTTCACTGATTCTTTTCTGATTATTCCAAAGTCAATGTCACCATAGTTGGCCTGGAGATTCTTGAGCATAGCCACAACGGGCAGGCCAGACTTTTCGATTACAGCGGCATAATTTCTAAAGAGATCCTCACTGAGAGCTGCATACGCCGGATCCTGACTCGGATCGCCTGCACGCGTCATCATTAATTTCAGAACTTCTTCGCGTGTTTTACCTTCTTCGAGCATATTGCGATAGACCGCAAACTCGGCCTCTTTTGGTTCGGTTCCCAGAAGGGCTGTAAGAACCGTCTTAGTAAAGGCGGTGTTATTCATGCTTGCTGCTTGAGAACCCGCTCCGATGATGAGAGCGGCGATCTTGTCCTGGATCTTCGCATCGGCTGCTAGATCCGTATAAAGTGCTTGGTATTCGGCAGTGCTTAAGTCGCGGCCGAGGAAGTAATGACCGACCCGTCTTGCAAGCCCGCCTACTGAGAGAACAATGCCTGAAAGGGCCGCGAGCGCCATCTGAACGTTAGCCTGATCCTGTAAAGCTCTCACGTCGATTGCGAGCGAAGAGCCTTCGGTCTCGATAGCAGTTCTTTCTACGACAAGATCCTCTGCGTCGATCTTAAGCGTCCCAAGTGTCTGAATTTCCGTCTTCGTGAAGTTGTACGCTTCGAGAATGATCTTATTGCGCGGGTTGCTTCCAGCGATACCCGCAAGTTCCAGGATTTCCTGGCCAGATTTTTCATTCAAGCCGGAAATCTGTCTAAAAAGAGATGCGGAAAGGGCTGCCGGCATTTCCGTTTCTCTAGCTTCCATAATAAGGGCTTTCGAGGCTATTACGGCTTCTGCGGCAGCCTTGCGGATCATAGCCGCCCTGTTTTCTGCTGCTTGGACGGCAGTTAAAATCGTGCCCGCTTCAGCGATAGCCAAGTTCATGTTCTGAAGAACTTCCTGTGCCAGGGCTTTTTCAGACATCAGGAGGGGATCGTTCGGCGTCAGTGCAAGCAGCCCGTTAATCAGGCTCAGAATATCTTGCACCGTCTTTTGTTCCTGCTTAAGCACGTCGATCAGCGAACGTATTTCATCTGCTGTTGAAGCGGTCAGGATCTTGTCCATGATCTCGGCTATAACGCTTGAACTTTGCATGAGAAGTTCAGTGCGGGTCGGAGCCGGCACGACGGCGATCCGCAAAGCCGCGAGATGCGCTTCCATGGCGGCCAGTGCGGTATAAATGGAGGCGTGGTGATCGAGGACCTGCGCTTCTAGTTTGCCGGCCTCGATGGAATTCTTCAAGAGCTTCACGATCTCTTTGACGATGCGAAGGACTTCGTCGGCTTGCTCAGCTGTCTTGCGGGCCGAATTGACATTGGCCTGAGCATCAATGGCTTTCGTCAGAGCCAGTGTGTTAGCTCTTAAATCAATCATATAGTCGTTATACCCCCCAATCAACTGGGCGGGATCCATTCCCCATGACGAGAAGATGCCGAGCATATCGCGGTAATCGACCAAAGAATCACTGTTGACGTCATAGAGCGGCATATCGCTAACCATCTTCGCCACATACTCTACATCCAGGTCGTTCACAATTCCGTCGTGATTGAAGTCGACCATCATGACATCAGCCGCCGTATAACCGCTCTGGACGCCTTTTACCAGATTGGAAAGACGGTCAAGATCGTTGCCGTCTACGCGGTTGTCACGATTCTGATCAGCACGCCACCACCTGCGGCTGGCATCGGAAAGGGCCCGGCGGTCAGATGAATTGACAGTGCCATCGTTGTTAATGTCCGCCTTCTCGATTTCAGATGTCTGAAGCCCCATCGTATAATAGTCTTGCATCCGAACGTAGTCGGTAGCGTTGATCGCGCCGTCCGCATTAATATCCGCACTGTCAAACACGGCCCTCTCGATCAGGAGAGAATCGTCCCGATTAAGACGATTGTCTGACTCAATGTCTGCAAGACGGAGTTTGCTGATGAAAGTACCGCGAGTTTCCGAAATGGCGTGGGCAATACGTACAATGGCTACGAGCAGAGTTTCCCCGGCAGAAACCCTTTCCTTAAGTTCCATAACAAGAAGTTCATCATTGACTTTTTGAGCACCTATGACATCTACAATCCCGCTGCCTGCCAGGGTCTTTGCTTTGGTAATAGCATCGTTCATCGCCGACAATTGGGCGGCGATCACGCCGGGCCCGACGCCAAAAGCTGCTTCGAGTCCCTGTATTTGTGCGGCATTGAGGGTTAGGGCACGGTCGACAATTTCACTTCCCACCATCATGATAACGTTCCAGAGCGGATCCCCTTCAGACGTGTCGTAATTAATGCCAGCGCTTGCTAGAGCCGCGTTAAGTCCAGCGACTTCATTCCTATCAACAAAATTCAGACCGGCTGCTTTGCGCGCTTGTTCAAATGCATCTTCGTAGGAATCTACGAAGGCCTTGAACAGATCACTGCTAATACCGAAGGAGGAAGCTATCCGGTAAACATTCGCATCACTGATCGGAACAAGGCGGTTGAACGCGGCCAGAGCCTTGGATACCATGCTGACGTCAAAAGAGGTAAACCGGCCATCGCCCGTTACGTCAATAAGATCATTAACCGATGCAGCGAAATCATCCACATCTTCCTGATCCATTTTGCCGTCCCGGTTAATATCGGCTCTAAGAAAGTCCGTAGATTTAAAATCGTGGCCGAGTTTCTGATGTCCGAGGGCCTTATCGAGAAGTTCCGTATCTCCGGCGTCAACAACACCGTCCTTGTTGATGTCGTGCAGGATATAATTAACAATAGCTTTTCTCAGCGCCATCCAGTCGCTATCGTCTATATCGGGACTGAAGCGGTCGGTAATAGGCGTGATATCGGTATACCCGGTTTTGAAAACCGGCCATTCAGAAGCAGTAAAGTTCTCGCGAGGCGAAGCGAGACGCGCCGGCGATATTAAAGAAACTGAGGAATCGAGCGCTGACCTGTTATCAAGAGCTGCCTGATAATCTGCGAGCTCCTCGGGCAGAGGGGTAAAACGCTCAACTTTAATTTCTCCTTTCTCCAGCGGGAATTTAACAAGAGATTCCACCACTATTCCTTTGCCTCCACCGCTAGTAGCGAAGAAAACGGTGTAAGTAGGCCGGTTAAACTCGCTAATCGCCGTTCGAGAGACGCGGCTCGCAACCCCAATTGTCTCGATCGCGCTGCGGAAATTGGCCTCGTTGGAGAGCTTGGCTTTCAGATCTGTCTTCTGCGCACCCGTTAAAGAATAATGATCCACGAATGTGAGGCCATTTTTATCAGTAATAAACTTGAAGAGCTGTTCAATGTCCTGACCATTGGCAGCAAAACTGACCGAGTACTGAGGCCGACGTTTGGCATCCACGAACACCCGGGCTTCGCGGCTGGTTAAGCTCAGCGCATCCAGAGCTGTTTTAATGGCCGCCTCGTTCTCAATCATTCCGGCAAGGTTTTGCTTCTCTGCATCACTCAGGCGATACGTGTCTACGGCGTAAACCTGGTTGGATCCATTGAGAGCAAACTTGGACACCGTGGCGATTTCTTTCGGGCTCCGGCCTTCTACAAAAGTAATGGCGTACAGGGGGCGCTGAGACGCATCTTCGATGAAAAGACTCGAGTCTTCATCGATATCGAAAATTTTCTTCTGAGTATCTTCCTTAGTTACGCCCGTGGCCACGCTTTCGGCAATATCGTACATGCGGATCACGTCACGATGATCGATAAGGCCGTCTCCGTTCATATCTTTCGCGTTAGCAAGGGTCTGGATCAGAAGATCTTTGTCGGTAAGCGTAATACCGTCTTTATTATTGAGGTCAGCCGAAGTTAGCTCGTGAGGTGTAGGTACGTTGTTTTGTTCAACGAAATTGATAATTTCATTCAGACGGGCCAGATCAGTTGCATCAACCTGCGAAGATCCTGCGAGGTTAAGCACGTTCGGATTTTGATAGATCTTTTCGAATACAGCCAGATCCCGGCTATCGATAACGCCGTCGCGGTTGAAATCGATCTTCGAGCGCAAGCTTGCACCAAGATCATCCCCCAAGACGCTTAAGCTGTTACGAATGTCGATTACGCTCTGAATATCCTTATCATCGATCCACTTATCTCCATTTACGTCGAACTGAGCACGCCGGTCGACGAGGTTCTGGTAAACTTCGAGATCACTATCGTCAACGATCAGGTCACCATTCGTATCCGCCATCTTGAATTCACCAAGAGTAAATCCCTGGCCTAGTTCATAAGCTTCGATGAGCTTCTCCGCATAGGTCACATCATCGGTATTAACTTTGCCGTCGTAGTTCAGGTCGACTCTGTAGCTATCCTGAATCATCTTCACAATTTTTTCGTAATCTGCCTCATCGACTCCATTTATACCGTCGAGGTCGGCGGCCTCAAGATCCTCAGCCTTTACGTCGAGCTCGTAGTATCTCTTGATGTCTTGGGCTCGGTCTATATCGAGCAGATTAACCAAGCTATCTCCGTTAAGGTCCTTGCCTTCGAGAGATGCTATTGCATCTTGAATAGCTATCCAATCGAGATCATCTACGAGGCCATCGCCGTTGATGTCAGCGCGATAATAATCTTTGGGTTGAATAATTTTACCGCTCTTAGTTCCTTCGACTATCTTTAACATACTTTCGAGGTCGGCCTTGCTGGTCACATCATCTCCATCGATATCCCCCACTGACAATTGCTTCAATCCGTCCAGAAGAATCGTCCGATCGTTAAAGTTGATCTTCCCGTCCTCATTGATGTCGCCCGATTCTCCGCCCTTCTTGATATAGTGTTTAACAATGTAATCTTCGCCTTCGATATTGACCGAAAGAGGCTTCGGATTCTTGATCGTTCGGATCAACTTGATATTGTCAAAACTTGCATCCGTATAAAAGGAGGAGAATCCTATTTTCCCTTCATTATAAGTGCTATCTTCGATTTCAATCTTCATGACGTCGTTGACATAGACCTGAATCTTTCCTCTGTCTGCTGTAATACGGATGGCATAGGCTTGATTTTCCTTTATGTTAAACCCGAGTTTAACGGGGTTGCCCATCGAGTAGTAATCGCCGTCTACTTTTTTGCGTATAAAAATTTCGTTAGAGTTACCTCCACGCAAGCCGACCTCATAATGGTTATTCATGTCCTGACTCATAAAGAGGACCTGAGCTTCTTCGCGCCAACTCATAACTGTCACGTCGACGCTGAGGTCCATCTTGTCTTCGGTAAAAAGACCCGTTTCGCCATAAGTGCGGAAATCGTCTCCCACGGTAATGAGTTTGCCTCCAGATGCATTCCAGGTGCCTTTACCGATATTCCAGCCTTCCGGATACTTATCGCCGTCGAAGTTCCAGGAAAGGTTTTGCGTTAGATATGACTGGCTGGTCTTATATGTCATTTTTGCGTCATCGGCCCTGACAAGGGAGAAGGACGTGTCGGCGTTGCGGAGAACGTAATAAATATGATCGCCGAGTCTGACTTCCTGCTCATAGAGGTGCGAGCTTACCTTGTCGAACTGCTCGGTAAGGGTGATCGTACCGCTGAAAGGATCTTCTGATACGTTGTACGTAACGCCGCGGATCTCGACTCTCTTTGAAACACCGTTAGTCGTAAAGCTGTCGTAGCCGTCGAAGAGAAGATAGCTGCCGTCCTGGCGATCGGTCACATAATAAACCGTGCCGTCTTCCATACCGACGAGCTGGTGCGAAACCATACGGCTCACGTCATAGACCTGCACCATGCGGAGAATGCCTTCCTGCTGGTTGAAGAACATCCGGTATTTTTTGCCTTCGCCAAAGTCGACGATATTCGAAGCAGGATCAGCCCCATACCACTTTTTATTATAGTTAAACTGGAAGACCCCGAAGTTATCGATGACCCATTCGAGACTGCCGACGGGGCCGCCGTTCAAGGATATTTTTCCTTCGCGGGCGTTCGGGTCGGGTTTCGATGTCCCTATGCCGTGCGTCTGCTCGAGTTTGATATGAACGTTGTCGTAATCAGGCATAATTTTGTAATCAATACCGCGGATACTGACGACTTCATTGATCTTACCGGTAGTCATCGTGCCGCGCTCGGTGTCCTTGAAGGTATAGGAACCGTCGTTGTTTTTCATGACGTAGAAGTTCACATATTTCGTGATGTAGTCGACGAGCGGTCCTGAAGGGCCTTCGACGGTGCGCTTTTCTTCGAAATGGAGCTCGAGGACGCCGTCGGCGATGACACTGCTTCTCTGGTGCGATTCGACCAGTTTAATGTCGCCGTTGAACTGATTGACGACGATGTCGTAGATAGTCCCGCCCAGCTTGACTTTTTTCTGGTCGAAGAAGCTCTCTTTTTCCGTGACGCCGTCCGAGAAGATGTAACGTCCGTCTTTCGAAGTCACGCGATACTTGCGGCCTGACAGATCGATGACCTGATCGGCAAGAGAAACGCTTGAAGCGGAAGCTTCATAGAGGGTCGGGATGCCCGTAGCCTTGTCGACCTGAAGACGGAACTTCGTGCCCCGGATATCCACCTCGAAGCCGTCGACAACCGAAGCCGTCTCGCTGCCGTGCTTGAATGTGTAGTATTCCCCGTCGTTCGTAACGTCCCAGACGTCGTCCAAAAGACTGACGGTGCGCTCGCTGATACGCACGCTTTCGAGGTGGGGCTGAAAAAGCTCGGGTTCTGCCGTGATCGGATCGACCTTCATCTCGAAGATACCGCCCGCGATATTGACCTTTTTCAAACTTCCGTCCGTATAACTGACGCTGTCGGAGGGAGGCGTAAATCCTACTTCCGTCAGCACGGGGTCCTGACCGGAAAGCGTAAGTTTGAAAATGACACCCCTGATCGTCACCTGTTCGTTAACCTTCAGAGCATAAGTCTCCTGACCATGCTTGAAAGTGTAGGTAGCGGCGGCAAGAGTCCAGTCCCATTCGGAGCCGAGCAATTTCACCGTGTCCGCGTCGATCTTCTCGGTCTGATGCGCCAGCATCTTGAAGGTATACTTGCCCGTCGGCTGATCAAAGGTCACGGCGTAGAGTCTTCCTTCGAGGAAAATCCTCGTCGCGCTGGCCCGGGTGCTCCGCTTGTGCTGCTGCACGAGGCCTGCATGTCCGTCGCGGTCGAAAACAATGTCGTACATCTTCGCGCCGATCTGCACAAAGTTCATTCCTGAATACCCTTGGTGGCCGGTCGTACCATCGTTAAAGGTATAGGTCCCGTTCGGGTTGCGCTTCACGAAGTATTCCTTGCCGTCGAGGAAGATCCGCTCCTGGCCGAGCCACTTGCTGACGATCGCGTTCACACCTACGAGGCTCAGGAAGTCTGTCGTCACGACATCCAGCCCCTGGAACTCAATCACGCGTTTCTGGGCTGCCACATCAGCCGCGTCGATCAGTCCGTCACCGTTTACGTCACGCATTGCCGCGAGAGCGCGCTGGATGAGAGCCGCGTCCTGCATATCGACGACGCCGTTATTGTCCACGTCCGCCCCGTCGAGCTGGCCCGGGTGAAGCATGTTGAAATTCTTGATGTCGTTGGCGTTCTCCTGGAGCTTGATCACGTCGTCGATGTCGAAATTACCGTCTTCCGTGTAGTCCGATTCGACGAGGAGCGATGGATACTTCTCGATCGATTCTTTCAGGAGCTTGTCGTCCTTATCGTCCCAGACCTTGTTGCGGTCGATATCGGCGCGGGCGATTTCATCTTCTGAAACGTTGAGCCCGATTCCCTTGATGATGTCCTTGAGACGCTTCTCGTCTTTGTCGTCTTTTCCAATCTTGCTGTCGCCGTTGAAATCGAGTTTCGGCGCCGCAGCCATCGCATTATTGAGATCGAGCACGTCACGGTCGTCCACGAGTCCGTCTCGGTTAATGTCCGCGTCCTTCAGGACCTTGGGCTGATAAGCCGTGCCGGCCTGGATCGCTGCAAGAATCTTTTCGAAAAGCTTGAGGTCGTCGACTTTATCAAGTTCTGCTTCTCGCGCCGGGCCTGCGGGCATCTGTTCGATCCAGAGGAAAGCCGCAGGCAGCGGTTTACCGCGCGTCCAGAGAATGCCGTCGCGGTTCAGATCAAAGCGCGGATCGAGCGTCTCGCTCAGATCGTTGGCGTCATTGAAGTCGGTCTTGCCGTCTTTGTTGACGTCCGACCAGAGGATTTTTTCTGGCGTCACTTCTTCCTGCAGTTCAAGGATGGTCCAAAGAGAATCAAGGTCGACTTGATCAATAAGACCGTCGCCGTTCACGTCTTTAAAATGTTTCGCCAGGCGGCGGAGTTCCGTCGTGTCCTCGGTGTTGAATACGCCGTCGTGGTTGATGTCGGCCTTTTTCAGCAGCCAGGGATGCGGCAGGCGCTTGTCGACGAGGTCGCGCATGTTATAGATCTTGCTGCCGAGACGGATGGTACCGGTAACGGGGTTCGAGAAGTAATACTTGACCCCGTCATAGAGAACGTAGCTGCCGTCTTTTTCGTTCGGGAAGATCTGGTATTCCACGTTTTCGACCATAATCGTATTGTTGCGCTTGGATTCGATGTCGTTCACCCATTCGACGAGAGTTATGTCGCCCGTTTCGACGTCGAGGGCTATTTTATAGCGCACGCTGTTCAGGTCCACGATCGGGATCACCCGGTCCCCGAGAGGCGCGAAACCGCTCGTGGCGACCAGAACTCCGCTTTCATCCTGAAATTCAAACTTGTCTCCGCCCAGTTTGATCACGCGGTATCGTGTTCCGTTCAGATCAATAAGAGCGTCCGCCAGTTTGTTCGAAAGCACTTTGGGCGGCACAAGGGTGACTTTACCTTCTTCGTCGATGCGGACTTCTGAGACGACGCCATAGATATTGATCTGTTTGGTGACCTTATCACTCGTGAACTTGTTATATCCGTCAAAGAGAGTAAAACTGCCGTCGCCGTTATCGAGAACTTCATAAGCGATTTTGTTGACCGTAATAACCTGTTTCTCTATCTCACGGCTGGCCGCGAAACCTCTCTTCACGAGTTTGATGCGGTGAGCGCCGTCTGCGGCAATATCATAGAGAAGGCTGCCGAGAGTGATCTCCGTGCCCGCGCTCGTGACCGTACGGCCTTCTTCGTCTTTCAGAATCCAGTTCGCGGCGTCTTTTTTGACTTCGTAGAAATAGCCATTGACCGCGATAAGCTGATCGGCCCTGTGTATGCTGACGAAGGGTTTCTCGTCAAGTTTAAGGCGCTTCGCATCGATCGCGGTAATCTGGAAGAACTTGCCTTCCGTAATCTCCACAAGCGCTCCTGCTGCATCGCTCGGGTATTCCGTGCCGGTAGCGAGGTCCCTGAAGATATACCCGCCTCCCGCCTGCGTTTTGACGCCAAGTCTCATGTCATCGAGGGTAAGAATCTGCGTGAACCCGGGCTTGATTTCCGTAAGTGAAAGAGGCGCGCCCGCCGTAATCGTAAAGCGGGCGTTCGGAAGTTCGAGTTCAGTCCCTGCTTCGTTGCTGTACCAGACGGCGTCCCCATTGGTGAACCGGTAGGCCGTTCCTTCTTTTTCATAGACATAGAAGATCTTGGCGACTTCGATCAGGTTCTTCAGAGAGGAGGAAGCCTGCACAAAAGGCTCGACGAGCTGGATGTTCGCCTCTCCGTCGACCACTTTAATCTCATAGTTCTTATTGATGATTTCGACGAATTTGCCTTCGAGATCGCTCGTATAGATCCGGCCGCCTTCCGTGAAGGTGTAACGGCCGTCGACATGACGTTTTACGAGGTAGTCGCGGTTGTTGAGTTTCACGATCTCATTGGCTTCGATAACGTCGCCGCGGGTGAAGACATAGTCGTTACCGGCCCGGCGGATTTCGTACTCGATGTTGTCGACCTTGACCGCGGTGCCGAGATGATTGCTTTCGAATGTGTTCACGGCGTCGACAAGCTGAAGGCGGCCCGTTTCGCTGATACGCAGCTGATAAGTCTTTCCGTTGACGGCATACTGAGGCGCGCCGTCGACAAGAATATTACGTTTCAGGGTCACGCCAGAGAGAACGCCCGTAACTTCGTAAAGTCCGGCCGGGCCCTGGGTCGTTTTATCTTTCTCGCCGATAAAACGCTGGGAACCGTTCTGGAAAGAATAGACGTTCGCCTGAACCTGGTCTTCTTTTACCAGCCAGACGTCTTTATCCGCCATGATGACTTTGCCCGTGACGTCTTTCTGAAGAGCGTCTCCGCCGTAGAAAGCCGTGAGTTCCACATCGCGGGTACCGCCTGCAGCCATGAAATCGCGAGAGAGCAGGTAATCCTGGCCATCGGCGAATTTAACGTAATGCTTGCCGTCCGCCCGGATTTCAGACTTGAACCGGACGCTCGTCGAGGGGATCTTGAATTCGACGTAGAGAACGGTCTGATAATTGACAGTTTCTTCCTTATATTCCCAGTCGTACTGGCGGCCCTTTAGCACGACTTTGCCTGTTCCCTGACCGCTCGAAATGCTTTTGACGGGCTGAAGAGCGAAGGTCATGTCGTTCGAACCCGAGACCTGGAAGAAACGGCCCTCCAAATAGATCAGATTGGCAGGCGCCGTCGGCAAGATCGATTTGGGCGTCAGCACCATAACCTGCCTGTCGTCAATTGTCTGGAACGTGATCTTATAGGTCACGATATCGAAGTCGACGAGATCTTCGTTGCCCGTGCCCTTGTAGCTTTCGATGCCGCAATTCATCATGTATTCGGCGCACGATGAACCTTCAGCACGGAAGATATAAGTATCGCCGCCGCCGTAATAATCTTCTGACCAGTTATACGTGGTTCCCATGACTTTCAGTTTGCTCTCGCCGCGGACCGTTTCGAACATCGAAGGGGTCATGACGTTGGAGTATTTCACTTCTCCGTTGTCAAGCTGGAAGACGCCGCTGCTCGGATTTGTGACCTTAAAGTAATCTCCCTGGATCTCGACAACACGATTAGAAATGGCGGCGCTTACGGTCTGTCCCGCGACGTGTAAGACGCCGCCTGCGTCTTTGGTTGTTTTGAGAGCGAGGCCAAGCACGCTCACGTTACCCTGGTTATCGCTCGTCACGTTGATACTGGGGCCTGTGAAGGTGAAGGTGTTGTTGCCGTTATCTCTCACCGACACGAAAACGTCGTCGATGACCATGCCCTGCTGGGAGGCGATCCGGCTTGCCATTTCGGGCTTGCCGTCTACTATCAATTCTTTCAGGAGAGCGTTATAAGCGACCGTATAATTCGTCGAGCTGATCGTAAGCTTGGTGCCTGCAAGCGTCGTGAGATAAGAAACGGCGGCATTGTCAAACTTCGCAAAGCGCCATTCGGCGCCTTCTTTCTTGACCTTGTATTTGATACCGGCGACCGTCGTTACCTGGTCGAACTGGTGTGAGCTTTCGGCGTGTACCTGCGCAAGCGTCAGAGTCTGGGGAGCCGCGCCAGTGATCTGGTAGACCTTGCCCGCTAGAGTGATCTGTCCTGCCGAGCTCGTCTTTGTTTCCTTGCCATCGAAGAAAGAAAAGTTGCCGGAACCACCGTCCGTAATCCGGTAGAAGATACCTTCGAGATTGACTGCCGCTCCCTGCGCTTCGACTGGTTTTTCCTGGTCGGCGAGAAATTCACTCGAGTAGTGGACCGTGCCCTTGCGGGAAAGTGCAAGAACGCCTGTGTCAGTGTCTTTGCGAATCGAGTAAAGCTTTCCGTTGAGGGTGATTTCCTTGTTGATCTTGCTCACGACCGTTTTCTGGGAGCTCTTGAATTCCCAGGTGCCGTTGCCGAGATCGGTTACGACGAAAATTTCTTCGTCGATGCGGATGACTTTCTTTGCCGTGCCCGTTGAGACTTCGGGGGCACGGGCATTCGCGCGTTCGGTCGTGAAAAACGTCATATCAGCGCCGTCGACCTTCGAATCCCCGTTCAGGTCGGCCCGGCCGTCGTAATGAGGCGTCTGGACGATCATGCTCCGGACTTCAAGCCGCGAACCGAATTCGTCGCTGAAGGCGGACATGTCGGGATAATAGAACTGGTCCGGATTGACGTAGCTGCCTGCGATTTTCGGATCGCCGATAATCGTGCGGTCGCCGTTACCATAGAAGTCCATAACATAGAAACGAAGTTTGTGGCTGCCGGCCTTGAGAAAAACCGTTGACAGATACTGACTAAAATCCTTGCTCGAACCGTCTACGTTATATTGGCCGGCCGGATAAACCTGGTCGTCGATGTACATGTCGACTTCGATCTTGTAGTTCCAGCCAGCGGGCATGCTGAGGAAGTTCTTCGCATCCATACCGACCGCGTAGACGCCGTCTTGCGCAACGTTGACATCATAGATGAAACTGTGGCGTTCTTTGCGGACTGCCACGCCGCCCTCTTCGGTGATCGTGAAGATCTTGTTCTGGTCTCCGAAGCCGGAATAATACTCGCCGCGGTAGAAGATGGAGTCAGGATCGTCCTTACCCGCGTAATACTTCTCGGGCGTCGTGACTTCAAAGTCGCGGCCGCGCATTACCTGGGCACGCGAGTTCATGGCCTGGTCGATGATATTCTCATCGAGATCGTTCAAGACATCGTCATGGAGCATATCGCCCAGACGGTGCTCTTTGAATACAAACTTGCCGTTTGCATCTTTTGAAACCGCGTATTTGCGGCCGCCGACTTTCACTTCGTCGAGACCCGTTGCGGCAATAGTGAGGCCCGTTGCGACTTTAATCTCGCCTGAAATCTCTTTCCATACATAGTAAGACGTGCCGTTCAGGATGACTTCCTGGAGCGTATCTGTGTCCCAGTAAGCCGCGTAGAAAGCCTTCAGATCTTCCGCGTTCACCTGGTCGTCGCCTTCATAACCGCCGCGCTGGCGGAACTTCGCGTCCGCGGATCCGAAAAGACGCGGGCTGTAGCTTTCCGCAACTTCGAGAAGGCGCGGGTTCTGGACCTGACCGCCGCTCATCGACTCCATGTAATCCATATACATTTCGCGGGGGCCGCCTTCACCATCACTATCGAGGCTGCGGACTTTCACGACACCCTTGATGCCGACCAGCGACCACGAATCGCCCGTCGTAATCTTGTCGGCTTGACGCGCGCCCAGGCTCTTGAACGGGTCGAGGTCACGAGAGTAACCAGTCATGACCTTGCCGAAATCCCCCTGGACTGCGAGCATAACGATGCGGCCGTCCGGCAGGGATTCCACGAGTGCGCGGAACTCTGCGAGTCCCGGCCCTTTATCAGAGCTGAAGTCAAAATGATATTTACCAAGAACGGCGGCCGTCTTCTCATCCACCACAACGACATGAAGGCCCTTGGCGTCTTTGACAGGAATCTGCTGGCCGTTGAGCCAGAACTCAGCCTTGTTACCGTCATTCGTTCCAGCCGATACGGCACGGGCCTGGATGGGAGCGAGAACGGCCCCGCGGTCTGCGCCTTCGTCGAAGGATGCGTCCTTCAGGTACACGTCATTGATCTCAATGCCGATACCGGCTTCCGGATTCGTCCAGCGGTAAGATACGTTGTGGCGGCCCGGAGGCAGCTGAACAAAGAGAGATCCGTTCTGATAAGCCTGCGACGCGGGTACGAGGAAGGTGCCGTATTTTTTGCCGTCGACAAGTACTTCCATCATGAATTCGTAGCCTGCCGGGAACGAACGTCCTTCGTAGACCCTAGCCGACATGCCGATGCGGTATTTGCCGGAGCTGTTCTCGGGAACAAGGAATCCCTGGTTATTGGATTTCCAGGTGCCGTTGTCCCATACCTGGAGATCCTTGTATTCGATAAGGTACTTATCAGCAGCCGGCGCTTCGCGGTAGACCGAATACGCTGTCTCCTTGTCGAAATTCTGGACGAAACCCTTGGCGCTTGTTGCCAGGGCCGGGTTACGGGAACCGAGCTGGGAGGAACCGAGCGAGGCAAGGAGAAGTTCCTTGTCGCTGTAATCGACAATGCCGTTACCGTCCATATCGGAAATCTGGTATTCGGAGAGAGCGATGCGGCCGAGCGCATCCTGCCGGACTTCAAAGAGTTTATTCAGGTAGCTGACGAGGCCCGTGAGCGCATCCTGCGTGACAACGGTTTCGCCGGCCTTGAATGCCCAGAGATTGTTTTCTCGTGACACTGAGAACGTAAGGCCGTCAATCACAAGGGTCTGGCCTTCGACGACTTCGGATTCCGAAGCGTCACGGGTCAGTTTCACCTGGCCCGAAGGCTCGTCATAAGCAGCTGTATAGAAGTGGTCGCCGATCTTGACCCGGCCGTCTGCTCCGCTCTTGTAAACTCCGTGAACCACAGTCAGAGCATGCGTTTCAGTATCGTGAATCATATCGAAAACCTTGCCGTCAATCTCGACCTGGGACTTTCTCTCTTCGGGAGAGAAGCCCATGTTAAAGATTTGCACGTCATAAACACGTGAGAAGGAAGCCGCGGTTTTACCGTAGTTGAATCTCACGTAACGTGCGCGTGTCGGCGGCAGGTTGGCCTCGATGGCGGCCTTGATATTCTCACCGGTCGTATGCACCGTGATCCAGTGTTCGCCGTCCAGCGAGATCTCGATCTTATAATTGGAAACCGTGTTCTTGTCGTGCTTGGAGACGACTTTCTCGATCCATTTCGTTTCACCAAGATCGACCGTAAAGTTCTGGGGCTCGCCATCGAAGAGAAGGTCGCCTTTCTTCCCTTCCTGATGGTCGCCGTAAGTACCGCCGAGAACGTTTCGGGCATCCGGCGTCTTCCAGCTGATCGCGCTCGACGAAAGGATTTTCGAACCCTGGGCTTCCGAAGCTAGATTGACGACACCCGTAGGAAGCGCGTCATAACTGACGTGGCGAACGACACTGAGTTCCTGGATAAAGACGTCGCTTATGATGAGCGTCGGGGGCTTCGGTTTGTTGGAGCTGACGGGCACGAGATTGCCTTCATCGTCGTAGGTCCAGCCGCCTTGATCTTCATCCCCGTCGCCGCGGCCTCCGAAATAATCCATCATGTCGTACATGTCAGAGTAGCCGCCCGAGCCGCCGCCCGTCTGAGCGGATTCGCCCTTCTTCGCGACTTTCCATACGTAGCGGACCTTATGGATACCGGCCTTGAGTTCGACCGGCAGTTTTTCCTGGCGGAATTCTTTTCTTTCGGGATCGTATTCGACAGCGCCGACTAACTTGTCGTCCACATACACTTTTACGAGATAACTCTTTTCTTCGGGCTCCTCACCGTCTTCCTGGTCTTCGGGTACGGGGATTTCGCCGTCGGGTTTAGCCTTGAGGCCTACTTCATAGGTTCCGTCGTAATTAATATTGAAGCGGTACGTCGCGCTGCCGTTCTTTGCCGAAGAAATCGTGCCGTCGTAATTGACTTTCCAGTTGGACGTGCGCTCAAAAGTTTTTTCAGGGCGCTTCGAGTGCTTGATCTTGTCGAGAGCCACGAATTCATAGAGACCATCGGCGCGGCGCGTGATCTTGAAACGCTTGCCGTTGACCGTCGCGATATCGTCTACGACGTGGACGTCCTGGCCGTATTCGCGTTCACGGAACTGGAACGTGCCGTCTTCCAGGCGCTTCACAATAAACTCGTCTTCGGCGAGCTCGATAATCTGATCGCCTTCGTGCGTGCTGTCACGGTGAGGCTGGCTAAGTACGTACTGGCCGATACGTTCATCGTAGCGAACGTCGAAGTCGACGCGTTCAGCGGCAACACGCTTGCCTTCGGCCGTGCTGGTCGAAACTTTCGCCCCGTCGGTAAAGCGCATGAGTTCGAATACTCCGGGCTTGGTTTCGACAATCGAGTAGAGGTCATAAGTGCCGCGGGCGCGCTCGACTTCCTCAGCCTTTTTAGATAGCGCCGATTCAGCCGCCGCGTTAAGTTCTTCCTGAGCCGCGGCGAGTGCCTTGAGAGTGTCCTGCTGGGCTTTCAGGATCGCGTAATTCGGGTCAAACTGGTTAGTCTGCTGAATCTGGGTCTGGAGTTTTGAAATCTGGTTCTGCAGGTTTTTCCAGATGTCGTAGTCACTTGAAGGCACCTGCGGCACAACATACTGGGGCCTGGCTTCGGGGTAGCCTTCGGGTTTCACGCCGAGCTTATCCTTCATGAGCAGGAATTCCCCGTTAAAGCGGGTGAAGCGGTCCATCTTGATCACGCCATCGGCCGCGGGAAGACTGCGGATATGGTCCAGATAGGCCTGGTCGAGCTGGTTAACTTTTCCATCGTCGCTCAGGTCGGAGCGGTCGTCGACCATGCGGGCGAACATCTTTTCCACAGAGACGTGGACCGCGCGCACCAGGGTGTTACCCGAATCGCTGAGATAATTGTACTGGTCTTTCCAGACAAAGCTGACGTCGTGCTTGCCATGGGCCATCCAGACAGGGACATAGGCTTCGTTGTATTGGTCGTTGTCCCACGGAATGGTAACGCTTCCCTGCTTCTTGCCATCGACCATAATATCGAAGTTCAAGTCCTGGCCGCCAATGATATTGCCCCACTCCTTGATTACCGCAGGTGATGTCTCGGAGGACTTGATCTTGATCGACTGAATCTCGAAGAAAGTGCCGTTCTTGTCTGTCGGGTCGAAGCGCAGCTTGCTGATGATGTCTTTCCAGTTCGGATTTGCGCTCATATCGATTTTGTAAGTGTGGAATTTGTTATCGGGCACCACGACAAACTTGTGAGATTTTGCGTCGTTGAAAGCGGCGTTCGGATCCTGCTGCCAGTAGAGAACCGCTTCACCCGATTTGTTGGAGCGGAACGTGATCTCGATATAATCGCCCTGTTTGGCATCGAGCTGGAGCTGGTCGTTGACGAGATAACCGTCGTAAGTCTGATAGCTGTCAGCCACTTCACCGATGAGCCCGCCTTCGGGAGACAGCCGTACTTTCGTGAGGTCGTGGAGTTCGCTCGACCAGTCTTTCCAGTTCGGAACCCCTGTGAAGCCGGAAATGTTTTTCGCCGAGAGGCCTACGTAATAGCGGCCGGCTTCCGGCGTATTAAATTCAAACTGAGGCGAGCCGTCGCCGCCCATACCATAGTCCCTCATGTCGTACATCTCTTGATACATGCCGCCGTCCTGGCCGCCGTAGTTATAGTCGAAGCGCGGGCGGTAGGAGTTGATCGTATTACCTTCGACGACCCAGCCGTTTGCAGGATCCGTGTTCGGCTGATACCAATAACCGCTTTCCATCGCGCGCTGGCGGGCGATTTCATCCGGCATGGAGCCCTTCATTTCCAGGTGAGGATTGCGGAGGGCCTGGCGGAAAGCGGCGGCGTCCTTGCCGTCGATCGTGCCATCGCGGTTGATATCCACCATGTGGTCTTTGATCGCGGCGATGCTCTCGCCGTCTTCCGATTCATAGATAACGTAGAGTTTGTTCTTAATGATGACCGAGCTGGTTTTCGCGTCGCTCATGATGACGGAAGACTGGTCGCTGAAAGCGTAACTGCCGTCTTCTTCATTTTTCGAGACGTAGAAGGTTTCACCCTCGATCATGAAGATCTGGACTTCCGTGTCATTACTCGTATTGCGTTCGAAGAATTCCGCGTCAGAACCGTCAACGACGCCGTCCTTGTTGATGTCGGCATCAGGGTCCCAGTTACGGTCGCGGACGAAGACTTCTCCGACCTCAATATGCGAACCCGCTTCAGGATTGATCCACTGGACGCGGATACGCCGTTTGCCGTCGCGGATCGCGATCTGCGCGAGCGCTTCCTGGAACACGGCTGCGTTCGCAGGGGCCGAGAAACGGGTAACTGCCGTCGTCATGTCGTCGATGAAAATGGCGAAGTCATAGCGAGTATATTCCGGTACCACCGGCTTGCCTTCCTTGCCCCGGAACTCGATACCTACGTCATAATCGCCGGAGCCGTCGATATCAAATTCGTATTCGAGCCAATGAGCCTGGGTAAACTCGTTGGAGCTGCCGCCGCCCATGTGAGGCATGTACATATCGTAATAATCGTCATCCCCGCCGTACTGACTGGAAGGGGCGACGTAGGTCGAAGCCGCGATCTTGTCGCGGGGGTAACTGGCGTGGTCGATCTTTTGGAACACGCCTGAGGTCTTGTATTCGGTGGACCATTTCATTTTGGGTGACGCCGAGCCAAGTGCCTGCTTGAGGATCGCCCAGTCGGCAAGAGTGACTTTGTTGTCGCCGTTGAGATCGCTGCGAAGAATTTCTGTGAGGCCGATCTCGCCCGTGTCTACATTAACAACCGCGATGCGATAGATACGTTCTTCGTCAAGTTCTACGCTCAGTGTTCTCACGTCGCTCACGAATTCATGCAGAGGATTCGCCTGGTCGCGGAAGAGATAACCGCCACTCGAATGACGGACGACCTGGAAGATGCGGCCGTTCACTCTCATGGTCTGGACTTCGGCGCTCGAAGAAGTACCGCGGATGAATTTCTGGACGTCATCTTCATCGATCCTGCCGTCAGCGTTGAGATCAAAAGCCGCTTTATACTTGGGATCTTCCACGAAGATCTGGGAGATCACAAGCTCAACATTGTCCGTCTTGCGAGGGTTGGTCCATTGCATGCGGACCTTGTGCATACCCGCCTCGAGGAACTTCATGAGCGAAACGTCCTTGAAACGTATGCCATTGCCATCATAAAGAATGTGCCCGACGGGGGTCGTCATGTTGTCGACGTAGACGTCAAATTCGAAAGTATAGCCGGCAGGCAGTTTGTAACCGGAGTTATTAATGACCGAAATGCCGATATTGAAATCACGGGCTGACTTGGCTTCAAACGTGTGTTCGAGATAGAACTTTTTCGAAGGATCGATTTCATCACAGCCTTCACATTCGGGACACATATTGCACATGTAATCATCTGAGCCCGTGTTGGCATAAACGTAATTACCGGTCGTGGTAAAGTTCTCCTTCTTCGCCGCATCCTTGCCGGCGAGACGCGTCGTTTTCACAGAACCTGCTGCATTATAGAAAGCAGTGACATCAGCGTTGGTGATGCGTCCGTCCTTGTCGAAGTCGTAAGGCACCTGAGCGACCACTTCGTACCGGGTCACGTCGTTCTCCATCGCCTTGATGATATAAGAAGCGCCGTCGATATCGATGAAGGTCTTAGCTGTGACTACTGTCCGGCGGCTCGTAACCCCATCATTGAGAGTGAAGGTGCCATCGAGGTTCTTCCTGAGATAGTATTCCTTGCCCTTAAGGGTGATTTTCTGGCTTGAAGCGGTCGACGATCTCTGCTTAAGGTAGATTGCTTCGTCTGTGCTGTCGATAAGACCGTTCAGATCCAGGTCAGCCCGGGGATCGTTAAGAGTATCAACGAAGCGGAAATTAAAGATCTTTGTCGGATCAATGCTCTCGAGCCCGATCTGCGCCGTCACGCGTCCGTCCCAATCCGCCGGCGCCCAGGTGCTGAGGTTGAAACTCAAACGCTTCGTGGTGCCGAGGGCTCCGAGTTCAGAGGTGCGGTTGACAATCTGATCCGCTCCTCCTCGGTTCGCATTGACCTTTCCCAGACCCACAGCCACCGTTTTCGCGATACCCTGAGCGTTCATATAGGTCAGGAGAATACCCGCGAATTCGTTCTCGCCTGAGCCGTAATAAGCCGAAGAGGTAGTAATGTCGGCCTGGAAAGTGGTGAGCCCGGTGAGATCCATATTCACGAAAGCCTTACTGCCATAGCCTCCTGAGATCGTTTCGGCTTTTACGTGGCCAGTGGCTTCGACAACCAGACGAGCTGTGTCTCCCGTATTTTTCTGGGTGGTGTAGCTGGTGAGCTTGCGGTTCGCAAATGCGGTCGCCATCACGACGTCATCGGCCGCGTCGACGAGATTATTTCCATCGAGGTCAGATTTCAGTTTCTGGCTGATCTTCCAGTGGCCGCCGGTTTCTGAGCTGAGAGCATAAGGTCTGTTATTGAGCGTGATCGAGGTTGCGCCTGAAGCTACTTCCGTAAATAATGCCCCGCGGCGGAAACGCTTTTTGCCGTCAGGCATCGTCTGGATCACATATTCGCCCCCGGCTCCGTTCAGGACTTCGAGGTTCTGCTCTCTCATCCTCTGTTTCGTATAAATCGCTATATCCTTGTCGTCGATCTTCGTGTCGCTGTTCAGGTCGGCTCGGACGTCGAAAGTGCCGGTATTGTAGGCGTTGTACATAATCGTGTCGTCAGCGTCCGTCACCGAGCCGTCGTTGTTGACGTCTGCCACAAATTTGTTCTGGAGTCTGACTTCGCCCGTATTCACGTCGATCGTCTGGTACAAGTAGAGACGGTCAGCAATTGTTACCTCGCCCTTTACAAGGTCCGGCACATAAGTACTTTCGCCGCTGTCGAAGATTTCTTCCACAGTATGGACTTCGACTTCGAATACCTTGCCGCCGGTACTAGCTTTCTTGCCGTAAGTGAAGCGGATATACCTGGCGTCGATGGGCGTGAGGAGCGTATTAACGGCCGGACCGTCCAGCGTGGCCTTGTTTTCGACTTCTATCCAGTTCGTTCCGTCCACGGAGATTTCGGCCTTGTAGCTGGTCATCGTGGTCTGATCATGCTTCGAAGAAATCTGGAAAATCTCCTGTTTCTTTCCAAGGTCGACCGTGACGAACTGGCTGTTGTCGTCCCAGTTGAACTGCAGGTAATCGTAATCGCTGCACATATACTCGCAGAATTCGTTTTCGGTGATCTGGCCTAAAATATTTTTGGCCTTCGCATCGCCGGACTCGCTCGATACCGCGGTAATTTTTCCGCCCGCGGTATAATGAGCGACGTTTTTCTCCGCATTAGCCTGCGTGTACCGGTAGTAGTGATCTCCAAGGAAGTCCATCGCCTGCTCGATGCCGTTCGAACTTGCCGCTTCGCGGTCAAAGAGAAGGACGTCGCGGTAATTGAGGAGGTAATCGCCGTTCATATCCATCTTGTTCAGGGCCGTTCCCTGCTGAGCGATGGAGAAGGTTCTCAACTGCATCTTGTCGCCGCTGCGGGCGTTGGCCCACTTCAGGATCACAGTTCTGCTTCCTGCTGCCAGATTAATGAGGGCAGAAGCGCTTCTGCCGGCCATATCCGCGGGAACCTGGATTACCGCCGCAGCTTCACCACTGTAAGTGTTGTCGACCCAGACTTCGATCTCGTAAACGCCATCGACCGGCACGTTCCCCGCCAGCATTTGCGCGACATTGAAGGAAACTTCAACCTGTCCAGCTGCCGCTGCCGTGTAGGCATAACCGATATAAGGATCGCCGCTGAAATTATCTCCGCCTGTAGCATTCATAAGACCCGTTTCATTCATGTATTCGCCGTCGCGGACCCAATGCTCGTAAGAATCCATAGAGTAGCTGGTCGGTACGTAATCCTTTTTCAGCGCTGTCCCGAGATTGGCGATGAGCGAGGTGCGGTCAGCATCGGTGACATTTCCGTCTTCGTTGACGTCTTCCCTGATCTGCTCGGTCAGTTTCATATCCGCGGTCGTGAACTTGTAGCGAACGCCTTCGATCATAAGAAACTTGTCGTTTTTAGCGGTCACATCCGTGGCCCCGTTCACAAAGTGATAAAGAGTCGCATCGGTTCCATCGGGCGCTACGGTATAGACCTTGCCTTTCACGGTCACAGCGCCGGCGGAAATGGTTTTGTTATTGCGGGATCTGCTGAAGCGGTATTCAGTCTCGACGGGACCTTCGCCGTTCAAATTGGTCAGATTGTCAAACTTCATGTTAGCCGCCGCGTTGCTGTCACCCGCGACTTCGATCTTCATCTTGGCGTCACCCGTCCAGGCGCCCAGCCAGTCGCCCATCTTCTGCCAGGCGCTGTCGTCGAAGTAGTAGGCGCTCATCTTCGCGCCTTCGCGTTCGAGGCGGATCTTGCCGTTCAGGTGAGCGTTCCAGACCCCCTGCTCGGGTGATTCCAGATAAGGTTTCTTGAACAGAATGGTCTCGGTCTCGTCCATGCCCTGAGTCCCGTTCTTCCAAACGTAACGGACGGTGTGATTGCCGGCCGTAAGGTTGATGTTGTTGAGCTTTCCATCAAGGAAAGTGGTGTCATTATGATCAACATAGAAAGTTCCCTTACTCACGTTATCGACAAGAACTTCGATTTGATACTGACTCCCTGCGTTCAAAAGGCCTCCCGGATTATCGCGGACCTGGACTCCAATATTGTAGTTGCCCGCCGTCGCGGCGTTCATCTGGTATTCGATCCAAGGCTGGGGAAACCAGTTATTTGGCGAACCTTGCATGACGTTCGACGTATCTCCGCTCCAAGGCGTGAAGTTGTACATAAAACCCATGTAATTGCTCCGGCCGCTGTAAGTGGTGGCATTCTTTTCGGTCTTCACGGGGGCCTGTGTAACCTGCCAGTCAGCTGCGTTCTGCTGATAGACCGTCTTCTCGACGCCGTCCTGATAGAGCACCGCACGGTATTTCATCGTGCTCGTCCGTTCCACGAGCACGTAATTACTGGCGTCGAGTTCAATGACGAAACGGCCAGAATGGGCTCCCGTCGCAGGGTTGTCGAAAGCGGCTATCGCATCCCAGTCAATCGCGAGGTCGAAGTCGCCTTTCACTTCCGCCGTCTTCGTAATAATTCCGGCCGTGGCGGTATTGACCGCTTTCGTCAGATCTAGCTTGCCAGCGGTGACGTTCGCCTGAGAAGTGCCCGGGATACGGGTCGTGTTGTAGCGTGAGCCGTTAAGTGTGGCAAACGCATCGCCCGCGACGGAAGCCGGAGGCACGATCTTTTGGATGTTGTAGCGGTTCTCGCCAATCATGACGTGGCTGCCGTCCGTTGCGCTGAGATAGACATTCGCACCTTCTCTGAGACGGATCTGATTGCCCGCGACCGTTTCAATTTCGAAAATACGGCCCATGAAACGGGCGGCCATTACGTTCAGGGTCGTGCTCGTCACAGGCGGCTGGGTCAATTTCACGATCCCGCCGTCATTGGTAAGCGTAAATACGTTGCCCGCGATCGTCACTTTGCCGGCGACGTCGGATTCAACGGTTTCCGTATTGCTCTTGAAACGGTAGCGCAGGCCGCTGATCGCCGTCATCGTGTAAGGTACGAGCTCGGTCGCGGACACGCCAATCAGGATCACCTTACCCGCCGCAGAGGTCGCAATCTCCTGTACTTCGCTTACGCGCAGAACGAGTCCATCTTTCACAATCTTAAATTTCACGCCGTCGAGAATGACGGTTCCGTCGGCGAGGCTCAGATCCGGAGTCGTCTGGCCCGGTTTACGAAATTCATAGATACCGGGCTGGCCCGTCTTCTCTTTGACGTTGTAGATAAAGTTATTCAGGAACACGACGTCGCCGGGCACGAAAGCCGATTGATCGCGCAGCGCGATAAGGCGGATTTCGTCGTTCACTGCGTTGTAGATAACATTGAATTTTCGTCCTTCAAGGTCGACGATGCCGTTCGCATCGCTCTTGACAAAGATGCTGCCGAAGCTGAAACCGAACTTTCCATCAGGCAGTTTCGTGACTTCGTAAGGCACGAGAGGTTCGAAATTCATCTTCTTGTAGTTCATGTCATCGAACCAGGCGCTCGTATTGTTCGTCGAAAGAGCGATCTCGCCGCCCGTATAGGTCTTGTCCGAGGCGCTGAGAACTTCTCTATTGTCGATGAAGAATTTCATCTTTCCGTTGTCATAAATGATTTTGAATCGGTACGCCGTATCGGCTTTCAGGTTAAAGCTCAGCTGGGCGGCTGCGATATCGGTATAAGCATCACCGTTTCTCGCGCGGAGTTTTACCCGGTCCTGATCGCCGCCGTCTACGATCAATTCGTAATAATGGGTTTTGTCCTTTGCGTTGAAGAGGAACTGCGCGGACTCAACGCCCATCCCTTCCATCATGTGGTAATTGCTTTCCGATTCTTTCATGGAGAAGGTCATCTCAAAACTGTATTCGGCTTCGGCCGTCAATCCGAGAGCCGCATACGTCCGCGAATGGCAATTGGCCTGATTGTTGTTGTACATGCAGTCTTCGCCATTGACCGTTTCGATCCGGTTGCGGGTCAATGCCCAATTACCCGTTTCAACTCTCCAGCCGGAGGGAGCCGTATTGCCGTCAAATCCTGAAGCGGTAGTCGAAATTACGCGGTCTTCACCGACCACCAGGATCGATTTCACGTTAACTTTGGTGCTGGTAAGAGCCCGGCGCGAAAGAACGAGAACCTGTTTCGCGTCCACTGTTTCGACGATGACGTCGTAAAAGGTGCCGTTCACGTTCAGGATGCCGTCGGTTGTACTCTTATAGGAACTCGTACCATCGTCGAAATTGAAGACGCCCGCGACGGCATCTTTCTCGACGCGGAAAGTGCGGCCGTCGATCTTGATCGCCATACCCGCGATGATTTCCACGCGGACCATCTTTTCTGCAAGCAGCATGATGCGGCCCGATGCATCCTTCTCGATAAAGTATTTGTCGCCTTCAATTTCTATGACACCTTCCGTATTGCTCTTATAGGTTTTGAACTGGTTTCCGACGCTGACCGTACCGTCTCCGTTGTCCTGGATGAGCTGCGGCACGCCGTTGACAGACACCACGCGTTCGTTGATCGCGAGAACAGGAACCGCGAGCTCCTGGAGCGTGACTTTGCCGTTCACCGCGTTCTTCACAAGCTGATAAAGAATGCCGCTGACGATCACTCTGGCTTCGGAGACGTAGCCGCTGTAGGTGTTGGTACCCGTGGAGAAATAGATTTTGTCGTCGTTTTCTTCGTCATACCAGTAGTAGTAAACCTTGCCGTTGATATCGAGCGAATAGTCGGCGATGAATTCGACGTCGTTCAGGATTTCCTTCAGGGTGACCCAGTTGGTCGTATTTTCGACGTAGACACTGTAGAGAATTCCGTCGAGCAGGATTTTGTCGGCGAAGGCGTCCATGCGGACTTTCTGGGTTCCGTTGTCGAAAATCACGGAAGCGTCTTTATTCACGGTGACTTCGTAACGAATACCGTTCGCTTCGATGATCTGGTCGAGAGTCAGTTTGCTCTTCTTGTCCATTTCTTCGATCACGTAGCGCGTGCGGCTCTTCAGGATATCGGTAAGATAATGCATTTTACCGTCGATGACGATGATCTGGTCCTGATACACGGGCACGGAACGGTATTCCTTGCCCGTCTGACGATCCACGAGAACCTGCGCATCACCGGACTTGTGGAGGGCGTAATCACGGCCGTCGATAAGGACGACTTCGTCGAAACTGGCGAAGCTCGGATCATTCGAACGCTGCACGGTCTCCGTTTTTACCTGGTATTTCTTTCCGTCTATAAGGACCATGCCTTCATAGTCGCTCCAGATCGTTGTGCTTTCGTGAACGAGTCCGTAGCGGACCTGGTTCGTGACGGCGGTGCGTTCTTCCTTTACTTCATAAAGTGTGTCTTTGATTCGAATGTGAGTAACATCCGGCAGAAGTCGGCTGCTCTTTTTCGGATCGAAGGCCAGAAGCTTCTTCTGGTCGAAAATTGTCAGGTCTGCCGCGTCGATCTTCAGATCGCCGTTCTGGTCCGTTTCCATGACGCGGTAATCGGTGATGAAAATATCCTTGATCTGGATGCTCGGTGAACCGAAAACTTCACCGTCCTTGAAATTGCGCGGAAGATCCCAGACAAACTTCAACTCGTGCGCGCCTTTGTCGAGGCGGATTTTCGCGAATCCGCGGTTGAACGAATCAGGATCATCGGCGCGCACCGTGAAGCTGGCGCTGAATTTTCCGTCGATAAAGATGTGGAACGTATAGTCCAGGTTCACAAACGGGCGCTTGCCGTTTTGGGTGTCCTGGCCGTAAAGGAGGCCCTCGAGCTCGCCATATGTTTTCGCGTGGAGACCTACGTTATAGAGGCCGTCTTGTTCTATCGAAATATCGTAGTTAAGTTCTGCTGCCGTCGACTTGGTATAGGACTTGTCGGTTTTTCCAGTCAGAATACGGGATTTGTAAAGGTCGTAGTTAGCCCGGTTATTGCCATAATTAGCAGGGCTTGCGAAAACCGTATTGTTATCCGCGTAAAACCCATAGGAATCGCGCGAGCTTACATAGTTACCGAAGCCATCGTGGAAACGGTACTGGTGGCCCGTATCGTTCTCATTCACTGAGACCGTGTACAGCCGGCCGTCGATCTCGAGGACCTGAACTGCGAGCGAAACGGGATTGGCTTCTGTTAGTTTCACCGTGCCGTCAGCATTGGGTGTGAACTTATAGGTAATGCCATCGAGTTTGATCGTGCCCGTCGCCGAGTCGCTCCAGTAATCCTTGCCATCAGGCATCGTGAAACGGTAGCTGCCCATATTCGGATTAGAGGCGAAGCCTTTCGTTTTGTCAGCGTACTCGGCGAGTCCCTCTTCGAAATCGCGGTAGAGCGGCGCTTCCTTCAGGACCGTGACATCCTTGCCGCCGACTTTGATCATGAAAGCGCTGGAGCTTTCCTTGTATCCGGTGCGCAGTTCGATCTGGCCGCCGTTCGGACCGTTTGAATGGATGACGTATTCCTTACCTTCGATCGTGATGCGGGCGCGGAAGAGTTCCGGGTTTCCGACCAGGTTCACCTGGCGGACGAGATCAGACTCATAGGCCTTGGTTCCGTCCGTAAAGACATACATATAAGCGCCGGGCGTATTAGCCGCCGCGCGGAAGTCGATTGCGTAATACTTGCCGTTCATGATCAGCGAATTGTGGCGGACCGGGATCGTCGTCGACCGTTCGGCGAGCGAGACATCCGTGCCGTTGACTTTTACGTCGTAGGTACGGCCTTTCATGACAAGCGTATTTTCCGCGCCGTTCTTTATGGAATCATAATAGACCGCCGCGTTCGTCGCGTTGGTAAGGCGGATCGTGCCGTTGCCGTTGATCGTCTTTTTGAAATTCTCACCGTCGAGGCGGACAAGGCTGCTATCGACAATCGTGCTTTCCTGAATCGTGAGACGCGTGAGCTTTACCTTGGAGCCGTCGTAAAGGATCTTGTAAAGGAGGCCGCCGATCTCGATATGTTTGTCCGGGCCGGAATTGAAGCTCTTCGCGACCTTTTCAATGCGGGAGTAGGCTTCTTTAATCGTAAAGCTGCCGTCGGCATGCCGTGTCCAGCTGTAGAACTTGCTGCCGAGGCTGAGAGTCGGAATCTCGAAACTGTTGATCTGATCGGCCAGAATGTCCGAGTTTCTCGGATTGTTCGGGTCAAAGACCAGGTTGTAATTCATGCCGTTTTTGAGCGTCACGGTATTATCGAACGGATTGCTGTCGATCTCTCTTGGCACATAAAGGGGCGGATCGGGCTCCGTACAGCCGCGGTCGTTGCAGACAGGGCCCATGATCGGAATGTAACGGTCCATGACGCCCTCTTTAACCTTGTAGCTGTCGAACTGGCGGTGGACCTGGAAGAACTTGGCGTCGATCTCGAGGCCCGAAATGACTTTGTTGAGCGTCTGGACCTTGGTCAGCGAACCCATCTCGGTTTCCTTGTCAAACTTGAAAGCGTAGGAGTGTCCGAGGAGGTCGACCACCTTGAAGGCATTGATTTCAATCGAAAGCGTACGGTCAGTAATAATGTAACGTCCCTCTCCTGCTTCGAAGAAATAGAGGTCGACGCCGGCGACGCGTCCGGAGTTCAGGAACCGTGGTTCACCCTGTGCGTCAGGTGCGCCATTGTAATTCTCAATCAGAAGTGAACCAGACTTATCAGGCCGTCCCGCAACGTGATAGTTGACCGTTGTCTTGTAAACCTTCTTTGTCTTGGGATTGCCTGCTGCATCGACTCCATCAGAGATTTCGATCTCTTCCACATCGACGGAGTCGTAAGCGAGGTTCTCACCCGTGAACACGGTAAGTTCCGCCTTCTCGGTCAGGATCATTTCGCCCGTAAGCGTATCAATACTCATCTCGTAAACAAATCCTTTCCCGAAATCAACTTCGCCGATGATGCCCTTGGCCGGATTCTTCTTCGACGGGTCGCTGAAAATGTCGGGCGCGAGCGGCTTGTCAGACTTGAATTTATAAATGCCGTTGCCCTGATCAGCCATCTTATAGATTGTCGAATTGACTTTGACGGTCTGAATAGAGGCTGATTGCTTGGGCGTTCCGTCGCGTACCACGGTGTAGGAGCCGGTCACAGGATTATTGAAGATCCTCCACTGGACGCCGTTCAGAGTGAAAGTCTTCGTATCGTCGTTATAATTAAAAGCCGCCGGGTTCGAAACGATATCAAGAAGGGTGAAACTGCGGAAGTAGTTGGCAGGGCTGTTATAGTCCGCGCCGTTCACGAGCCGGCGTCCGATGATCGCTTCCTGATAGACGTTCCGGTTATAGGAGCTGTCGATCGGATTCATGTCTGAAGCGTAGATGGGTTTGTAGGCGAGGATCGGATTGCCTTCCTTATCCATACCGTTATTCTCATAAGCCTCTTCCGGCGCATAATCCCAGTATTCGGGATCCGTGGGAGCAAGCTCCTCATAACCCGTAATCACATAGTAAGCGAGAATCAGCGCGTCGTTTTCGTCCTTGATATGAAGCGTGTTGTACTCGGTCAGTTTCGGCGCGCCCGAAGCTTCGTAGGAAAGCTGGTAACCGTTGCCGTTGACGACAAAACCGGCCGTCTTGATATTGCGCGGGTTATTCTCGAACGTCATCTCGTCGCCGGCGTCCAGGATATTGAAAGCGGTCTTGTTGTAGGTCGGCTCGAACACGCGGTCTGCCGTCGAGAGCATCTTGCCCTGGTTCGATTTGCCGTACTGCATGACGCTCGCAACGGATTCCTTGGTCGCGTAATCGCCCTGGAAGTAGACGACTTCCCGGCTTGGCTTGTAGTTCGGATCGCTGCCCGCCTGGGTGCCCGCACGGTTCGGGGTGTTGAAGAGGATATCGTAGAGATCGTCGATGTTTTTGCCGAGATTTCCGCGGATTCCGTAGGCGTCGAATCCTCCGCTGCTGATCGCGGGCGGTTTATCGCCGGAGCCGTAGAAGCTGAAGAGGTCTTCGTCCGAGCCTCCCCAGAAACGTCTTTCGAACTCGATCGAATTGAAATTAGTGAGGAACTGCTGGTTCAAGCTGTCGCTGTCGTTGTGCTTGTAGGCGATATCATACAGCCAGTCCCAGCGTTCGCTGAAGACCTGCTCGCCGTAAATGCCATAGTCGTCTTCTTTCGTGATGCTGTAGGGACCGTTCTCGTTGAAATTGAACTTGTACGTGTTCTGGCCGATCTTGATACGGTCGCCCATGGCCTCAAAAATACGGCCCGGCTCGAGGAAACCATTGAATTTACCGCTTGCGGACATATCGTCCACGACGGTGCCTTCCGACTCGCCGTTCTCGTAGAAGACGGTACTCTTTGTCTTTGATAGCGCGGTCAGCTTCGTGACGCGCGTGCTGTTGTTATATTCGACCTTGAACGCCTGGCCGCCGATGACGACTTCCCCGCCCGCGACACGCACGTCTTTTTCGCCGAACAGACGGTGGTCGTAATAATAGTTCTGCTTCATCTGGTAGAACATGTCCGTGAGGGCCTGAACTTTCACGTAATCGATGGCGTCCTGCGGCTGGTGCTCTTCTTTTAGGGTTTCGATGAGTCCCTGAGCGTCATATTTGACGACGTAGTTCTTCGGGCCGACTTCGATGCGGTCGTAGGTCGTACCTTTTTCCCAGACCTTTGCGTCATTGGTCACTGTGTAGGTCCCATCGACGTTCTTCACGTACGAGTAGATGACGCCGTCGAGATCGACTTTGCCGGCTCCCGCGGGCACGCTCTGCGTGTGAACTTCTCTCAGCTTCGGAACGTTGGCGGCATTGTCCCAATAAACGATAAAGGTGCGGCCGTTGAGTTCGACTTTCTGGAGCCCCTGATCGAGCTTGCTTCTCGCCGTCATGAGGCCGTCAGTGAAAGTATAGGTGCCGTCATCGTTCTTCTCGAAGCTGTAACCTGCGGCATCCTTGCCGACACGGATCTTGAGATAACCCTCGATGATTTCGCTGACAAGATGCTCTTCGATAAGATCAATCGTATTCGAAGTGCGGTTGACCACAACCGTATAGGCCGTTTCTCCGAGAACGATGCGGGTCTCGGGTTCCTTGGCCCCGCCATCGATCGTACCGAGCCTGTATGAGTATTTCGCCGGATCGCTCTCAAGAACATGATAGGTGTTAAACTGGCGTACGGTCGTATTGATTTCCATGCGGCGGTGTTCCTGAAGCGCCGCATTCCCTGCGACGAGCTGGAAGTTAGGCATATAATCCGCCCAGAAACCCGCTTTCATTCTCGCCGACGTTTCACTTTCCTTGCCTTCGGGCATTTCGACCGGCCAGGAGATCTTGATCTTCACGCCGCCGGGAAGCTCGATATATTCTTCGTTGTCTTCGACGCTGACAAAAGACTGGAAGCGCTGACCATTGGCAAAAAGTGTGTGCTGCTTCGGGCTGAGTTCGCTGACGAGATAGAGCGTGCCGTTCACTTCGACGCCGTTTACGTAAGCAGTAGGATAATCTTCCACGCCGATCGTCGCCTCGGGCGTATCGATGATGTAACGGTTCTTGTCTCTCTGCAGGCAGATATAATTATCGCCTTTTTCGTAACAGACGTCGCCGGTCTTCGGACGGTTGACATACTCCGTCTCTCCGTAGGTGATCGTGAAATGCGGCTCGTAGCGGTAATCCTTGCGCGCAACATCCTCGCCAAGCAGAATTTCCTGAGATTCGTATTTGATTTCGTATTTGATTCCGTTCAGGTCCAGATTGCGCTTGAGCGAAGTCGGCATCATCTCGAAGATGTCGATCGCAGCACTCTTGCGGATATCCGTCTGGAGGAGGCGGAAATCGAGGGTCTGGGAGCCTTTCATGAAATTAAGGAGTACGCCGTTCAACTCTAATTTTCCGGTGTCCGTGTTGTTATAAATTACTTCATTCTGGTTCGTGAACTTGTACCTGTCGCCCGTCACGTGGTTGACCACGTAAATCTTGCCGCGGATGTCGACAATCGTCCGGTACTGAACGGAGCTGATGTCCGCCTGACCGATAAGATCGATTTCTTCGGTACCGCCGCGTACATAGATCCGGTACTGATTGCTATTGATCGTTATCATTGGAGAGGCGGTATCGACCGCGTCCGATACAGCGGCAACCGTTTCTCCGTCGTAAAAGGTATATTTCTTGGTGCCTGCGCTGTAAACGACGCTGTAGACTTTCCCTTCGAGGACACTCGAAAGCTCCTTCTTCGTCGTGACGTCAACATACTTTTCACTCAAGGTGATTTTGCCGCCGAATTCGCTCACCACATAAGGCAGGCCGTCGGAGAGAGTCACGAGCCCGTCAAGATCGCTCGTCGTATAGAGCTTGTTTTCGTGCATGAACTGATAAGTATCGGCGTCGACCTTAACAGCGAGATAGTACGCGCCGTTCAGGCGGATGGCCTGAGCATTACGGGATACATTTGAGCCTTCGGTGAGCGTAATGAATCCAGTCGCCGCATTAACCGCAATGTCGTAAGTAACCTGGCCGATCGCCATTGTCGTTGCGCCCTGCTTGATCGTCAGCTGGATCTCGCCCGTCGTAAAATTACTGAGCGTAATTTCGTCTTTCGCCGACCGGCCGACCACGAAATAGCCGCCGCTGATTTCCAGGATTTGATGGCTCTTGAAACGGTCTTTGTAATCTTCGAGCCGGACTTTGCCGTCCTGGTCGACCGTGAGATCGTAGAGAATACCCGTCACCTGAGCTTCCGTTCCCGCTTCCTTGTGCTGGAGATATTCGGAGTACGGTACCGTTACGAGTTCGCCGAGCCGGACGGTTCCTTTTACTTTGTCGCTCGTGTAAGTGTGGACGCCGTCGGAGAACTTGTAGGATCCATCGGCATTCTTGTAGACAGCGTAGTTGCGGCCGTAGAGTTCGACATACTGATCCGCGGCCGGCAGATTGCTCTGGCCCGTCGATTCCTTGAGCGTGACCCGTCCGCCATCCACGAGCACGTCATATTTCACATAATTGCCGAGGACGACCGTGCCAGGCTTGACTCCGCCTTTCTTGCTGCGGAAGGTGCGGTCCCAGACCGGCGAGTAAAAGCTGTACGTCCCGTCCTGATGGTCGATGACCGAAAGCTCGAGAAGATGTTTTCCGATAGGTTCGCCCTTGGGCTGTTGCTGTCCCATTCCGTACATATCAGAGTATTCGTCGCTGATTGCCATGGCCATCGCCATGCCTTTGTACATGTCGTAATAGTCGTTGGAAGCCTCTCCCTGCTGATTTCGGGGACGGGTGTCGCGGCCGATAAGAGACGCCGCTCCCGTCACGGGGTCGACTTCTATTTTAAACTCGATGCTGCCGAGCGTGACCGACGTGTAATTCCCGATCACGACGCTCTTGAACATCGTTTCGGCTTCCATCTGTTTCTTGATCTGGTCGAGGTATTTCGCCTTGTCGGCTGCCGCGGTAACGCCGCTCGCCGCGAGAATCGCATCCCAGTCAATCTTCTGTTCGCGGAAGAAGGTAAACGCCGAGCCGCCCTGCACCACTTCGAACGTAGCGCCCATGATTTCGATCTTCGTATAGGTCTTGCCGTCCTTGTTCACGACATCGCCGATCTGAATGCTCGACAGCAGCTGGTTCTTCCGCTGGTTGCCCTGTTCGGTATCGAGGAGGAGCTGGACGACATTGAGATTGGGTTTCGTGCTGGTAAACAGGCTTTCTTTCTTTTCCGTGAGCTGGACGTAACCTGAGTCGCGGTTAACATTGATTTTGTAGGTAAAACCGTCGAAGAGTTCGACTTCCATATCCTTCATATCCGCGACAAACTTCTTTTTTGATTTCGTGACAGGCTGATAATCGAACTGCAGAAGCCCGTTGCCGCCCTTGTAGGTAATGTAATTAACGGGATGATAATTCTTCTCTATAAAATACTCTTCCTGGTCGTACTCTTCCTGGCCCCATTCACAGCTCGAGCAGTTACGGATTTTTCTGATCTGAATCTGGTATATAACGCCGTCGACGTTCACAAAACCGTCTTTGTCGCCGGGATAAAGCTTCGTGCCGTCGGAGAGGAAGAAGCGGCCTTGATCGCCGGTCAGCACTTCAAAAATACGATTTTCGAGCTGGATGAGTGTTTCGGGAAACTTTTTAAAGTTTTCGACACCGTAAGCCGCGCGGTGTTTCTGCTGATATTGTGATTCCATAATAAAGCTCGAGCTAGCGAGCCGGCCCTGGATGTCTTCATACAGCACCGCGAAGCCCTGCCCCTTGGCAAGATCACCGAGGACCCGGTAGGTAATGCCGTCGATCGCGATCGTCTGCTCTTCGACTCGGTACAGATACTGTTTGCCGTCATAAGTGAGATAGGTAACGCGCTTGCCGTCAACGCCCGGCGCGCTGAAAATCTTGTAAACCTTACCCTTGATCATGATGTCTTTGTCGGAGGCCGCCCGGTTCTTCACAGGTGTGATGATTTCAGAACCCGCTTTGACTTCGACGAGAGCGACGTGCATGCTGCCATGGCTCAAGCTGTCGCCTTGTTCTCCGCCCATATACTCGCCCATGCTCCCGCCGCCGCTGAATTCGCTGCCGCTCGCAAACTGAACCAGCTGGTAGGTCTTGCCATCCACTGTTACAGTCATAGTGGTCATATTGACCGAGGTGCGCGCGCCCTGGTAATTCAGATAGAATTTGCCGTCAGCTTCGCGGCTCACCAGATAACTCTTGCCGTTAACTTCGAATCCGCCTTTGGAATCGCTGCCCGCTGAAGCCATTTTATATGGCTGCTCCTTGTGGATCAGGATGCCGTACCCGTCGCCCCAGTTGCCGAAAGCTTCATAAGTAAGACTGTCTTCAAGAGTAATAAGACCGGTCGTCTTGTTGTACTCATAGGTCGTGCTTCCCTTTTCAAGGACAAGCTTTTCGAGTGTCAGGGTGCTCCAGTTATAATTAGCTTCTTTAATTTTGTATTCGCGGCCGTTGACGAGAATTTCATTCTTCACGGTCCACGACCAGCCTCTCGGTTCATGGTAAGTCTTGACCTCATCTTCGCCTTCCATGCCTGAATGGCCGCCGGGATACATTCCGCCGTAGCCGTCATAATCGGAATCAGGACCGATTCCAAGGTCATGCATATTCTGCCAGATCGTCCCCCCGCGTTCGCTGACGCGCGTAAAAGTAATCTCGCCGTCACTTTCCTTTTTCATATGGTAGACCATCGTTTTGTCCTGGCCGGCCGGGAACGTCATCATGTAAGGAGACTGGGAAACGAGGATGTTCTCCTGTGGATCGAAGAGACGGATCGTGCCATCCGTATTTTCATAGACCACGTAATTCACGTCCGCTTCGCCGTTCCACAGATTGATCTTTCTCTGAACCGACTTCTGGCGGAAAATCTGGGTACTGATCTTCATATCAGCCTGGTCTTCGACGAGAATAATGTTTGGCTGAGAAGGCGCACGCATCGTTACGGGGGCGCCTTCCTGAATGATCTTGTAGGTCTTGCCATTGAGAGTCACTTTTCCGTCAACGCTAGTGACTGAAGCCGTGCCGTCGCTGAAAACGAACGCGCCGTCAGCCCGCTCAACCACGGTAAAGTTTTTGCTGTCGACGTTCATGAGCCGGCCTCGGAAGTGTTCGCTCATAAGAGGATGCGTTTTTTCAACGAGGCGAATTTCCGAACCGTCCTTAATGACGCTGAATTTTCGGGCGCCGATCACGACCGATGCGCCGCTGCCCGTCGTCACAAAATCTGCAGTGCCATTATTGATTTTGAATTCCGCGCCTTGAGGCGTATAGGAATACGATTTGAAGTCGAGCAGGAAGTGATTGTTGTCGACTCTCTGGCTTTCGAGCGCCACATGGACAAGACGGTCGAGGCCTTTGATCTTTTTGTAACGCAGGCCGTCGGCCATAATGATGTATTCATCGTTCTCTTCCAGGATATCGCCGAAATCAACCTCGGAATCGTAATCGCCTTCACGCTCGCCCGAGAACGGGATGAGTTCACCTTCCGAACTGATCAGATAAGGAGTGAAGCTGTAGACGTATTTTTCTACAGAGAATCCGTTCTCCGAGACCCGGATCGGTTCGTAGTCAACTTTATAATAACCGCCGTTCACCTGGATGAATTCCACAGGACGTGAGCGGTCGAACTCTTCTTCGAGGCTGATCTTGCCGGTAACATCTTTCTTTACCTTGTAACGGACGCCGTCGATCTCGACGTATTCACTGATATCGCCCGCAGCGTTGATGATCTTAGAAGTCTTACCGAACGCTTCTTCGATACGGTCGCGGTCTGCTTCCGTGAGAACGCCGTCGCGGTCGACATCCTGGACCAGTTTTTCCTTGAGTTCGAAAGTGGCCGTCTTCGCGTCGAGTTTCATCTCATAGGTGGTGCCTTCGATTTCAACTTCGTTCGTCCCAAGCACGTTGTTGAAACGAGACTTGCCGTCGTCGAACACGAAGTATTCGATCATCTTCATGCTGGCGCCGCCGTCCATGTCGTGCATAGCTGTCATGGCTTCGTAGTCGTTGCTCCAGGAGGTGCCGTCAGGCCGGAGCCAGAGGTTGCTATTGAACTTCACTGAGGATGTCGGCGCCCCGCTCTCGATCTCGGGTGCGTTGAACTGCGAGTTGAATTCTCCCGTGAAATCGCTGAAAAAGCTGCCCAGGCCGAAGTCGCCCATATCGCCGAGTCCGCCGAAGCCGCCGATACCGCCCAAGCCCCCAGGATCAAAGCCGCCGTAACCGCCCGCGCCGGCAAGACCGCCGTAGGGGTCTTCACCGCCGGGATATCCGCCGCCTTCACCGCCGGGATATCCGCCGCCTTCACCGCCGGGATAACCGCCGCCCTCACCACCGCCAGGATAACCGCCGCCGCCATCACCGCCAGGATAGGAGCCCGCTCCGCCGGGATAAGCGCCACCGGGACCCGCGGGCCCGCCCTTGGCGCCGCCGAAGCTGTAATTCTGCGCCTCGAACTGCCCCGCGCTCTTCATGGAACCATCGGGGTTGTACTGAAATTCCGAATAGCCTTTGACCTGTCCGTTCTGACCGTATTCAGCGTAACTTGACGCACGGCCCGCGCTGTCAAACGAGGTCGACTGCTTGAGGTTCGACGATGAGAACTGGTCCGGCGTCATGTCATCGCTGAAACCGCTACCCGAGTATTCTCTCATCGCGATTCCGCCCGTCTTGGGGTCGGTGCCGAAGCTATAGGCTTCCTGAACCGCCGCGTTATCCCCATAGCTGAAGCCGTGGGAAAGTTCTCTCTGTTCATCGAGGTAATAGCTTGCGGCTGCCTTGGCGCTGCCGAGATTTGACGGGTCGGTATCGTCATCAAGGTTCTGATAATACTTAAGACCGGTGTAGCCGTCGTCCCTCGCGGAATCGGTAACGTACATATTGACTTTGTCGCCTTCCGTGCGGGTCTTGATATAGGAAGGCTCATAAGATCCTGAATTGCTCAAGCCCGCTTCCATGCTCCATCTTTTTCCCTGAATATCGTCCAGATCACCGTTCGCGCCGACGCGGTCAAAGAACTGCATGCCGCCATCGCTCGTACGCGCCGCCAGCATGTAATCTCCTTGCCCGTCTGCGAGGCGGATAAAGCTCGCGTCATGGCCGCCTTGACCGGCGTGCTGGACAAAGCCGATCTGCTTGTCGTTTCCGATCTGGGCCGGAGGCGTATCAAACGAAACGCTCGAATCATAAAAAATATTGCTGTTGTTGGGGATACCCGTCTGAGAATCGACGTTGTATTTGCTCATATAGAGTTTGTCGTCTTCGCCGCGATAAACCGCATGAGAGTAATTCCCGTTTTCATAAGCGAGTCTGCCGTCGAGGTCCTGGGCGCCGAGCTGGCTGAACTGCTTATTCGCATCAACGTTATCGTAAACGAGCCATTCCTTGGTTTCGCCGTTCTGATCCGGAACGCGGTCGAGGTATTGATACTGGCCCTGGTGGTCTTTCGTCTTCATGTAGTCGAGTTGCCCATTCTGGCTGAGGGCGACTTCATAGCTCCAGCCGCTGTTGACGACATCCGGCGTGGCGTTGACGTTGACACCGTGATAGACCGCATAGACGCCGTCACCGGTGCCGCGTTTGATCATTTCGTACTCGTTGCTTCCTTCTTCTTTGACAATGCTGTATTTGAGCTCGCCGTTCTGCATATTGGTCACGATCTTGCGGACGGTATCGGTATCCGTGAAGATGAGCGAGTTTTCATCCATGCCGTCCTTCTGATACATCGTGTAGACGCGCTCGCCGGCCGCACTTTCGTCGATTTTCGTGTGCGAGCTGACTTGTCCGCCGTCGTAGTAAGTAATTCCCGCCGTTTCTCCCATCGCGTTTAAGACAAATCTTTCTTTTGCGCTTCCGGGGATGGTCCCAGGAAAGGTCGCAGGCGGCGCTGACCAGCCGGACGTCGCAATGGCCTTCATCGATGCAATTTCATATTCGCTGTCATAATCCATGTTTTCGTTCTTTATTTCGATAGCTGTCTTGCCGTCGGCCGAGACCAAGCCGTTGATATAGCTCTGCTCGTTGTAATAGGCCTGGTACTTAAGCATTCCGGCGTCAGGCTGGGGCGGAGTCTGGGGAGCGCTCGACAGATTAAGGCTGCTGACGTCATAGATTTTCGTCCCCGTGGGCTTACCATTCGGGTCGTAAGTATTCTGGTAAAGCGTCTTATAGTCCGATGAAATGGAAGTATCAACTTTATTGGTCGATGCGTTGCGCCAGTTGTTCTGCATCGAGCCGCCGCTTGAAGCCATCGAACTTTCGGCATAAGTCTGATATTGGGATCCCGTCTCTTCTCTCTGCCGGTCCGCAAACTGGTTTTGTATGTTCTGATAAGCGGACATAGCCCTGTCTTCCTGCTGCAGAAGCGTGACCGACTGCGCCTTCCCGACGAACTGATCGTAATTCTGCAGGACGCCCTGTGTGGATTCGGCCCGGCGGTAATCCTGCTGCTGGCTGCTGAGGTCGACAGCAGGGGTACTCGAGCTCGAACCTTTCTGTTTGAGCTGAGTGGCGCCCGCAAGCGAACCTGTGGATGAATCGTAATTAAACGATACCCGTTCCTGCTGGCCTTCCGTGTTGTTAGCGTATTCGGTCATGCGTCCGTCACGGCTGTAGGAAATTTGTTCATCGGCCTTCTTGCTTTGGAAATCGGCTGCCGTTGACCCGGCGGAAGCACCGGAGTACATATTGACATTCATTCCGCTTGCCGCGCCGCCCGAACCTCCTGAACCTCCTGAACCTCCGGCCCCTCCCGCAGCGGGACCTCTGGCAACCTGCGCGAATCCGTAGCCGTCAGCTCCTGCGCCCGCTCCCGTTCCGCCCGCCGCACCGCCGAGTACCGACTGATGGTACAGAGCCGAATCGAGCTGGCCCTTGTTGTCGTATGAAGCCTTAATCTGTACCTGCGCGCCGCCAAGATTTGCAGGCGTCGCGCCGGCAGATGCGCCTTTATACGCCGCGAATTCGTTGATTTTTCCGTTAGCGCCGTAATTGTATTCTGTGAGGTTGTACTTGCCGTTACCGGTGGCTTCCTTGGTGTAATCAACCATGCCTGCATTACCGCCCGAGGTATTGTACTGAAACTCCTGATGAGCCGCCTGGCCGCCAAGCGTGGAGCGGTCAGCCGATGTGCCCGCGTTCTTGTGGTACTGGACATTCTCAAGAACGCCGGGTTCGCCCGTCTTGTAGTTATAAAGCCTGAGGTCCGCCGTTCCGTCTCCTTTATAGATACGCGTGCCGTCGAGAGCCTGGCCGCCTTCTTTATAGAGGTAATCCATACCACGGTAGTTGGAGACTTCCTCTTTCCCACTGTTGAGCGTCGCATTACGGTAAACCTGCGCTTCTTTGAGATTGCCGCCCGCGTCCGCCTGGAAGGCCACCAGCTGGCGGCTTGTGCCGTCGACGGCGTAATCGACCTTGCCCGTGCCGGACTGAAAGCCGTAAGAGGTTTTGTAGGCATCCGGATTGACGCCCGTGTTTAGAGTTTCCCGGCTCGCACTTCCTTCGAAAGACTTCGCGCGGGTGATCTCCCCCTGCTGATTGGTTTCAAAGGACGCGACAACCTGCTTATTCGCGCCGTCCTTGAGCCCGAGGACTCCGGATTCGAGCTTGGGGTCTCCCGCCGTCGTAATTTTGTCGTACTGTGCGGGATTGAAATTGAACTGCGTGTCGGCCCGGATCTGCGTGTCGGCATCGTTATTGACCGTGTAGGCGCCGACGAACTGCCCCTGGGTGCCGTAGTCGAATTTCGTCATGGACTTGCCGACGTCGGTGAACTGGGTCAGGTTTCCGTTCTGGTATTGGAAAACCTGCGATTTCTGATCGTTTGTGATCGTGGCCGGATTGGTATTGCGTCCCGCACCGGCCGCCACGACGATCGATTCGAGTTTATTCTGGCCGTCGTAATCGTAGATTGCGAGGCCCTGATCTTTCTGCCATACCTGAGTGAGAGCGCCGTTCTGATAACGGGCATCAGACGCGAGTTGATCGACGCTGAGGTCGGAAGCCGAGGTGTTCGCACTGTAAGAGTCGTTCTTATAGACTTCGGCCGAGTTCATCTTTCCGGCCTGATCATAGCTGAACTTCACAGCCGATTCGCCCGTCTTGACCTGCATCGTGGCCCGGCCAGCCGTGTCGTAATGGAAGACTTCGCCCGCACTGCCGAGCGTTGACACCTGTGTGGCGTGATTGTAATTACCTTCAAATTCGCTGGCCGCCGTGAGCTTGCCCTGGGCGTCACGATTAAAAGCCACTGCCTTCTTTCCGGTCTCCACGGCGTAGCTGATCCGGCCCTGCGCGTCAAAGCCCTGGGTCATAGCGGCCTGGTTATTATCGAGCGCCGCCACGTTCGTCGTGCCGTCGATCGCTCCCTTGAACTCAAGGGCCTTCGTCAGCGCACCGCCCGTGCCGTACTGGAACTTCATGCCTTCACCCTGGCCTGCCGTATAGTCGAGTTTGCCCGCGGCAAAACCGAAGGCCGTCGCTTCCGTATTTGAAAGCGTGCCGACGTCTGTACTGATCGCGTAGGAACCTTTGTTTTCGACGACCTTGGAAAGAGAGCCCGAGGTATACGTAAAGCGGGCCGCCGAATCACCCGCGTCGATGTAATAGCTCGGCTTGCCCGAGGCCTCGTAACCGAACTTCATAGAGGCACTGGAATTATTCATTCCGCGGACATCTGTACTTGTGTTGATGCCCGCATCCACAAATTTGAAGGCTTCCGTAATATTGCCGCCCGCGTCGCGGTTAATCTTGACCGCCGACTGGCCGAGGTTCTTTATATAGTCAGAACGGCCGTTCGTATCAAAGCCGACGATTCGGGAAGCTGAGCCGTTGTTCAGGGCCGCGACATCCGTCGAAGCGTTATAAGTGCCGTCGAACTGGAGGGCTTCGTCGAGCTCGCCGCCCGCCTTGTAATTGAACTTCACGGCCTGGGAACCGACCACAACCGCGTTCGCAACGCGGTTGTTCGCCGTATCCATGTTGAGGACCTTGTTGATCTGGCTGTCGTTATAGTTGTCGATGGTCGTCGTGCCAGTCGGGTTCTGGCCTTCGACGAGCTTGATTTTCTGTACGCTACCTGAAGCGTCCGTCGTAACGCCGTAGACTTTGTTACCGGCAACATCCGTGATCGAGCGGATGCGCTCGTTCGCGTCGAAAGCGAAATTTTTCGATATCTGGCTGTTATTGTAGCTCGCGGGCGTGCTGTTCTCATCGGCGCTCGCGTCGTTATAGACTTTCATTCCCGCGATATTGCCCGCCGAATAGTCAACGTCGACGACGGCCTTCTGGCCGCTGCGCAAGTTGACATAGTGGTCGATTTCCCCGGATTCAGTAAAAGTCGTCTTCTCGAGCTTCGTGCCGCTTGAGCCGGGGAAGTAATCGGGAATGTCGCTGAGCGGGCTATCGAGCTCAAAGCGCTCGCCCGTGCTGAGATTTAAGTCCATCATCATGCCCGTTTCATAGTTGTACTGAATAACTTCCGTCTTCGCGGCGTTAACCATGCCCTTTACTTTGTTGTCAGAACCCATCATTCCCATTTCTTCGAAATAGATCCTGCCGACATAGTTGAGAGTGCCCGTGTCCGGGAACTCGCCTGGCACCGATTCATAAGCGGGTACCTTTTCATAGACATCCATATGAGTAACGCGCATTCCGGACATGCCAAAATCTTCGTATTCCTGCATGACAAAGCGGCCATCGTTCGAAATATTTCCGTAGCCAGAAAACTCGGTGGTTTCTCCCGTGTTATTCTCCTCGGAAGAAATGGCCAGATCATTAAAGCTGTCGAGCGAGCGGATATTCCCGGCCAGCGTATTCTCGCCTTGATAACCCGTGACGACGGTATCGGCCGTCTGCTTGAGGCTTCCGGCGGTATCGGCGTTCGTCTTCACGCTCTCGCCGTCCTGCGCGGCCTGCTTCAACGTACCTGCGCTCTGTACAGCTGAATTGTCAGCCGTTCCGAGAGATTTAGTCTGATTCGCGTCCTGAGCGGCGCCCGAAGCGGCCTGATCGGCTTTGACGACCGAGGTATCCGTTTCGAGAACTTCCGGCACCTGGAACTTGAAAGCCGCATCGACGTCAGCACCTGAGAAGGAAGCGGGGTCAGAGCTGTAGTTTACGGCACCCGTCTTCGTGATCTTGTCGGCCTGCGAGAGGAATCCCTTCGAGCTGTAACCGAGGTTATAAAGTTCTTTTTCAGAGCCCGCTCCCTTGACGGTCAGGTAATCAATCTGGCCGGCCGCATCGAGCTTCATTTCCATCGCCTGATCTTCGGCGGCAACTGAACCCGGCAGAGTGGCCGCGTTGAAAGAGTCCTTCTGGTAGGCCTTGATCTTGCCGTTCGCGGGATCGTATGTCGCGACCGTTTTCGTATTGGCATTTACCGTGCTCTGGATCTCGCCTTGAGCGTCGTAGCGGTGGACCATATCAGTCCCCGTCTTCTGGGCAAGGGTAGTCGCATCCGTCACATCGGCTTTGGCCTGGAAACTGGTTTCCTGGATCGTTCCGTCAGCCGCGGCTGTGAAGTCATAAATACCTTTGTCTTTACCTTCGAGAACCACTGCGTAATCGGCGACGCCGCCCGCGGTCATGTGGACTTTGGAGAGCTGGGCGTCCTGGCCGCCGATCACGGGCATCGTGTTCGCGAGAGCAGTCTGACTACCGAGACGGTACTCTTCCATGCTCTGGAGATTTCCGGTAGTGACGTTGTACTTTGTCGCCAGAGCTGGATTGCCCGCATCTTGCGCGCCTACCGCAGTTCCCGCAGCATCAAAGAAGGTTCTCTGTTTGGCTTCGCCAAGTGAACCGGTCGGCACCTGCGTTGGATTAAGGGCGGTTTCGTTATAGAAGAGGTCAATCGCCGTGGTATTACCGCCGACATCTTTCGTATGTTTACCGACCCAGCGGCCGTCCGCGGAGACCGTGAGGGTTTCGCCGCCCGCACCTATATGACTCGTTACGCCCGTACCCGACTTGGAAGCCGTGCTCTGATTGAACATCTTCTGCTTGCCGCCAAAGCCCTGGGCCTGCTGACCCTGATCGCGTCCCCCGAGAACGCCTATGCCGCCCTGAACAGCCTTGTTCGCACCGCCTGCCTGAGTTCCCACAAACTGACCGCCGCCGAAAAGGGCCTGGCCGCCTGCGCCCCCGCCCGTGAGATTGGACGCGGAATTCATCATGGCGGACGCCTGCAGTCGTCCTGAAGCAGCTTCGAGACCCGAGAAGAAAGCGCCTTTGGCCAACTGACCTTTAAAGGCGAATCCGCCGATCTGGTCGGTCGTGAGCTGGGCCTTGTCGGTCCGTTCGAGTTTCGTCGTACCCGTGCTGTATTCTGCCGGGACAGTAAAGAAACGGCGTTCGACGGCGTACTTCACACCGCCCAGTTCGATCATAAAACGGCTGTCTGTAATCGACTCGTAGATATCGAGATCACTGCGGCGCAGTGAGACTTTTTCGGTAAATTCATCGAAGAGCACGTCGTACGGATCGCCGTCAATGATGACCACGTTAAGGCCTTTCTGGCTGATGTATTTCTCGTCAGTTATCCGGTCCTTGAAGGTATGGCTGCCGTCAGCATTTTTGACCACTTCGAAGGCACGTCCGTCCATTTCAATAACGCCTTCGGCCACGCGCACGCTCGTCGTATAGAGCTTTTCGAGAACAACCGTCGTTTCCGCGTCAGGATCCTGGGAAACTTTCTCTTCCTTGATCCGGTACGTGATACTTCCTACCGTAATGACGCCGTCCGTGTCGCTGAGATAGTCGCGGTTGTCGTAGTTGACGAGCCATGTGCCGTTGTCGTTTTGACGAATGTTGAAGATCTTGCCGTCGATTTCGAGCACGAGATCAAAAAGGCTCTTCGACTGATCAGGAACTTTGGTAAGGATCAGCGTGTAGAGCTTGATGAGCTGAATGACTTCGCTGATCGTATCGATGTCCTTTTGGTTGATCTTGCCGTCCATGTTGATATCGACCGCCTGCTTGAGCGAATCGGAGAGCAGGCTGCGGTCGAAATAATCGATGTCGCCGTCGCCGTCGCGGTCAGCCAGGGTCTTCTCCTGAGTCGTCGGGGCCGTAAGCTCCTGCCAGCGGATCAGCTCACGGACTCGTTCTACGTCGAGAGGGGTGACGAATTTGTCGGCGTTGACGTCGACGTGTCCCTTGATGGTGTCAAAGAGGAGTTTGGCGTCCAGATCGTCGACGATACCGTCCTGGTTCAGATCCTTCTTCTTGATGGTCTTTGCTTCCTTTTCGAGCTCGCCGGCCTGGATCAGCATCATGTGGTCAAGGATAGCGGTCTTGTCTGCCTGCGTGACGATACCGTCTTCGTCGAAATCGACCTTGGCGTGATTCTGGAGGGCCACGTCGAGCGCCTTCCAGTCAAGATCGTTGATGCGGCCATCCTTGTCGCCGTCAATGTTCGACTTCGCAAGCTCCGCATCTGTGATCTTATAGGAGAGATATTCCTGGATCTTCAGGTACCAGTCGTAGTCTTTTTTATCCACGGTCGTATCGCCGTTAACATCCATCATGCGCTGGCGGGAAGTATTAAGAAAGTTCAGGTCAAAATTGTTAAGAATACCGTCGCGGTTGACGTCGGCGCGTCCGACTTCATTCTGGTCGAGAAGGCTGTATTTCATGAGCTTCTCGATACTTTCTTTGGCAAGCGTAAGCTCGGATGGATCGATGACGCCGTTGCCGTCGAGATCGAATTCGATGAAGTTGAAAAGGTCGGACAATGCGCGTTCATCCGAGAGGTCTTCATCGCCGGAGCCGACGTCGGGACGAGCCGGCTTGATCTTGAATTTATCCATGAGGCTCTTCAGCGCGTTCACGTCCTCCGGATCGGGCTGCGTATCCTGGTCGCTGTCGAGTACGGTCTGGACGGCGCGTTTCATCTGTTCTTTCTCGAGACTTGTGACTTCGTCGGAAAGGTTGAGGTAAATATTGAGTTCTTTGGCAAGGCGTTTCACGTCATCCTTATAGATGTCGAGGAGATTCGTGAAACGTTTGCGGTCTTCATCCGAGAACTGAACCCGTTCTTTCAGCGATATGACGCCTGTCTCGAGATTTTCGCTGACGCCCCAGACGACATTATCAATGTCGACATGCTTGGTTTCTTTATAACTCATGTATTTTCGGTTGCCGTCATACAGGGTTACGGTCTTGGCTTCAGTGTTCTTTTCGACAGAGAAGTGGCGGAACGCGCCGGGCTCGACTTCGAGTTTGATTACTGGAAAGTCCACATGCGACGACACCGTCGCACCGCCGGTCGTCGTGAGGGTAATTCGGCTCAAGCCGTCGGGTGCGGAAATATTGTAGGTGACGCTGTTGATCAAGACCGAGGTCATGCCGGTCCAGACGCCGCCGTTACCGTCTTTGAAAGTATAGAGATTGGATCCGTCCCGCGTGTAGGACAGGATCCTTTTCATCGGATCGAAAACGAGGGCTTTGGTATTCGCATCCGTGACGGGGGTGCTTTGCCGCGCCGCGGGCGGATTCTTCACGCCGTCGAGATTGGCGATTCTTTCCTTGTCAGCGAGGATTCTCTTCGCTTCGAGGATCTTGCGCTGGATTTCCGCCGTCATGGCTGCGTCCTTGAGATCGATATAACCATCACCGTTCAGGTCTTTGCCGTTATCCATGGCGTACTGCATCTTGTCGATGTCCTGGACGTTGAGGTTATGGTTGTTGTCGATATCGCCGAGCACCTGATCTCGCAGAGACACTTCTTCGCCGCTTTCGATGGCTTTGACCTTGGCTTTGACAAAATTGATATCGTCGTTATTGAAGAGACCGTCGGCAACGAGGTCGGCCTTGTCTGCGAATGCCTTGAGATAATCGAAATCATTCTTCGGATCGTAGCCGAGAACACGTTTCGCCTGCTCTTTCAGCTTGCTCTTGAGTTCGCTGAAAGCGCCGTCATTCTTGTAGAGTTCAATGTCAGAATTCTTACATTCCGGAATAGGTTTTTTCAGTTCTTCCGGAGTACACTGAGAGCGGCGCAGGATGCCGTCGCCCGCTATACCTTTAACCTTGCCGTCCCCGTTCTTATCCAGCTTGGCGAAGGATTCTTTTTTGATTGGAATATTGTAGGCCTGCATCTTTTCGATCATGACCGCGTCACGTTCCGTGATCAGTTGATCGATGCGGGTCGAAACCATCTTGCCCCGGGCTTCGACGACTGCCTGGTAGTCGGCCCGGTCGATTTCAAAGTCATTGTCGACGTCGTAATGGTCGAACGTCTCGGGGTTCAGGATGTTGGAATAGGGTTCCATCGTCTGCTTCAGGATCTTCTGGGCGAGCCGAACGTCGAGTTCGTTGAAGACCTTATTCGCGTCGAGATCGTAATAAGGATTGCTCAGCACATCGAGCGCGAACTGGAGCCACGCGACGTCTTCGTTATCGATGTAGTCAAACCACGTGGCAAGACCCTGGGCAAGTTTTGCTTCATAGCTTTTGTTCACGTCCGACATCTTGAGCTTTGTATAAAGGACCGCGTCATCTTCCCAGCCAAAGTCTAGTTTACGGAGAAGCGCGTCCAGGGCCGTCATTTCGTTCAGGATTTCGAGATCGGGACCTTTGCTGTAATCCACAATGCCGTCACCGGAGAGGTCGATGTAAGCGTTTTTCACGTCAATAACGGCCTGCACGTCTTTAAGGCCGACATAATTATCCCCATCCACGTCAAATTTCAGGTATTCGGTAGGAGCGAGGATTTCGCCGGACTTGACCGCATTGCGGACGTCAAGATGAATAGCGAGATCGCTTCCGTCCACTTCGCTGTCTCCATTCAGGTCGTACTTGTAGGTCTCACTGAGACGGGTCTGGATCAGCTGAAGATCCGCATTCGTCACCTTGCCGTCTTCGTCGATATCCGCGTTACGGATATCATCCGCGGTAACACCCCGCTGAAGAATCTGAAGATGGTTGATAATGTCCTGTATGCGCTTGACGTCGATTGCGCCGTGAACCCGGTCGCGGTCGATATCGGAAACGAGCTCGAGCATTTCCTCGATCTCTTGGGTTTCGACTTCTATGAAGTATTCCGCATCACGGATCTTGGCGCGTTCATCAGTGATATTGGCCTGGACCGCTTTCAGGTCAAGAAGATTGATATAGCGGTCCTTGTTGGCATCGTATTTGTTGAATTCCGTAAGGGAGTCGATACCGCGTTCCGTGAACCATCCGATCAGCGAGCGGAACTCTTCTTTTTCTGCCGCCGTTACAATGCTGTCGGAATTGGCGTCAAGAATTGATGCGACGGTCTGGCCGACGGCAAAGGCTTCGAGGTCTCCGTCATCGATCTTTTTGTCGCCGTTCAGATCGGCTTTTTCACGGAGAGCCTGGTTGACGTCAAGGTTTTTCTTCAGGATAAGGTTTTCGATGACTTTGACGTCAGTGTTATCGATCGTACCGCTTCCGTTGACATCGATCAGATGCTGTTTAACCTTTCGTACGATCGAAAGATCGCTCTGGTTGACAAGCTTATCGTCATTGACGTCGAGCCTGCCGTATTCAGTCTGGGTCAGATATTTTCCACCGCGGACAAGAAGTTCGATTTTTACGATTTCGGTGTAGTCGGCTTCCGTAATGTCACGGTCCTGGTTGATGTCCCAGATGCGTTCTGCGAGAGCGATGATCTTCACCGTGGGATCAAGAACAATCGCATCGAGCAGTTTACGAACTTCCTGCACGTCTTTGAGCGTCGTTCCGCCGTCCTTGTTTACATCCGCACGTGCGACCATGGCGGGATACGCGAGTTCGCCGCGGCTGTAAAGCGTGATCACGTCTTCGAGTGTTATAACGTCTTTAGCGTCGCCGCGAACGCCATCATTATTCACGTCAGACTTCGGGTGCCAAAGACGCGCATATTCCAGGCTCGTAATGTCGCCGATATCGATCTTGCCGTCCTGATTGATGTCAGCGCGGTCGACGATTTCCTGGGTGTAGTTGATGCTGTCGTACTTGATTACGTCCATGATCCGTAACCGGTCATTATTATTGACCGAACCGCTCGAATCGACGTCTGAGTAAAATTTCAGATTATCGAAGATGTAATTGAGGTCTTTAATGTTGACCGCCTTGTCCCCCGTAACGTCGGCGCGGCTGAAACGTTCCATGATGCCCGAAATGTAGACGATCTCGTTCATGAGAATGCGGTCTGCGTCATTAAACTGGGCGTCGTCGTTAATGTCGAGGAAGGTTTTGTCCAGGGCCGTCACTTTACCGTCGCGGTTCGCGTCCGACATCGCGATCTTTTTCATGAGGATCTGGTCTTTTTTCTCAGCCGCTCCGTTGCCGTCTACGTCACGATCCTTCATGGCGTTGAACTTAGCCAGAACTTCGTAGTCAAAGGCGTCAACTTTGCCGTCGCCCGTGAAGTCGATCTCGAGAGACTGGTTGCCTACATAATCAGCGACAGTGCGATAAGCGTTGAATGCGACGTCGTCAAAGAGTGCGGCGCTGTTTGTCGTCACGATACCGACCTGCCCGCTCGCGAGAGCCGAGTGCGCTGCCTCCAGGACTTTTACACCGTCTATATAGAACTCGAAGAGATTTCCGAACGCCTTCACTTCGAGATTATAGAAGCGCCCGTCACGAATATAGGTCTCACCGGTGTAGCCTGGTGTGTTATAGCCGTTAGTGCCATAACCGCTGTTGTAGCCGTATTCAGGAAGGTAGTCCATGCCGTCAGACATGCTGTAATCGCCGCCATTACCTTCGAATGGATCGTAGAAGCCGCCGTATTCCCCGCCCATATTCGGGTTGTATTCGGAGGTAGTGCGAACGTTCATGTTCGCACGCGTGAGAATGTATGTTTTACCCTCTTTCGTCATGCGAAAATCGATCGTACCGGTATCGCGGTTGAGGACGGCATCATAATAGTTTTGCGCGTCGACGTAACGGAAGACCACGCCTGCGGAAGAGGCCTCCGTGGTATTCGGGCTGTCTTGCGCGAAACTGACCTGTGCCGCGATGCTGAAATCTTCGACCTTGTCAGTATTCATAAGCCCAAGGAAAGTCTTAGCGCTCAGGTCCTTCTGCAGCAAACGGCCGTTATCGAGCAGCCAGTCGCCCGACTTAAAGTCCCATTTGGTGAGCCGCTCATCGGTAAAGTTTTCGAAAGTCCGGTCAGGAATGTACATGACGCCATCCACTATCTGGAAATCACGGATTTTTGTGAGCATGCCGGCCGCTTCGGCGTCCGTATAGTTTTTGATGCCGACCGAGATTTCTAATTTCAGCGTGCCTGGCGCCGCAAGGGCTGCCAAGGCATCATTCAGGGCATTGCCGTTCAGCGCTTCGAGAAGATAAACCGCGTCGCGCTCGTCATTCACCCCGTCCTGATTGAGATCTGCCCGCACGACGTCGTCAATATCCAGAGAGTGGAACTTGGTTGAGATAGATCGGATGAGGGCCAGGTCGCTTTCGTTTACTCCCGCAACGCCGTCGACATCACCATAATAAGAGACGCTCTTGTATATATCCGTGTAATCGTCTTTGTTGACGAAACCGTCCGCGTTGACGTCAGCGGAAGTCATCATCTTCCGGAGCTTGATCACGTCTTCGATGATTTTTCGGTCGTTCGCATCCGTAACGCCGTCCTGATTGACATTTCTTTCAGGAATCGAGGTTGTGTCCCATATCATGAGATCCAGCTCATCGATGATACGGTCGTCATTCATATCGGTACGCACGATCCAGGTAGAACCTTCCATCGCCGCGCTGATAATTTTCCCGTCTTCGGTGGTCATGAGCCCATCCCCGTCTATATCGTAGCGCGCGGGAATCGGGTCGCCGACGACCACCGATTCGATTTCCACGTCTACGCGCTCGGTCGAAACCGGGACGTCCGTGCGCATAAACCGCACTTCGTGCCGGCCGCGCGCGATATCGGCGACAACGAAAAGTGTCGTGTTCGCATTGGGGCCAAGGTAGCCTTCCAGTTTGCCTACTTTTTCGTCGTCGACATAGACGTCAAAAGTCACGTAAGTGTCGGCGGCCGACGCTTTAAGGTCGAGCCCGATTCGATATTTACCGTCTTCGTCAAAATTAACCTGGTTGAAACGGAACCAGGCACTGGCGGTATAGCCCGAAAGCTTATCGCCCGCAACCTTCGTGAAACCGCTTTTGGAGTCCGCGTTGCCCGCTTTAATTTTGGTGGATTCGGGCAAGAATGAGTGCCATTCATCTTCGTCGTCCTTGTCGATCACGCCGTCCTTGTTCATGTCCGTCTTCGAGACGACGTCAAAGGGCATATGAAACTGGGGGATACGGTATTTTACGAATTCATAGGTAGCATCATTGGGGCCCGTGCCGCCGCCTAGTAGAATTTCCTGGAGGACTTTCACGTCTTTGAGGTCAACCGTAATGTCGCCATTCACGTCGATATGATGATGCAGTGCTTTGCTGAAGGCGACTTCGTCGCGGAAGTCGACGATACCATCCTTGTTGACGTCGGCTTTGGCGATCTGGTCCCGCGTAAAACCGAGTCCCGTGACGAAAGTATCGATTTCCTGAATTTTCTTGTAGTCGGCCTCTGTGCGCAGGCCGTCTTCATCGAGATCTCCCGCGCCGAGGTAATGATTACGCAGAAGGCTGCGTTCCGCGTTGGAGATCACGAAATCGAAATCCAGATCGATCCGGTCAATGATGCTGTACTTGATCGAAGCACGCAGTACGAGATTCTCGAGATAAGTAACATCTTCGTTATTCGTCGAGCCGTCGGCGTTGACGTCATAGCTGCGGCCGCTGGCGATATAGGTTTTCAGCTTCGTTACGTCAGCAAAAGTCAGCTTGCCCGACATATCGACGTCCGCTTTAATCATCAACTTGTTGCGTTCGACGACGGCATTCAGGATGAGCAGGTCGAGTTCGTTCGTAACGCCGTTTTCATCCAGGTCTGTTATGGCTGGATTCTCGTAATTAACCTTGTCTTTGAAGGCCTGGACATCGCGGTAATCCACCTTGCCGTCTTTATTGATGTCCGCCTTCGCTTCGATGATTACTTCTTCGGCGATCCAACGCATATCGTCTGTCTTGATTCGGATTCTGGCGGCGTCGAAATACAGTTCTTTCAAGACGAGGTTATTGTCTGTCTCACTGACATCGAACAGATAGGTTCCCACTCTGAGCCGATGCAGCGTTCCGCTCTTCAAATAGTAACTTTCGAGTGTCGTGGAATCCTTTGTGAGGGTGTATTTCGGGCGGCTTTGGCCATCTAGGGTCTTCGTCATGTTGTAAGTGATTCCGTTGACTTCGATTGTTCCGCCGGCCTGTGTCCAAGCATAAACGCGGGTGAGCGTCAACTGCTGGATCGCGGCGTCATAGGTTACCTTGTACTTGCGGTTACCGACCTGCAGCGATCCCGCGGCGGTCGTGAGCAGTTGGTTATTCGGATTAACAAGACGATAAGTCGGCCCGGCTTCGACCTGAATGCGGTACTTCAGGCCGCCTATTTCGATCGTAGGTTCAGTCGATTGAATCTGGGTCATGTCGGTTACTTTTACATCGTCGTCCGTCAGAGCCTGGATGCTGTAGGTAACGCCTTCGATCGTTACTTTACTATCCGGCGTGCTCTCGAAGATCTTACGGCCGAAGGAGAACATATAAGTGCTGGCGGTGTTTTTCTTGATCGCATAGGAGACGCCTTTCAGTGTGATGATGCCGTCCGTCGAGGTGATCTGAGCCGTCTTGGTGAGATCAAAACGCCCTGTAACGCCATCGCGGGCGATGAGATATTCGACGCCGTCGATCATGATCTTGTTGCTTGCCGAGGGTCCCCAGGTTTCCGGACCGATAAGGGTATAATCGCTTCCTGTTTCCTTGATTTTATAAGTCTTGCCGTTCATCATGATCTCAGGAACGACGGACTTGATCACGCCCACGTCATCCCCGTCAAGGCCAAGGTCGCGGTAATAGTCGAGAGAAGTCCGCATTGCGGAAATATCGCTCGTGTCGATCTTGCCGTCGTTAGTGTTGTCGGCCTGGTCCAGAATGTTTTTATCGTAAACTGCCTTGGCATAGAGTTCGCGGAACATGCTATAAATCTTGTCCGACCGTTTTTCCAGTTCCACGATGGCACGATTACTTCTCGTAATCGCTTCACGCTTGACGTCCATGTCGCGAAGATCCACGAAACCATCGGCGTCGAGATCATAATATTCGAATCGTTCGAGGGCGCGCTTCAGCGCGTCCACGTCAGCGTTATTAATCTTGCCGTCATTATTGTCCGTGAGCGCGTAATAACGATTGAAGAGTTCAAAAACCTGGCCCCGGACAGCGAGACTGTCCCAGACTCTGACAAAGTGGATTTTCGCTTCGCTGTCTTTAGAGACGCGGTAGATCGTGTTGTTCAAACGGATCATAGAAGCCGCATCGGTCTTATATTCGTTAGCGAGATCGAAGATCGTAAAACTGCCGTCCTTGTGTTCCCGCACTGAGAAGATCACATTTTCGAGTTCGACCGTATTTCCATCAGACAGGATTTCATTTACTTCCGAAACGCGCAGCGTTCCCGCGTCATCGATGAGCTTGTACTTGAAGCGGCCGAGTTTGATGATGTCGCCGAAGCGGCCCGTATCGACCTGTACCGTGGCTTTCTTGAAGGTGTACAGTCCAGCCGCAGAAGTAACGTCATACTCGACGCCGTAGAGCTCCACCTTGCCGCCGACAAGCTTTGAAGCAACGCGTTCTTTCAAGGTCACCTGGCGCGTCGGTGCGTCGATGACAATGTCATAAAGAATGCCGTCGAGGCGGACAACCTGGCGGGTCGCATCGCTCGATTCGTACTGTTTCAAGCCATCGTTGAAGGTGTACTTGTTCTTGAGGAAGTCCTGAGTCACGAGCCAGACCTTACCGCCTGCTTCTACCGGCCCTGTCGCCTTCACGCCGTCGAAAATGCGGGTGAGCTCGTATTGAGCTTTCTGAGTGTCGAATCGGACGCCGTAGTTGACTCCGTTGATGTAGACGATTCCCGTCTTGTCGCTGTGGAACGTGAGTGCGCCGTCAAAAAACTTGAGCGTGCCTTCCGTGTTCGGAGTGATCGTATAGGTCTTCGTGCCAAATTTGACCGAGTACGTAAATGGGATGCCGGTTACGGTTCCCGTAGGCGGATCGATCTGCGTAATAGTGAGTTGATAGTTCGCGTCGCGGCTCACCGTATACTTGCGCGAATCGAGGGTCAGGATTTCGTCATTCTTCGCTTCGCCCGAGAGGACGCCGTTGAGGCGGAACTGATAAACGTTGTTGATCAGGGCAACGTCGTAATTTTTTGTGTAAAGAAGGACCGTCCCCGCTTGTTTAGAGGGAATAAGCGTCCGTTCGCGAAGCTTGAGGACAGGCGTGTCCGCATTCACGACCTCGATCTCATAGACGATACCTGCGATATCCACCGTCATGTCCATAGCGCTCGGATAGATATCCCCGCCTTTCTTGAAATCATAGGTATTTGCGCCGCGCTTGGCGATATCGTATTCGACATTGCGGACGGTTATCTTCTTGTCCTTGCTGTTGAATTCCTGGACTTCGCTGATCGAAATCTCTTCCGTTGCAAGGTCTTTCTTCAAGCGGTAGGTCACAGATCCAATCATCACCGTATCTTTGACAGGATCGCTGTCGTATTTTTCGCCCGACATGTCTGTGATCGTGTAGACATCGGTCTTCCAGTTGTGCTGAATCTTGAAATGCTGGCCGTTGATCGTTAAGACAGGCATGTGGACGATTGTTTTCGATACCGCGTGAGGCTGTTCGATGACGACCTTGTTGGAATAGATATCGCGCGAAATCTGGAACGTTACACCGTTCAGGTTCACCAGTTTGGTATTCAAGATACTCTTGAACAGGTTTTTGCCGTCGTCAAAAGTGTAGCGGTCGGTGAGCTTGTCGTGCGTCACTCTATAATAGATGCCCCGTTCGATCAGATACTCTCCGGACAACGTCTCTGCCGCCGTGATAACTTCTGAGAGACCGACTTTACCGGCCCATTTTTCGTCCGGGAGAATATTAAACACCCGGTCGCGGATCGTGATTTTCGTCTGTCCCGCTGCTGCTTTACCGGCCGCGATTCCATTTTCAAACACAGTGTAGGAAGTATCCGCGTTTTTGACAATTCCGTAATCGTGCCCGCCTGCACGAACCGTGGCATCAGCTGTCTTGACTGTTGTAATTTTCGTAGCCCCTGCGATTTCAGCCAGCCGGACGTCCTTGTTAGCGTTTAGAACGACAACGTTATATGTTTTCGGGCCCAGAGTAACGAGTCCTGACCCGTTGCTCGTTCCCTTGAGCGTTCCTGCCTCGTCGTAGAAGTCGAAGAGACTGCCGTTCACTTTCACCTCGTAAACTGTACTATCAAGGGTAATGACCTGGTCCTTACCGTTTGTTACAACGGGCAGAATGCGGGTCAAGGTAACACGATTAGATTCATCGACCGCGTGATTGTAAGTTTTGCCGTCGATCGTCACCGCCGCACCCTGGGTTTTGTCGAAAGTGATCGCCGTTTCGCCCCGTTTCAGCGTGTAGCTATTCCCGGCATTGCTGACTTCAAAATCCATTCCACCCGCATTGATCACTTGATTGGCGCGGGATTCACTGTAGAAATTCAGGAGGCCGTCGCCATTATCCGGACGGATGTAAATGAGCTTGATCTTGCCGCCGCCTAAATCCGTGACTTCATAGCGGTTGTCGAGACCGTCCAGGATTTCTTTACCGGCTTCGAAGCGGCTTCTCAGGGTCGTGTAACCATCAAAGAAGTTATGTGTGTTGTCGGTGTTCTTTGTGACGTAGTACTGTTTGCCGCGTGTAACCGCAGCCTGATATTCGCGGACAATCTCTATCATCTGGTCGGCGGCGTGCCTGCTCGTCTCGGCTCGAGGCACGAGATTGATTGTCTTCAGGTCGGTATTCGTCATCACGATATCGAATGTTACGCCGGAGATAATCACTTCGGCTCCCCGATCATCGCTCCAGAAGCTGTTCGTGCCGTCGGAAAGGAGATAGCGTCCTTCCGAGCTGCCTGCAACGCGATACTTGGTTCCGGAGATAAGAATTGTCTGGTCCGTTTCGAGACGGCTCGCTTTCATTTCCTGCAGGCGAATCGGCGTTCCCGGAGTGATCTTAAAAACGCGGTTGTCGATGACAACCGTATTATTGATGAAGTTGCTCGAGACCGATGAATCACCGTTTGTGAAGGTGTAGACTCCGGTCAGGAGAGTCCAGCCGAATTTGACGCCGGCGAGAGTGATGTCCGTTCCAACAGACGTTTCATCCAGCGCGTTTCTATCCAGTTTTATCTCACGCGTTGCGGCGTCGGTAACGGTCAAATCGTAAAGAAGGTTATTGAGACGAACCTTGCTCGTATAGGGATTCGACTGGCTGGTTTCATCGCCGCGCGTAAAGTAGTAGGTGTTTGTAAAATCATTGTAGTTGACCTTGTACCTGAGGCCTTCGATTTCGATTTCCTGAATACCTTTATTGACGCTCGAAATCGCATCTGCGGTCGCAAGACGGATTTTTGCGGTGACTTCGTCTTCGATCATGCGGTATTTTTTGCCTTCAATCGTGACCGTTCCGTCCGTACCCGAAATAGCGAATGAATCTGTGCCGTTTGAGACCTTCCCGTTGGAAGGACCGTAGACCTCGACTCCCATGACCATCGAACCGCGTCCGCCGAAATTGAACCGCACGTATCGGGCTTTCGCGCCTTCGGAGTAAGCGACGACTTCGTTTGATGTAATCGCCGTATTTTCAGCGACTCGCGTCCAGATGCGGCCATCTTCCGATATTTCGACCGTTAGACTCGTTATCGCTTTGTCTTCACCGGGTTTGGCGTGGCGGGACACGAACTTTTCGACTTCCTGAACGGAACCGAGGTCGACGATGACGAACTGGCTCGAATCCCATTCCGAGAACAGGAAATCTCCTTTTTGTCCTTCAGCGCTGGTTCCGTACCGGCCGCCGATAAGGTTCTTCGGATTGGGCGTAAACGATGAAGCGGATGAATATTGAGCAATTTGGGCGCCTCGGTTCTCAAGGGCTGAATTCTCCCGGTTGACGCCCTTGAAAATGTTGTAGGTCTTGCCATTAAGGGCCACGACCTCGCCTTCGGTGAACTGACTCGTCAAGTGTTTCTGGATCAGAGTGGCTTCGCCCGTTACGTCATCGACTTTACCGTCGAAGTCGGTACCTGCGATCTTCAGATCTTTAAGGATGCCCTGCACCACCGCTGAGAAACGGCCGTCTTTCAGGGTAAAAGTGTTGTCCCTCGTGACATTCGCGCGGCGGATTTCATCGATGTGGACCTGAAGGTCAAGCAGAGCCTTGATTTCCTGAGCCTGCGTGAGGTCGGCCTGCGTTACCCTGCCATCGCCCGTAAGATCGACGATCCGAGTGGCGTCTCTAAGTTTTTTATAGTCTTCCACGTCTATATCATCGTCACCGTCGAAATCAAGTTCGAACCGGCCCTGCTGGCCGCCGCCGCCCATGCCCATATCATAATAATAATCCCACCCGCCGCGGAAGCTGCTCGTTCCCGTATTCATGGCCTTGCTGTGGACAAAGTAATAAGCCACGTTGGAGACTTCTTTCACGTCATTGACAATGCCCGCCATCGAAATCTTGCCGTCGCGGGTATGGTCGTATATTTGAAGGAAGTGAATAAAGAGACTCTTGTCTTTCACGTTGATCACACCGTCTTCGTTCATATCCACGCGCGCGTCATAGCCCGCGCTCGTAATCAGGGCGTTGATGAGATTCTGCTCGTAATCGTTGATGATGTTGTTTCCGTCCGCATCGTGCTTCTTGATCCAGGAAACCAGTGCTTCCGCGTCATCGATCCACACTTCTCCGTTGCCGTTCACGTCCACGGACGAGACGTTGAAACCTGATTCATTCATGTAGATATCGCGAATTTCAATCGGATGGGCCGTTGACACATTCTTGAACACAAACTTGACCTTGACCTTACCTTCATTGACACCGGCGACCAGCAGGTTCCCTTCTTCAAAACGGATGCCGCTCGTGCCCTGCACGCTGGCCTTGCCCTTATATTCCTCGATACCGAAACGGCCGTCGCCGTCTTCGTCCACAAAGATTTCAACCGTGTATGCGAAGTTTTCGGGGAGTTCCTGACCGCCAAGGCTGCGCGCCGCGATACCGACGAAATAATTGCCCTGGTTCTGGATGTCAAATTCCTGAACGATAAAGGCGTTTGTCTTGTCCGTAATAACCGTATTCAGATTATCCTGCTGACGGCGTTCAAAACCCGAGCCTTCGGGCAGGGTTATGCTTTTGGCGGGAACGCGGCCTTCCACAGCGTTGTAGCGGTCTTTTTCGTCGCGCTTGCCGTCCCCGTTCGTATCCACGACCGGCATGACAAGACGATAGACGCGTGCGACGAAATCGACATCGACGTCGTTGACAACTTCGTCCGTGGAATTGAAATTGTATTTTTTATAGTTATTAAACGCGTTAAGGACGAGATTCTTGTCCGTTGTGTTGACGAGACCGTCCTTGTTAATGTCCGCTTCCTGAAGCTTGGTAACAAGCGAGTCGAAAATCAGTTTACTTGAATTATCCTGATATTTTTCTCGGAACCAGCTCAGTTTTTTCAAGAGTTGATTGAAGTCGGACATATACGCAACGTCCGAAGCGTCAAACTTATCGTCGTCTGTGAAGTCGCGGATTTCGTACTTGCCGTCGGGGTTCGTCCAATACAGCATGCCGATAGCTTTCAACGCGTATTCAAAGTCCATGACATCTTCGACGTCGATGCGGCCGTCATTGCGCTTGGCCTTATCGTAGCCAGGATAGAACTTCTTCAAGAGTTCCTGAATATTACCGCCCTGCCCGCCGCCGTAACCACCCATGCCGCCGTAATTGCCCGAGAAAAACTTGTTTTCTTTCGCGTCGAGTTCGAACGCTTTGTTCTGCAGGTGCGTCGTTTCCGCGAAAACCGCAACCCGCCCCGTATCGAGGCGGTCCTTATCGTTCATGATGCCGTCATTATTCACGTCCTTATAGTACTTTCTGGCGTCTTCAAAGAGCTGGGCATCGTTGAAATTCACTTTGCCGTCGCGGTTGATATCACCCCGGTCGATGTGCTGCTGACGAGTAACGTTATTGCGCAGGAGCCTCAAATCTTCGGCGTTTCGGAGACCGTCGCCGTTAATATCCGTGACAAGGCGCTCTTTCAGGTGGATGCCCGCAGTATCTAATCTGAGATCGAAGATAAAACCGTCGATGTCGATGACGTGCGACAGCATTTCTTTCGTGATGGGATCCTGATAGGGACGGCTGATATAGATCTGTCCAGTCACCTTGTGAGTCAGCTTATGGCCCGCACCTTCGGGATCGACCCTGTAACGCACGCCTTCGATAGCGACTTCTGTTTTCGTCACAGGCGTTCCGATCTTCGGTTTGCGTGCGACCGTGATTTCTTTTGTGACGGCGTCGACGGTCAAGGGATAGACGACAGTGTCAATCGTAAAGGTGTTCGTGTCCTTATTGCTCGTGAATTTAAGCGCTCCGTTCTGCCAGAGCGAATAGGTGCCCGTCAGGATATTGGCTACTTTGTCGCGCTTGACGTCGTACGTCTGGCCCGCAATTTCAATGACCTGGTCGTAATCCAGCTTGGAACGGTCCGGGCGCAGGCTGAGGAAGAACATTCCTGTCGTTTCGTTCGTAATCGTGATTTCGTAAGTCTTGCTCTTGAGGACGACCGTCATATCGGCGTTGCTTGCGACAGGGGTGTTCACTTTGTCGTCGAAGGTGAAGATGTTTCCGGCCTTGCTGACCTGATAGAAGACGCCGTCCAGATTGACGGAGAGCTGGCTGGCGAGCTCGGTGCTGAATGCCTGGGGCAGGAAAACGTTAATGTCGCCCGTGATAAGGTCTTCGCGGACCATGAAACGGGTGACGCCGAACATGGCTTCCTTGATTTCTCCAGACCCTGTCGAGTTGATTATGGTCGTGGGTGTCTTGACGTCGGTAAATTTAAACTGCCCGGCGATTTTCTCCGCGTAATAGAGCTTGCCAAGGACCTGAATGGCTTTGACGTTATTGCCGGGATAGACGCTTTCTTCCGGCTTTTCCTGCAGGCTGAAGTCGCTGTGGTCTGCGCCGTTCGGATAGTTGATCCAGAAAAGACTGCCGTCGATCATAACGGTCTTTGCCGAGAAAGGATAGGTGGCATTCCAGCCCGTCTTTACGTTCTGGAATTTTATCGTCTGGGCCCCTTCCGCAACTGTCACCTGATAAAGAACGTTTTTCACGATGATGCCGAGGAAACCCGTAACGGGCGTGCTGCGTGAAGCGACCGGGATCAGTTGGACGTTGCCCGCTTTCGGGATGTCACGGATGATTTCGTAATTCTCATTTTCGAGGACGATTGACTTGGCAGTCGTATTGGTATTGAAAGCGCCGCCCGTAATACGGTTAAAAGTGACCTGGTCACCGGCACGGGAGATTTCATAGAAATTCCCCTTGATCATCATGAGCGAACGCGGTACCCAAACCGACTTCGAGCCGCCAAGAACGAGGAGATTGATGCGCCCATCCACGCCTTCGAAAATCTTGTAGTTTATACTTCCGAGATTGGTCTGGCCGCTTACAGCCGCCGTCCAGGTCTGGGAAGCAACCGGACGGAACGAGAAAACTCCGGATTCTTTCTTCACGTAATAGTAACTGCCGCTCGCCTGGACCATGTGGACGAGATCTTCTGTCGCGCCCGTCCCCTTTTTCACGAGCTCGATACGGTTCGAGCCGTCGACGATCCGGACTTCATAGACGATACTGTTGAGCACGATCGTTCCGGAGAATGGATCGCTGTCTGCCGTCTCAGCTGGAACCTTGACGTTCGTAAGCCGGAACTTGCCGCTGAGGGGCTCTACCTTGTAGATCTTTCCGCCGAGCATCAGGGTTTCGGGCAGGGCGCCGCGGACGGAAACTTCAGCCGTTTCCGTAAGGCGGATATCGCGCGGGCCGTCCACATCAATGCGGTAAACAGCGCTGTTGATCGTGACGGTCTTATTTGCTCCCGTGGTGCTCTGCCAGGTCGGCAAACCGGTGAAGGCTTCCGTAAAGGTGTATTTGTCAGCTGCGAATGTCCATTTATAGGTTTTGCCGTCGACACCCCGGATCAGATTGTTGCTTGTTACAGCAGCGGCTGTTTCCGGTACTTTGACGAGGGTCCAGGAATTCCCCGCGGTCGTGTGAACCCAGTACTTCGCTCCTTCAAAAGTAATTTCCTGTTCGCCATTAATAGGAGCGGTCGTACCACCTGTTCTGCCAGGAGCGGTGAACGTAAACGTCTGGTTGCCGTTCTTTACGACTTCGAAGACAAAACCGTTGACCATCATAAACTTCTTGGCAGCGTCGATCGGATCGCTCGTGAAAGCCTGGCGTTCAATGGCGAGCGCCCCTTCTTCCGGAGAATCCTTACGAAGCTTGAAACGATAATCCGCGAAGTTTGTGAAACGGATAGTATTGGATACGTCATTGCTCAGATATTGTTCACCGCTATTGGCGACATTCGTGAAACGGTAGGTATCGGAATCCACGGCTTCGACCTTGTAAACTCGCATTTCAGGCGCCACATATTTGCGATAGAAGACATTGTCGAAGTTGGCGGCGCTCAGGTGAGTTCCGATTCCGAACTGACCCGTCATGAGGGCCTTGTCATCGAACTCGAGAACCGTACTTCCGTTCAGCGTCATTGTGAGGTTTTCACCAGCGGCCGAGAAACCGATATCGTAGATCTTGGCGACTCCGAGGTTAAAGCCAATAGGCGCCGAAGCGATCAGAGTGCGGGTGCCGTCCTGCACGCGATAGACGAGAATTCCGTTGTGGCTTCCGTACTGATCCTGTGCGCCGAAGACGACGTTGTAGTGATTATTCGCGTCCGTGTAACGCAGGTAGTATTCAGCGATTTTCTTTTCTGAAGTGAACTGGACCGAACTTGTAAAATCAAAGTTTTGAGAGGGCGGCGTATTCAGGATCAGACGGGTATGAGCAGCGGTGTCAGCCGATTGTCTCAGGGCGCCGCCCGAATTGGCCCAGGTTCCGAAAACCGAAGTCCATTGGGAAGTCGTGCCCGACATATCATCGCGGATAATGCCTTCGACGAGCTCGGGCCGGGTCAGGACAACCGCTTGTGCGGTTGCTGCCGTGCTCTTCAAGCTGCTGCCCGTGAGGGTGGTTCCGATCATTCCTTTATCTGCTGCGTTGATCTTGCCGTCACTGTTGAAGTCGATGTCGGCAACGTAGTTGACCATGCTGATCGAGACGTTCTGGATGGCAAAATTCGTTTTGGGAGTAGTGGTATTGGGATCATTTCCGTTGACGATCGGGTTCACCCACTTCAGCTTGAGGTCCGTATTGCCGCTCGAAGGCAGCTTGAATACCATCTGGCCCGTCTGGGCGCTCACCCGATCAGCGGGAACCCGGACTTCTCCGACAAGAGTGCTTCCGTTATAGACTTCGAGGATATAAATGTAGCCTTCCTGAGGCAGTGGATGGCCGGTGTAGTTACCGCCCTTGACCGAAAGAATGTAGTTTCCCGCAGCCGCGCTGTTAAAGCGATAGGACGCTTCGGGGCGGGAGTCGAAGTTCTGACCCGAATGGGCAACGCGGACTTCATTTCCGTTCACCGCGAATCCAACAAGTCCGGTTCCGGCATTTCCGTTGAGAGTTGCGCCTTTTTCGGCATTCATGAACACTGACTCCAGCATCGTGGCGTCAGCAGCATTTACGGCGCTGTCCTGATTGACGTCGCCCTGCTTGACTTCCACGAGCGTCATCTTGCGATCACTCTGGAGGTATTGGATGTGGTAATTTTTCCCGTTTAGCAATACGCGGCGGTTATCCCCGTCCATGAGCCGGTAATTGCTTTCAACAGGATCAAAGTGGTACCCAAACGCGAGGTCGGTCGATGTACCGGAAACGGCCCCCGTCGTGCTCTGACGGAATTCAAAGCGTCCCTGCTGATTACGATAATAGAAATAGGTTTGTCCATTGACGGTAAGTGAGCGCGCCACGGTCGTGTTCGAGAGTTCCGAGAAGAGCGAATAGTAATCGGTCTGATTAATGAGACTGTCGCCGTTTACATCCGCCCGGGCGTCAAACTTCGGATCACGGACGAACGCCTGCGTGACTCCGAAACCCATGCCGCCAGCGTGGTTCTTCAGGCGATAGCGGATGCGGTGCGGACCGGCGGGCAGTGCCACACCTTTCAGGCTTCCGCTCACAATGCCGCCGCGGCGGCCGATGACTTCTAAATCGCCGATCGAAGTCGTCATGTCGTCGACGAACACTTCAAAAACATAGGCGTTCACGCCCTGCGGCAGTGATCCGTCTGCGAGAGAAAGGCCGATATCGTAACTGCCCGACCCATCCACGCTGAAGCCGTAGTCCAGATAATATTTGCGGCCGTCGTTGACGTAATAATCAACGTTCATGACACTATTCCCCGCACTCGAAAAATTAGCTGGATTTCCGAGGTATTCATCCGCGTCTTTCGCCGGAATATTGTAGGAACCTTCCGCTTTCAGATAGATTTCTCCGTCAAGAGTGTTCACGAAACCGTCGCCGTTGAGATCGCCGCTCAGAAGTTCCGCCAGGTAAACCGTGCCGTTGCCCGTTTCCACGACGCCGAAACGGCGGTTCAGGTTCTGGACGGAATCGTTGAAAATGACTTCACGGTCGGAGTTGCTGCGGTAGCTTTCGATAATACCGCCGCCGTTGTCACGCCAGAAAGTAAAGGTGCCGTCATAGTTTTTCACGGCAAAGTAATCGCGGTTGTCGAGGCGTATTTTCTGGACGATCGCATTATCTGGCTTTTCGGCCTGCAGCTTGTCGAGGTCATTGAGATTCACGATACCATCGCCAGTGAGGTCGGCGAATTTGTTCATCTTGGAGTTCCGGACAACGAGTTCCTTGAGTTCCAGGATCGCGGAATCTTCGGTAAGCACCTCAGGACCCAGATCATTCATCCATCCGAGTTGAATGGTGTTCTCGCCCTTATTGAGCGCGGCCCGGAAAGCGGCCTTCTGGAAAGCGGTCGGCGCAACCGTGCGTATGTCTTCGATAAAGCGGCCGTTCACAACGAGATTGATGTCGTACCGGAAGTTTGCCGGGAACGACGTGCCGGAAATATCCCTGAACAGGAAGTCGATGTCGTAATCGCCTTTTTCAGCGGCGAAGAATCTATAGCTGATGCTCGCATTGTCGCCGACTTTCAGCGTCTTCGGGTCTGTGCTTACCTGCCAGCCGTTCGTGCCCTGTGTTAATCCTGAGAAATCAATGGCGTCATAACGCATCTGCGAATTGTTTTCCATCGCGCTGCGGAGCGCTGTTATATCTTCGTTGTCGACGTCGCCGTCGTAGTCGACATCCGCGGCACGATGTTCAATAAGAGATATCTGGTGTTTCGGGTCGGCGTCAACCTGATCAAAAATGCGGTAGGTCTTTGGGCCTATCGAGACCATGAGGCCGGCGGCATCGCTTTCGATATCCCCGGTATTACGGCGGAAAGTGTAGGTATTGTCCCAGTTGCGGACCACATAAATCTGTTCGCCTTTGAAATCGATCTGACGGACGAGGACCGTTTCGGGCAATTTGTGCTGAAGGGCCCGGAGGTCGGCACTGCCCACGGCGAAATCTCCCGTAAGATCGGATGTGGCGCGCACGTCCACGTCTTTCAGGGAGACCTTGTCGATCTGGATTGCTGCCGCGTTGCCCGCTTCATCGTCATTGTTCCAGTTCACGTTCACGAGATGCTCGCCTTCCGTAAGGAAGATTCTCATTTTCCCGTCCTGAATTAACGCCGACGTACCATTCAGACGGATATCTCCAAGTCTCTGCCCGCCGTCCACCGAAACGGCGAGATTGAGGCGGTAGTGAGCAGGCATGCCGCCCGTATTCGTATTTTTAGCGGAAATGCCGAATTCGTACCAGCCCGTGCGGTTCGCCTTGAACTTCCACGCCAAAGGATAGTTATCTTCGGATGTCGTCATGTTTCCGGCCACGCTTTCGGTCCAGATACTCGGACGCTGGTCGTAATAATCGATGCCGCGGTGGACCTGAGAGGTAAGGGTCAGCTGCCGTTCCATCGCCTGGCGGTCTTTCGTATTCAGAACCCCGTCGAGGTTAATATCGGAATCTACGTGCTCGATCAGGTCGATATCGCCCGTCTGAGCGTCTTCGAAAATGATGAAGGTCTCGCGGGAAGTGTCCGCGTATTTCAGTTCGATCAGCTTATCGCCTTCGAAACTCTGGAAAAATTCCGTGCCGTTTGAAGCCGTGTAAGAACCGTTAATATTCTTGTGGAAGTAGAAGGTTTCGCCGCGGCTCGTCACTCGGCGCATTCTGGCTGCGTTGGGATTTTCTTCCTGCCACCGGAAAAGGTCTTTCGCGTCCACGACTCCGTCCATGGTCAGATCCGCGCGGTTATCCATCCGGGCGTCTCTCATAAAGAGGCCGCCGAGTTCGATTTCCGCAGGACCCGAAGTGGGTTTTGTGCCGGTCGTGTACTGGGATTCCCAGTCGTTCGTCCATACGATCTTCACCGAATGGGCTCCCGCGCCAAGATTCAGGCGGACAGTAGGATTCACGAGTTCCCCGGGTTTGGCATTTACGCGGATTTTCTGGGTCGGCGCGCCGTCCACACTGATATCAAAATGCATCTTGTACCAGTCAAGACCTGCCGTGAGCTGCTTGACCATGAAGCCGATGTCATAGGGTCCGCCAGCGGGTATCTGTATTTTGTAGTTAAATTCTTTCAGGTCGTCGGCGCTTCGGTAATTCATCCCGTCCGCCGTAATGTTCCAGCCGGCGGCTTTTGTGTCGTAATCTGAGGGCTCGATTCTCTGTGAAGGAAGTGCAGCCATGCCGAGCAGCGCGTTGAAATCATCATGGTCAATAATACCGTCCCAATTGAGGTCGCTCGGGATTCTTTCCTTAAGGCTAAGGCGGCCGGTATCGGGGTCCTTGAAAATCAGGTAATCGACCGAGCCGAGGGTGACGCGCCTGGCATCGCGCTCGGTGCGGACAGTCGTTGCTCCTTCTTTAAAGATGATCGAGCCGTCGGTATGGACGAGCGCGTACCATGATTTATTGGCAACGGTGATGCGATGAATCATGCGTTCATCAGGGTTATTCTCGATCCATTTAGAGAGATCGTCGCCGTTGATTCCGCCGTCCGCGTTTTGATCTGCCCGGATATCTACGGAAGCAGCGCGGAGGAAGACTTTCTGAAGCTGCAGGATCGCCAGATTATTGCTCTCTTCCCGGTTATTCCAGCTGAAGTCGATCGTGTGAGTTCCTTTTTTAAGGTAAACGAGCGTCGAACCGGAAGCTGAATTACCCCCCGTCGGCGGTACGATCCGGATATCCTTATCCACCCATTGCGCGCCGTTGACGCGGAAGTTGTAGAGGAAGTGCGCCGGGAAAGTCGCGCCGGAAAGTTCTTTTAACATCACGCCCGCTTCGTAGTATCCGTCTTCCTGCACTGTGAATGAGTAATCAAAGCTGTTGTTCTTCGGCGCGACGAGGCTGGTACCGTCGCTGTAAGGCCTTCCTTCTCCGCCTTTGTCCTGATACTGGATAGCATCTTTCACGTCATTATATTTGCCGCTTTGACCTATGAGGTAATCCCAGTCGGCCATTGTGACTTCGCCATCGGCATTAAGATCTGCGGCCACCCATTCAGCAAGCGTAATCACGCCCGTATCAGCGTTTCTCTGAATGAGATAAGTCTTTGTGTTCAATTTCACCGTGCGGCCGTCGGTGCTTACCGTGCGGGTCGTACCATCAAAGAATTCATAAGAGCGGTTAGCGGCTTCATATTCGGTTACATAGTAGTCCGTCGCGCCGAGTTTCACCTGCTGGTGGCGTGCCATATTCGGCGTTTCGTTCTGCCACGTGCGGAAATCAGTGCCGTTCACAACCCCGTCCGAGTTCATATCGAGGAACACGTCTTGACGGCTGTCACGGAGCGAGAACTGTGAATACTCAAGCGTCCCGATCGGCGTAACCTGGCTTGGATTGGTCCACATGAAATGAATGAAATTCTCGCCGGCCGGCAGACTGACTTTTCCGGCGGCTGTAATCCATGTAGCGGCGGTAGCAGCCGGGATACGGACGCTGCCTACCTTCTCGTAGCCTGAATAGATATCAAAGTGATAGACATATCCCAGAGGCAGCGTCGTATCATTGCGGAACGTCATACCGGCCTCATAGCTTCCAGCAGAAGGAACCGTGTACTTTTGGCTGATCCAGGTCCCCGTGTTGTTATTGAGGAGGGTCGTGGCGCCGGCGTTAGTCCACCATCTTGCGTCGTCCGCAGCGCCGGGCCCGGCGCCGAAATAAGCAGGCGATTTTTCATCATATTCCATGGCCTGTTTCACGGCCGAATAATAAGCGAGCTGTTCGTTGAAGTAGATCAGGTCACCGTGGTCGGTTACGCCGTCACCATTGATGTCAGATTTCACCATTTCCACGAGGCGGACGTGGTCGGTGGCCGGGTCCTCACTGATGTAGAAGTCACGGCTTTCGAGTGTGATCACCTGCGTGTTTTTAGCTTCGAGAGTGGTGCCGATATCACCCTGGCGGCGCGGCCGCGAAGTAACAACCTTGTTCGTTCCGTCAGAGGCGAAAAATTTATAGGTTTTGGGCTCGGTTTTATATGCCTGCACGCGGTACGTGACGGGTACAAGCGTCGTACCCTGCTCGACCTGAATCGTAATCGACTGCACTTCGGGTTTCGGATGTACGAAGTAGAACTGGGCCGTGTCGCGGTCGTCGACAATGAAGTCTTTATTCATGTCTGCCCACTGGCTGATTCTCGCGTCATTCATATAAATGCTTTCGAAGTGGACCTTGGCAAGGTTACCGGAATCAATGCGATTGTTCCATTCAAGCCGGATATCGTAGTTTCCAGCCGCGAGTTCGATCGGGAATTCGCCGCGGGCGAGATTCGTTCCGGCCGGGACGCGGAACTTTCCGGCGTTCTGTCCGTTAATCCAGACAGTAAAGCTGAATTGATAATCCGCCGGCAGAGTCTGGGTCGAAACGTCCTTTGCAAGGGCTCCGATAGTGAATTTGCCTGTATAAGGCGTGGTGAACTTGTAGTGGAGATCGGCGCTGCCGTTTTCGTTGCGGATCGACTTGCCGTCTGCTGCGTATTTCCATTCCCAGTTTCCATTCGAGACGAAATCGACGGCTGAACGCATTTCCGAGTAATATCCAAGCTGCTTCTGAAGTTCCTCGAAATCGCCGCCATCTATCACGCCGTCCAGATTGATGTCGCCGTCGAGCCGCTGGACGAGTTCGCCCTTCTTGGTAACTTTATTAATCTTCAGAATATAATCGATGCCGATCAAGCGGACGATTTTACCCTTCTGGTCGGTCCCGTTTGCGTCACTGCGTACGCTCGTCGTGGCATCCGTCACCATGTAGGTCTTATCGAGATTATCTATGATGAAGTAACGTTTTCCGCCAAGGTCCGCAGGATAAATTATGCCGGTCGTTGCTGACTGTTCGCGGAAGAGTTCGACATCTTCCACGGTGAGACGGCGGTCGCCGGTTACATCGCCGCGCGCGTCAAAAATCCTCGCCGATTCGAAAATCGGATCAGCATTCCACTCTTCAGTCCAGTCGACTCTTACCTGGTGCCGGCCCTTGCCGAGGTAGAAACGCAGGGCGTCCTGCTTGAACTCAAAGTGTTTCTTGTCGATTTCGAGTAGTTTCACAAACGAACCGTCTACATAGACCCGGAACGAGAATTTACCGGTTTCGTTCTCGACCCGGTTCTTCACATTCAGACTGAGATAGAAATCACCGCTGTGATCGACGTCGACTTCATAGCGGAGCGGTGAAGCGGCATTGCCCGGCTTGTCTTCGAACTGCGGTGTCGTGAAAATGTCTTTAATGATCGCGTTGTCGGCGTAGTCGATCATGCCGTCTTTATTAACGTCTGAGGAAACGTTCTGAGCGACCGTGACTTTACGGGTTTGATCGGCAACGAATACTACATAGCTCTTCGTTGCCACGAGCTTCGGATCGCCGAAATAAATGATGCGCGTCAACGCGTCGCTCGTGAAAGCAACCTGCTGGTCGTCGATAAATGTGTGCGTTCCGTCGAGGTTGTCGCTGACGAAATAATCCTTGCCGTCAATCCGGAGTCGCTGGATGTCTACGGTTGCCGCGGTCTGCTTGCGGAAGATTATGGCATCGTTCCTGTCGACGAAACGGTCGCCGTTCAGATCGCCCCGCAGGTCAGAGCTTCGGAGGAAGGCTTCGCGGACCTGGATTCTCGGGTTGACGTTTTGATAAACCTCGTCGTTGACCCAGCGGAAAACGACGTCGTGAACACCGGCGTCGAGATACATTTTGTGAAACCCTTCTTTATAGTCATAGGAGCTGCCGTCGACCTTAATCAGCTTTACGAATTTGCCGTCGACGATGAGCTGAACCTGAAATTGGTAGCCCGGGGCGATCGCCGCGCGGCCTTCCTTCCGGTCTTTGAGGAAGAGACCGACGTCGTACTCTCCGCCGTGATAAGCCTCCATCTTGTAGTTGAGCCAGCCATGCCCGCGATAGTCGTCATAGTACTGGCTGCAGTAGATCCCGCATTCGTCCCAGACTTCGGTACCCTCCACTTTCCATCCATTCGGGCGGCCGACCGTCTCCAAAGCCGGTTTACGGACTGGCTGGTTGACTGCCGCGTTTCGGATGATGGCGAAGTCTTCGAGATCGAGCGAGCCGTTTTTGTCCAAGTCTGAAGTGAGATTCTCAACGAGGCGGATGTCGCCGGTCGCCGCTTCAGGGCCGACGATAATATATTCGGTTCCGTTGATCTTTACGAACTTCGATTCAGACTTGGTCTGATAGGACTCGGCGTCGTTGAAGAACTGATAATAGCGCTGGTTGGAGTGATATTTCACACGGTACTTGGCACCCTTGATGGTCATGACCTGGTCGGCGAGGTGATTGCTCGTGAGCGGACCCTTAAGGAACGAATTGACGTCATCCTGAGTGACGACACCGTCGAGGTTAACGTCGGAGGCCTGAAATTCGCGGTAGGCCTGCGTCACGTCCCGGAATTTCTGGAGATCTTCGGCAGTGATTTTGTTGTCGCGGTTCATGTCGGCGCGTTCGTCATAGCGTGTTTCACGGATGAAAAAGTCCTTGACCTCGATCGTGGGGAAAATTGTGCGGTTTTTGTTTTCTTGGTAATCCCACTGGCGCTCGCCGTAATCTTTTATGTACTCCTGATGATTGACCCACTTGAATGTGATCTCGTGCTCGCCCGGAGTCAATTCCACGTTTCGCATCATGGACGTATTAAACTGATGATTGCTTCCGAGCACCGTGATGAGGTCTTCGCGTTCCTCGCCGGGGCGGCCCATATAATAGTCATAGTAATTTTCCCAGCCCCAGGAACCGACGCCGCAGCGTGCTTCGTAACCCCAGCACCAGAAGGCTCCTTCTTCATCGCCTTTAGGCTGGACCTTTTTGCCGTCGACGTAGATCTCAAACTGGTAATCGTCGCCTTCGGGCAGGCTGAGCGCGTCCATGGCGCGGGCGGAAAGTCCAATATGGTAAATACCGCCGGTCGGCTTGCCCGAGGGTTTCGAATCCGCGTTCGCCGGATCCGTACCTCTGGAACGTTCTTCGTGGTCGCCGAACCCATCTTTATCAGTATCCTGGTAAGGATTCAGGTCCACAACGTAGGAAAAGCTGTAGTCGGTGACGTCTTTTACCTTCTTGGCATACAGCGTCTTGCCATCGGCAAAGAAATTGGTTTCCGACGTGCGGTCCGCGGCGTCACGGCGGAAATATTCGCCGCCGATAAAATCCTGAAGGATCTTCTCATCGTCAAAGTTCCGAACGCCGTCGAAGTTCATATCGCCGCCCGTAAGGAACGTCGCGAGCTCCCAGGCGATTTTGATATCACCCGTCGTAACGAGGCCGTCATTGTTAATGTCGCCGCTGTTCACATAGGGCGTCGAGAGCTTGATTTTCGGATCGGATTTTCTCTGGATTTCTTCGTCGTCGCTGAAACCGTCAAGGTCGCTGTCGGCTTTCAAGGGATCGGTGCCGAGCGCGGCTTCTTCTTCATCAAGAATGCTGTCGCCGTCGGAGTCGGCTCTCGCCGGAGGCGGGAAAGCGAGCTTGTTGAGCGGATTGGTGCCGAGTTTGACTTCTGCCAGATCGCTGAAGCCGTCGCCGTCGGAGTCGGCCTTGGAATTGCTCGTGCCGAGCCGGGTTTCGTCGATATCGATTACACCGTCCCCATCGGAATCTTTCAGGATGGGTTTGGGTTTCGAGGTCGCGTCATTCGACTTGGTGTTAAGAACCTTCTCTTCTCCGTCGCTGAAACCGTCGCCGTCAGAGTCGGCATAGTTAGGATCGGTGCCGGCGGCTATTTCATCCGCATTCAAGACACCGTCACCGTCGGTATCCGTCGCCGAACCGGCAGGTTTTGAAGCGGCGTTCTTCGGATCGGTGTTCTTGGCTTTTTCTTCGGCATCGCTAAAACCGTCTTTGTCTGTATCGGGAGCTGCCGGATCGGTTCCGGCCGTAATTTCGTTCGCGTCCGTGACTCCGTCACCGTCCGAATCCTGCTGTGCTGACGTGACGATCTTTGCCGGAGTCGAGTCCTTTGAAAGCGGGTTTGTGTTTGCGGTCTTTTCTTCACCGTCGCTGTATCCGTCGCCGTCCGAGTCAGGCTTGGCGGGATCGTAGCCGGCTGCCGTTTCAGTGGTATCAGGGATTCCGTCGCCGTCTTTATCGGCGAGGATTACAGCCGGCCTCGAAGTACCGTTTTTCGGGTCCGTGCCTTTGAAGAGTTCCCAGCCATCGCCGAAACCGTCGGAGTCTGAGTCCGACTTCTGCGGGTCGAGACCTTTAGTGATTTCGTCCGCGTCATTAATGCCGTCCCCGTCTGTGTCGCCGACAAAGATCTGAAGCGCCAGCGAAATCATGTTGAAGTCAGTAAAGTCTATGACGCCGTCTTCATTGATATCGGAACGTTTCTGCAAGTCCTGATTGATCCGGTTGAGGTACTTGTAGGGAGCGTCTTCCGCGTCGAGAAGCGGCTGGCCGTTCTCGTCGATGAGCCCGATCACGTAAGCGAGAAGGTCTGTATCGACCGTGCTGAGATTGCCGCTCTCGTTAATATCAAACACTTCAAACTGCCTGTGGTTGATGCCTTCGGGAAGATCGCGAAGGTCGACGATTCCATCTTTGTTCTTATCAAGGAGATCAAACAGCTTCAGCGTGAGCTCGAGGTCAGCCGACATCATGAGCAGGAACCAGTCTTTATTCTGTGTGCGCTCGATCGCCTGGAGTACGCCGTTGATGTCGTTCAGGTTGAGTTCGGCAATCTCGCTCTTCACCATTTCATCCCCGTCCAGATCTTTGCTAATGATGAGGTCAAGAATCTGGTAGTCAAGGTTATCGATCACGCCATTTCTGGTGACGTCAGACCAAGGCAGTTTCTTGTTGTCATTGTCCTTCTCGATAATGAACTCCAGCACCTTGAGGTCAATATCCTGCATGTAGCGAATGGCGTTTGCGATAAGAGCAGCGTCCCTGCCGTCGACGATTCCGTCCCCGTTCAAGTCAGAACGGCGGTAGACATCCTCACTTTTTACGCTCAGATTTACGATGCTGACATCGGCGTTATCGACTTTCTTGTCATTGTTAAAGTCGGCTTCGGTCGCTTTTACCATCGCCTGGGCCCGGGAGAGAAGACCTGCGGCATAAGCCTTCGCTGTCTTCGCTGCGCCCAGATTGATATTGGCCGTCTCCAGCGCGACCCTCTTGGTATCGAAGTCTGTTTTGGCCGTATCAAAAGCCGGTTTAGCGACGTTATCATGCTGAGCGCGCGCCGCGTCGATTCTCGACTGATTTCCGGATTCGATGGCGGCGTCGAGCTCGCTCTTCGCGATATCAAGATCTACGGTTTTATTCACGAGGTTCTGCCGGGCCGCATCGAGTGCGACTTTGGCCGTGTCGTAGGCCAGCTGTTTGGCGGCGAGATTAGCGTCTTCCGTGGTCTTGTCAGCCTGAAGCTTGGTCAAAGCTTTGACGGACGCGAGACGCGCCGATTTGACCTTATAGTTTTCCGGGTCAACAGCCTGGTTCGTCTTTGCCGTATTGTATTCTAACTGCGCGGTCGCTTCGTTTATCGCTTCGTTACGGATCTCGATGAAATACTTCAGGTAATCGACATCGGTCAGTGTAACCAGTTCGGGGGCAGTTTTACCCGCATCGATGATCCGGTTCTTAATAAGCGTCACGATATCCGCCGTGTACTTCATGAGCGCCAGGTCGACAGAATCCGTCTTGTTGTCCTTATTTAAATCGTTTTTGCGGATCATGATCTCGTCGTTAATAAGGTTCTTGATGATCGCGGCGTCCGTATCCGTGACGGCGCCATCTCTATCGAGATCAAGAGTGGTCTCGACGAAGATACGGCTGATTTCGATACTGGTGTCCGGAATCGCGTTGAGCCACTCGAATTTCACTTTATGGTTTCCGGCGGAAAGTTTCAGGTTCAGGCTTCCATCCTGGTAGATGCTGCTGTCGCCCACTATCTGGAATGTACCAATGACGTTGCCGTCCACCGAGGCGCGGAACTGGTAGTTATACCCTTCAGGCAATGGCTGCCCGTCGTAGGCCCGCGCCCAGAGACCGACGTCATAGGTGCCGGCCTTGATCAGGGAGAAATCGTATTCCAGGTTCCGGTCGGGCAGAGGCGTCGAGTCGGGACGATCGAAATAGCCAGGATCCCAAGTCGTGGGTCTTCCGCCGCCTGAGCCCGTGTAGCCGCCATTCGGGTCGTTCTTGATACGCATATTGTCCGCGAAGGCAATACTTCCTGAGGTGCCGAAATTGGTCTTCGCCTTGGCGGCTCCGCCGTCAACGAACACCGACTGCGTACCGATCATTGCGTCCACATATTCACTGTCGAAGAGATCGACCACGCCCGTTTCATTCAGATCGATGCCGATTTTTCGAAAGATCACTTTGCGGAGTTCCGTGAGATCCAGCAGATTTACCGATCCGCTCCCGTCAATATCCACGAAGTGGTCTTTTATCGCTTTGTAAAGATTGACGTCGTTCTGGTTGAACTTCCCGTTTCGGTCGAGATCCGCCTTGCGCAAGTCTTCGATCGTGACATCGTCGTGGGTGAAGTCAAAGATCATCTGGATCCACTTGACGTCATCGCGGTCCACGGAGCCCGAACCATTCATATCGATATAGTACGTCAGGGCCTTGTCGATGCCTGCTACCGTAAATGTGGTGTGGAGGAAGTTATTCAGACTCACGACGAAGGCTTCCTTTCCTGCCGCGTCAAGATCCTTGTACTGCTGAAGAGTGAGTCCTTTCTCGTGGATGTAGTCGAGGACCACGATACTCTGAAGCATGAGTTCCATATCTTTATAGGTGACCGCGCCGTCCTTGTTCAGGTCCGCTTTCTGGAATTCGGCCCAAGTCAGAAGACCGCCCGGGCTGAAGTCTTTGAGAAGATTTTTGACCCGGATCATACGTTCGAGATCCTTATCATCGACGTAGGCATCGCGGTTCACGTCCACATGGTAGTTGATGCTGCGGGCGAGCAGGTACTTGTCGGTATCGGTGATCGTTCCGCTGCCGTTCAGATCGGCCACCTTGCTCGCGGCGGCAATAAAGAATTCCTGGTCGTAACGGTCGTAACGCCCGTCCCCGTTATAGTCGCTGCGGGTCAGAGCGTTAAGCCCGTCCAGAATGGCGTAATCCGTTCCGTTGATGCCGCCGCCGTTCAGATCGGTCGTGAGACTGCTCGATTTGCTGATATCCTCAAAGGTACGAACTTTATCAACGATGGCTTTCTTGATATCCAGGGTGCTCCTCAGGCCGGAGTAAATGGCCACTCCGCCTCGCCAGATCGCCGTGTCTTTCACGGTGATAAGATCTTGTTCGTTAACGCGTACCTGAAGCAAGTCGCCGATCGCCTTGATGTTCAGCCTGTAGTGGCGGGTCGCGCCTTGAAGCGGAATCACGCCGTAGCCGAGCATCACTGTTTTACCGTAGCTCTTTCGGTACAAATTAACGCGGGTCTTCGAAAGATCGAAGTCGAGGAAGTAATAATTGTCAGGATCCTGATAGCGGAAGATTACGCCGCCTTTACGTTCGCCGCCCAGAGCCATCTCGATGTCGATTTCCATATCTTCCAGCTGAGGCAGATTCAGGAAATTGTAATAGACGTTCTCGCCCTTTTTCGTCTGCTTCATAGAGCCGTTTTCGACGATCCAGCTGCCACCGTCATTTTTCGGCAGCCAGTTACCCATACTGCCCTTTGTAAAGTCAGTGCTTTCGACAGAGGAAAGCTGCCCAAGACCGAATTTGACGTCCGAATGACTGATCTTCTGCAGTTTCATATTATCGAAGATGCCTCGGGTATAAGGTCCGGTAAATACGCTGATTCCGCCCGTCTTGAAGGTTTCATCGAAAGCCTCGAAAATCTGGACACCCTTCGCAGAGATAATGAAATGATTTCCATCAGCCTTGATGATGAGATTGGTGAGCCGCTCTTCGCTCAGGGAGAAGCCGCCTCGCTTGATTTCAAAAACTTCGCCGTTGATCCATTTCCGCAGCACGATCCCGCGGCCTAGATTGCCTTCGTAGTAGTAATCGTAGTCATCAATAACGAGTTCGTAATAATTGTTCTCGTCTTGACGGCGGAAGATCACGCCTCCGTTTCTGGCATTTTCCAGAAGGAAATCGGTCGAGAAAATGAAATTCTGAGCGGGTTCGGCCAGCTTCAAGGCGAGAGCACGCTTTTCATTCACGGTCTCTTCCTGACGCAGTTCGTTTCCGACCACGTTCCAGATACCTTTCAGGTAGTTCTGGATATCGACCGGAAGAACCTCACCTGTCGTGTTCACCGTATCAAGGATTTTCTGAGTAAACTCACGGCCTTTCTGGGTATAGAATTCAGAGGTTCTCTGATTCAGCACACGGTCGGCTTCGTCTAGAATGCGATAATCCGAATCTGTGACCTGCGTATCACCGTCCAAATCTTTATCCAGCATGCGGTTCTCAAGAATAAACCTGAGTGCGAAGTCTGACTCGAGAGTGGATTTCATCACAGTGGCGCTGACATTCTGAGAAAGATAGCCGATTTTTCCCGAGCTGAAATCCAGGCTGGCCGCGGTAAGCTTCTCTACGCCGTTGACTGATACGGCGACTGAGTTGCCGTTCAGATTTACATCGAGTTTGTAAGAGCCGCCGGCGGGAAGATTTACGCCTTCCGCAATAACGGCTTCCTTGACAATAGAAACCACTCCGTTTACTTTTTTGCCGATCTGCAGCACGAGCTGCGAGGGATTACCCCCGAGCTTGCCTTCCTGCGTCGGGTTCTTGCGGATAACGCGCGTGAAATAGTAATCATCGTCTCCCTGGTAAAGGCCATCTTTTTCCTGCAGGTGGAAGATCATGCCGAACTGTGAATTGAATCCGTCATCTATAAGATGATCATACTGGAACTCGGCTCCAAACTTGGCCTTTTCAAAGGTGTAGGGATTGTGAAGTTTCCTGACTTCGGGCTTGAATCCTTCTCCGAGGAATGCATCAAGGAGCGGGCTCATGCCCATCGCCTTCGTGCGGTACGTCTCGCTGTCGTAACCGTAGGTCTCGGTGGAACATTCCAGGACGTTTCCGGGCTGACATTTGCCCATGGTATTGAAAGTTCCTGCGTCTCCTGACCAGTCCTTGCTCCATGTTGCGCGGCGTCCGATCGCATAATCTCCGTAAGCCAGCGTATCGAGGCGGCGAACGCTGTCTCCCTGATAATTCTGGCCGCCGATCTGGAAATGCTCGGCGTTCGCGAGATCCACCCAGGAGTGAGCGAGCGCACTAGGCTTGAGTTTTCCGAGAACGGATTTCAGCATCGCTTCGTTCACCGAAAGCCGCTCAAGCATCGCGCCATGGAGGTAACTGATGAAATCGATCGAATCGCCGGCTGTTCCAAAAGCAGCCTGGCCTGTGAGGTCGGTCCGCGTACGGCTGCTTTCCACAATATTGGTCAGTTTTTTCAGATTCTGCAGAGCCTGCATAATCTGGATCCCATCATAGGCCACGTTCGCCAGCGGTTGGGTCTGTGCCTGAAACGCCATCATTTTGTCTATAAGCTGCAAGTCGCGGACGTCGCGTTTGCCATCGTTGTTGATATCGCGGTAGTACTTCAGGGCTTCGCTGAAAAGCGTGATATCCGTATCATCCACTTTGCCGTCTTTATTGAGGTCGGCATAAGCCCGGACATCGCTGGTGAGAATTTCGTTCGAATAGATCGCGGAAAGCTGCCCGCTGAGACGGAGTATGTCCAGTTCATCCACGATCCCTTCGCCCGTGAGATCACTCGAGCCGTAGTAAGAGTTCGCTTCGATGATGAGGCGGATATCGATGAAATTGATGATTCCGTCATTGTTGACATCAAAGACGGCTTGAGCCTGGCTGGATACATTGAGATCGACATAAAGTTTATTAAGGACTTTATCCAGTGATGCTGCGTCGATTTCCCCAACCACGCCGTCCCCGTCGAGGTCCTGCGCGATCACTTCCTTGAAGAGCGACAGGGCCGCGATGGTCCCGATGCGCGTCGAATCGCCCCCGTTGATCGTACCGTTATTGTCGACATCGACGAGGATGTTCTTTGCGCCGAAGAGCATGCCTTCGTCGATGGCGTCAACAAGGCCATCCTTGCTAATATCCGATAACGCGAAATAAACGTTTCTGCTGATGACATCGTCTACTGCCGTGATATCAGCGTTGTCCACGGTTCCGTTCGCATCCACGTCAGAATTTCCGATGCCTGCAATAATGATGCGGTCATCTTCGTCAGCCGACCCGCTGTTGTCCACATCAGCCATAGCGACTGCATTAAGGACACCGAGGATGGCGTAATCGATGTCGTCGATATTCCCGTCCAGATTGAGGTCGGATTTCAGTACAAAACGATCGGAAATCTGTGAGAAATCCATATTAGTCGTCAGAGTCATGTTGTCGAAGGAAGAATTCGCATGCTTGGTCGTGAAGCCGAGGTAGCCCTGAGCAAACGTGCTATCGGTTGCCGTAACCCGGGCCTGACCGTTGACCTTCACCACCATAGAGTTCCCTGTCATGGAAATGCTCAGGCGATAAACGGGGTCGGTCAGAACCTGCGTACTAAGCTCGAATTCTCCGATCGGGCTTTCGGACCCGCTTTCCACTTTGAAGACTTTTAGAACATCTCTAACTCCGCCTTCTCTTACGATCTTCGCGACATAATAATTATTAGAGTCCTGAGCCCGGAAAATGATGCCTGCCTCTCGCGGATCCGTCCCGAGGCCGCGGACCTGTAGATCGGCTTCGAGGAAAATATCTTTCCAGTTATTGAAGCCGATTTTGGCGACGTAACTGATGTTATCCGCCGAGATCTTCTGGCGCAGGGCACCCGCTTCGATTTCCCATTCGACGGGCATTTCGATGAGCTGCGTCGCACCGAAGGCATTGAAGTTCTCAAGGACCTTGATTAAAGAAGTGAGGCCGCTTGAATTTTGCCCCAGAGGCTGCATGCGTGACAAGGCCTTGACGATGTCAGCTTCCTTGAGTTCATAGTCTTTGCCGTCAAGCGTAAACTTCACTCGCGCGTCAGTTCCGTTGTTATCAAGATCATGAAGCACAAGTGAAGCGAGACTCGAGATTGAGCTTTGAATCGCGGTTTTGTCGGCGGCAGAGACGCTTCCTGAACGATCGACATCCGAACGCACTTCCTGGATTGAGCGGCTGCGGACAGTATCGAAAATAATCAGGTCGTTGGTGTCTACAGTCCCGTCCTCGTTGAGATCGGCAGCGACGTCGAAATAGGCCTTGTTAATCTGGATCTTGAAGCTCTTGTCGGATTCGGGATAGACGCTCTTGAATTCGATGAAGTGAGCACCTTTGGGAAGAGCAACGCGCAGAGTGCCTTTACGATAATCCAGATGATCCCCGAGGATTTCGTACTGGCCCGCGTAGTCCCCGTCCACATAAACCGCAAATTTATATTTATATCCGGCCGTCAATTCGCGATCAAAGCTCTTTACAGAGAGACCCACGTCATAGATACCGTCTTTTGACGCTTCCATCTTGTAGACGAAGGAGTTGTTCTTCAAAGGAGAAACAAGCGTGGAGGCGACACGGTCGGCATCGCTGCGCGAATAGGTATTGATGGCATCCATCCGGGTCGATGTCGCGCCAAGAAACTGTCTGAAGAGCTCCTTATCAAGCGCATCGATGACGCCGTCCCCGTTAATATCCGTCTTGCCGCGGTAAGCATAGTATCGGATGAGTTCAAGATCGTGGTTATCGACAGCTCCGTCGCCCGTGATATCCTTATAACCCATCACTAGGGCCACGTCTTTGTAGTTCACGACTCCGTCATCGTTGAGGTCGGCCCGCGCGAGTTCTTCCTTGGAATAAAGCACTTCCTGGTTGACGACATTCAGAATTGATTTGGCGATGTCGAAGTCCGTCTTGTCCTTCTTCGTGTCATTATTGAGGTCTCTATAGACATAGTTTTCGATGTTCGCCATAAAAAGAGCGATATCGGCACCGTTAATCACACCGTCGCCGTTGATATCGGCGTCTTCCAGAGCTTCGCGTGAGATATCCAGAGACCGGACCTTGGAGATATCCTTTACTATTTTATCAGCGGCTGTAGCGTCGAGAACTCCATCGCCATTAGCATCCACGACAGAATTGAGCTGCTTAAGATATTCCTTTACGTCGCGATTATCGATGACGCCGTCCCAGTTCAGGTCCTTGCCGCCCGTAATGCGGTCGGGACCGATCGACTGGAGATGGAAAATAAGGTCGAGAATAGCCCGAAGACGATTGGTGTCGTTGGCGTCGATTTTGGTGTCGAGATTGATATCAACCTGGTAGAAATTTTCGATATTAAATTTAAGCCATTCGATCTCATTTTCATCAATCTGCTGGTCCTGGTTGAAGTCGAAGAGCTTGATCTGGTCTTTTGTGACGAAGAGCGTCATCGCGTAAGCAATGACCTTCAGCCGTTCCACGTCGTCTTTATCCACGATACCGTCGCCATTGATGTCGACGTAACGGGCAAAAAGCTCCGCAGCGGCCGAGCGGTCCTTGCCATCGATAGCGCCGTCCTGATTGAGGTCGACTTTCCCCATCGCTTCGAAGACCTTGATCTGAACTTCATTGCCAAGATTCGAAAAACGCTCTACTTCCAGAAGATCGGTGAGATCAAAAACATTATCCTCGTTCAGGTCGTACTTCGCGTAGGTGAAGGCGGCCTGATCCAAAGCGTCCACTTTGAAATCGCTATTCACGTCTGCCCGGCTGAGCGTAAGGAAAAGCTTCTTATCTTCGGCGTCGATCACATCGTTGCCGTTGAGATCGCGTCGGGCCACTTCATGGATCGCCTGAAGGATCTCGTAATCGCGGACGTCCACGGTCGCGTTGCCGTCCAGAGATTCATCGAGAAGCTTATTTTCGATGAGATAGGGCAGGTTTACGGCAGTCTTGAGCATGAGTCTCGAGAATGCCGCGCTCGAGCCTTTCGTGAAAAGACCGAGCATACCTGTTTCGAAGGTTTCATCCTGGACGGTAAGAATCTTCTGGCCCTGGAAGTTAATTTCAAACTTCGTGCCGGTCACTTTGATTCCCAGGTTATAGGCAATGTCTTTCTGGAGCTGCCCGCCAAGATGTTTCCCTGCAAGCATAGTGGTGATTCCGTTGAGAACTTTGCTGACCACGACCCTGTCTTCAAGAAACTCGACCTTATAGAAGTTATCTGCATCCTGTACCCGGAACCGGATACCGCCTTTTTTCGCAAAACTGAGGAAAGTCATATCGATGGAGAATTCGACGTCCGCCCAGGCCAGGCTTCCGGCTTCGGCGTAAGCGTCTTCCACTGCGTTTTTCTGGACAAACTTCTCTCCCTGCACGACCCAGTGCGAAGAGGGCGGATCGGGGCTCACGGGATGCCAGAGTTTACGTATAAGCGCGTTATCAAAATCGTCAAACCAGTCAAGGGTGGTCGTCAAACTGTCCGGCGAATATCCGTCAGGTTTCAACTTGGTTACTCCTCGGATCACATCCGCAGCCGTAGCCGTTCCGTAGGAAAGATTGGTGCCGGCGAGAGCGATCGCGCCCTGAAGGGCAACGAAATCACGCTCATCGACCGAACCGTCCGCATTCAGATCGAGCTTGAGTGCGGCCTGCCTGAACACTTCGAGGTCATCGTTTTTCACGGCGCCGTCGAGATTGAGATCGGCCTTCGCGTACGTCGCAATGACAACGTTCACGGAAGCAAAACCGACGTCCATAATGTCCACTACTTTGTCGCCGTTCACGTCGACGAGATTAGTTACAGCGGTTTGAATAAGCGTGACGTCGTTTGTGTCCACGTCACCATCGTTGTCGATATCAGCTTTAGCGCTGTAAAATGTCGGCTGTGTCAACCGGATATCACGCACTCGGGTGACAAGCTCAACGTCACGTGAATTAATCAGTCCGTCGTCATTGACATCGCGGCCGTAACGCACGGCTTCCATGAGAAGCAGGCGGTCGGCATTATCGACCTTGTTGTTCTTATCGATGTCAGCAGCCATGAGACGGGCCTTGCTCGCGCGAAAGAGATCAGCCACTCTTACAAGCTCGGCGTAGTCTTCCATATCGGTCTTCTTGTCGCCGTTTACGTCATAGCTCGCGAAAGCCTTGATATTTGCCTCGAGCGCAGCGGCATCGAGCTGATCAACTCTTCCGTCTTTATTGATGTCAGCATCGGTCCATTCGGTCCCTTTCGGCTGGATGAGATGAAATTCGATGATCTGATCGAGTCTGAGAAGGTCCTTGTCATCGACCGTATTATCGTTATTCATATCGACGAAGCCTTTAAGAAGGCTGTTGGCAAGAACGAGGTCCTTTTCATCGACGCGGCCGTCTTTATTCATGTCCGCTTTTTCGAGACGGTCCATTTGATAAATCGAGAGGAGGATGGCGCTTAGCTTCTTGGGATCTTCCTGGTTGAGGAGACCATCACGATTAATGTCCATCCGCTTGATGAGAGCCGCGAGAGTTTCAGGGCTCGGAATGTCGGAGAAATCCACGTCTCCGTCCTTGTCCGCATCATGCGTTTCAAAAAGAGCGAGCAGTGTCGTCTCGTCATAGAGATCGATAAGTTTATTGCCGTCGACGTCGATAAGCGGAAAATCCTTAATGATGCGGTTGACAAAGGCGATATCCCGTTCATCTACGGCTGCGTCGAGATCCATATCGTAGCGGCTGCGTACAAAGATTTCCTCGATCTGAACGTTCGTTACCGCATACTGCCCGCCGCCGTAATACTGGCCTTCGTAATTGCCGTAGCCGTAGCCGCCGCCGGGCACAAAAGTCGTCGTCGCGTCATTGACCCAGACATAACGCACCAGGTGCTTGCCTGCCGTCATCGGAATTTCGATCTTGTTTTCTTTGTAATAACGGCGGTCACCGGGAATCTTCGCCTTACCTTTGAAAACATTGTCGACATAAATATCAAACTCGTAGACATACCCTTCCGGAAGGACCTGATTATTATAACTGCGCGCAGCGAGCCCCACTTCGTACAAGCCATCAGTCGATAAGGTCACGGAGTAATCCACGAAAGAGTTGTTCTTAGAAGCGAAAAGCGTCGAGCCGACTGGCAGGAAACCGAAACGGTTAAGGGAATTCGCTGCCGCTTTGATAACGCTGTAAGCGCCGATCTTATTCGTCAGGATTTGAAGATCGTCGCCGCTGACGACGCCGTCGCCGTTCAGGTCGGCCCGGAGGAATTCGCTTCCGTAGACGGCGCCTTCGATAAAGGCGCGATTGACGATCTGGAGGAGCAGATTGATGTCTTTCTCGTCCACGATCTGGTCTTCATTAATATCAAAGTTTTTGAGCTTAGTGATGCTTTCTTTTAAGAGAGCGACGTCGTCGATCTTGTCATATTCCTTTTCTTGCTTCTCAAGAGCGAGTGCGGCGATCCAGGTATACTGGGCCGGGAGTGCTTGACCGCGGGTCCAGATCACACCATCACCGTTGATGTCTTTTTCCGCTCTGGCGATACCGGCTTCGAGCGCGCGGATCACGGTGTAAATAAAGTCGATATCGCTTTTGTCGATCGTGCCGTCGAGATTGACGTCCACGACGTGAGAAATGATTCGGACCATTTCATCGCGATCTTTTTGATCGATCCAGTCGTCTTTGACGAAGTCGGCACGGATCACCAGTTCCGGCGAAATCTCTTGAACATCCCGCACGTAATCTACGATTTTTTGCAGGTACGCCACGTCTTTCTGGTCGAGGCCGGGTATGCCGTCGATATCACTACGCGCCAGAATCAGGAGGTAACGTCTTAGAGAAAGGACGTCGAACTGGTCCCACAGCCCATCTTTATTGACGTCGGCGTTGATTCTGTCTTGGGCGGTGATCTTCAGAGCCATGAATTCCCTGATTTCAGAGAGTCTCTTGATGTCGTCGCCATTAATAAGAAGGTCGCCGTTAACGTCAACATACGCGAGCACCAGCTTGAGGATCTGGTCGACGTCCGTATCGTTCACCAAGCCGTCGGTGTTCATATCCATACGAGACAGTTGTTCGAGCGGAAATTGCTTGTTCTCGCTTATCTTCTTGAAAATGTCCACGATCTGTTCAACATCCAGCTGGTTGACCGTGCCGTCTTTGTTGACATCATAGTTGGCACGGTTGGAAAGAACATTTACCGCCGCTTCGAGGAGGTTCGTGTCGTAGATGTCGACGAGTCCGTCGCCATTGATATCGGATAATTCAACTTCAGCTGCAGTCACATGGAGTTCTTCGGAGCGCATGATCTGTTCCATCCGGGCGACGTCTTTGGCATCGTACTTGCCGTCATTATTGATATCCCGGAGCCCCTTGAGCACGTCACGGACAATTTGAAGATCCGCTTCATTGACGATGCGGTCGCCGTTAAGATCCGCTTGCTCGACCGCGTTCACGGATATAATCTGCTGATCATTCACGAAGTCGAAGATGCGTTTGACGAAATCGATATCCTTCTGATCCGTCTTGCCGTCGCCTGTGAGATCAGAACGGTTGAAAAGCAGGAAGTTGTCATTAAGGATACGGATGTCCTCTCCCGTAATGCGGCCGTCCCCGTCCATATCCGCCTGCATTACATCAGCGGTATCCGCTTTGAGATCGACTGACTGAAGGATCTCAAGCAGTCTTGTGACGTCGTCCTGATCAAAGTCCATATCACCGTTGATATCGATCATTTTAGTAACAATCTCATTTGCAATATCACGGTCCTCCATGGTGATTTTTCCATCATTATTAAGATCAGCGCGATGGAACGGATTCGCGACGGCTTTAACGTCAAGTTTTCCATCGTCGTTGAAATCAATACCGCCAAGAATTTTCTCAGGGCCTAGATCAAATTTGCTCCAAGCCACCATTCGCTGGACTTTTGCAAGATCATCTTCGTCGACATAACCGTTGCCATTCAAGTCGCCCGAAACAAAGAGAGAGGCGTACTTTCGCATTAAAACAATGTCGCCTTCATCTATTTTGTCATTAAAATTGAGATCCGCTCTAAACTTTTGAGCTTCGGTAATGGCCATTTCAAAGTATTTAACGAGGTCCTTCATGCGGACTGAATCTTCTTCCGTCCACCGGCCGTCAGAATTAACATCGAACTTGTTGGCGAGAAAATCATTGATGACGTCGAGATCAAGGTCGTTGACTTCCCCGTCAAGATTGAGGTCAGCTTCCTTAATCTGGTCGTAAGGTATAGAGAGAATCGGGTTTGCCGTCACGTAATCATAAATCTGCTGGAAGCGCGTAACGTCCAAGTTGTTGACTACGCCGTCATTATTGATATCGGCGCGGGGGAAAAGTTCAATGGCTTTCTCGAGCAAGGCAATGTCCGTGGCATCCACGCCGCCCTGGCCGTCGATATTTGCCATGAGCAGTTCTGCATCGGTCACGTTGAGACGCTTATAGACGAGCACGTTATTAAGCTTCTGAATGTCCTTTTCGTCAACCTTTCCATCCCCATCGAGATCGATGTAGCTCTGAATCGTGGAAAGTATCGATTTTCTTTCCTCTTCGCTGACAAGACCGTCACGGTTGAAATCTGAATACTTATGGACGTTGACAAGGTCTTCGTATTCCTCGATCCAATCCTGCAGAAGGTCGGCATCAACCGTGTTCATTTTCTTATCGCCATCAAGATCATATACCGCCACAAGAGCGTTGATCGCCGCAACAAGGTCAATATATGCCTGATCGTTCGGATTGAATCCGGGAGCTTCTTCCATGGCCTTTTTCTGAGCAGCCTTCGCAGTATAATCGGCAGTTTTAGTAATCAGAAGTTCCATATCAAGGACATTGACGATCCGGTCCGCTGTAAAGTCTCCTCTAAGAAGACGAACGAGGTCCTTCAAGTAGAGCAGGTCAGCCTCCGTCGGGAATCCGTCAGCATTGAGATCCGCCCGTTGCTGCATCATGAGCGAATAATCCGAAGGCTTCTGAATAATTTTCGTGATCAGATCGATATCGGCCTGATTAATTAGGCGAACAGGCGCGTCATCGGTCAGATCGGCGCGGAGAACAGTTTCTATAAGTAAATCGCGCTCCATCTTCTTAAAATCGACCAGGTCTTTTAAGCGGTTCAGATCAGCCGCATCAATCTTGCCGTCTTTATTGACGTCGACCCCGTATAGGTTCGCATTGCTGATTCGATCAAGATCGGCTTTTGATATTTTTCCGTCACCGTCGAGGTCCGCGCGTTCCAGCTGATCGATCCTGACATGGCTGCTCTCAAGGACTTCCGCGGCGTGAAGGAAGGTATCGACGTCGAGCTTGTCGGCTTTGCCGTCGTGATTGTAATCAAAAACCATTCGCGAGACACTTTCCTTCAAAGCGATTCTGTCCCAATTGTCCACGCGGCCGTCGAGGTTTATGTCTGCTGCCGCAATTTCAAAAGCCTTAACATTTAGTTGCTGATGACGCATAACATCGCGGATGCGAGCTACGTCTGAAGGCGCGATAAATCCATCGCCGTCGACATCGACGCCGGCATTGATGGCATCCAAAAGCGCTTGTTTGTCGACACGATCGACGACTCCGTCCTTGTTCAGGTCGGCCTGCTCGAGAGAATAAGCTGTAATGACTTTTTTAATCATCTCTTCAACAAGATTGCGGTCTAGCTCATTAAAGGTGTCGTCACCATTAATATCGAAACGGATGTTGTTCTTGACACTTGTCTCGAGAACTACGGCGTCATCTTCGGCAACTTCTCCGTTACGGTCGATGTCAGCCCGGAGAATCTCGGCATCCGTGATTTTGTATGCACGGTACTGGGCGATAACCTTCATGCGGTCGAGGTCCGTTCCGTCGACGTCGTTGTCCCCGTCCACGTCAGGCATGTTCTTGAAGTGCGTATTAAACAGATCCAGATCTTTTTGGTCGACCGCACCGTCACCGTTTATATTGCCCTTAAACACGATATTGGCAATTTTTCCCTGCGAGATCGTGTTCAGGATCTCGTCAATGCGGTCCAAATCCTTCGAATCATTGACTCCGTTCTGGTCGACATCGTACTTGGAAGCGTCGCGTATTGCGTCCGCAAGCTTGTTGCTGTCGAGCTCATCTATAAAGGTGTCTTTATTCAGGTCAGCCTTCCGCTTCTCTTCTGTGGTGTAGGCGTTCTGAATTTTGACAATCAGAGTATTAATCTGATCTTCCGTATAACCCTGATCACGGAGAGCGTTCTTAAAGCCGCTGATTTCTTCAACGCTGAGAATGCCATCCTTATTAACGTCCGCCTTATCTTTCTGGTTGTCCAGCTCCTTACGCTCAAGATAAGCGATGATACGATCGACCAGGGTGATTGCTGTCGAGACATGCTGCGTCGTACCATCATAGAGACCCTGAACCGTCTGGATTGCCCAGGTAAGTTTCGATTGGTCGCCGGCGTCGAGCTTGCCGTCTTTGTTCACATCCGACTTTTTGATCTGATCTTCCGTGTAGACCTTCGTTCCGAGGATAATGCCGAGGACGCGGTCGATAGCGGTTAGGTCGTCCTGAGTAATTTCGCCATCCACATTCACGTCCATCTTCAAGATCATGCTGTAAGCGCCATTGAAGTATTGCTTGTCACTGGAGTTATACTTGCCGTCTCGGATGCCGTCCTGAGGATTCGGAATGTCTGCCTTAAAAGCAATTTCCTGAGTCAGAGCTTTCTTCGAATAAGCGATCATGTTCTTGAGAGCAAGCTCGTCACTGTCGTCTATCTGGTCGTCACCGTTGATATCGACATTTCGCGTCTGCTTCCATCTCGTCAGGTCGTTGTCCCCAATGCTGCCATTATTATCCATATCAGCGCGGCTCATCTCCCCGCGGTCGTAGAACTTGAGAATGTGGGCCATCTTGTCGCGGTCATCCGCGTCGACTTTGCCGTCGTTCGTGATGTCATACTTCGCGTCGTAAGGCTGGCCGATTGCTCCGTTCACAGCGTCGAGATCGGCGCGGGTGATCTTTCCATTGCGGTTGACGTCGGCGCGGAGCATTTCCCCGTCTGTGACCATCATATCTCTGATGTTTGCGATCCTTCGGAGCCGGTAAAGATCGTTCTTGGAGTCGGAATCTCTCGTAATGATTTTTCCGTCGCCGTTAATGTCATACTTGACATCATACCAATTGGGATTTGCGACATTGGCATCCATGGCTGCCTGCAATAGTGCAACATCGCCGCCGTCAATGACGCCGTCGACATTAATATCAGATTTGGCGAGTTCAGCCTCGTTGGTGAGAAAATAGGGATCCAGTTCGACGAAACCGCTTTCGAAGTTGCTAATGATGAAGTCGAGGAAAGCCTTGTCGGCGGGATCGATGATCCGGTTGCCGTCAAGATCGGGAAGCGCCTTGAGATTTCGGTGAATAATATCTCTGTCAGCCTCGTTTACGAGAGCTTTACCTTCCCCGTTTTGATCAACATCGAAATTCTCCAGAGGACCAACCTGCATATCGTCCTGCAGTTTCACATAATTTTTAATGTCGTTGATGATTTGTACGTCGGCGTCATCGATCTTGTTGTCTTTTGTGATATCCAGTCTCGGAACGCCGTAACCTTCGTACATCATATTGAGAGCTTCCTTGAACAGAGTGCTATCGACCTTATCCACTGAATTCTTCGGTTCGGAAATATTACCGGCTCTCTGGATGATATCGGAGGCGTACCTTTCTTTTTCGAGAATGACGAGAAGCGCCAGGCGATTGGCGTCAACCTGGTTCACGAGGCCATCACCGTTCATATCCACAAGATTCTTAACATTGTTGAAGACCTTGTCACGGTCTGCCGAAGTGATCTTACGGTCAAAGTTGACATCCGCTTTCACGAAGTCGCTGAGAAACTTCTGATCGAGCCCTGACTTCACCATTTTCTCGAGAAGTACTGCGTCGAAAATGCTGACTTTACCGTCCAGATCAAAGTCCGCAATTTTCGGAGTGACTCCGCCATCGAGAGCTTTGTAGGCCGCCTGGAATAGGACGATATCGGCGTTGGTAACTTCTTTGTCGCCAGTGAGGTCGGCGCGCAGGACTTCCTCATTCTTGATGCGCTGGGCAAGATATTTGATGATGAGCCGGATGCGATCGGCGTCAGCCTGGTTTATCTTGCCGTTCGCGTCGACGTCCACGAGACCGTGCAGAGCTTCCTGGATCTTCAGAAGATCCTTATTGTCGATAAATCCGTCGGTAATGATGTCGGCGCGGCTGATCATCTGGGGCGTAATAGTCTGCGTGACGCGGTCAGAACCAATCAGCATTTCGATTCTCAGGACGTCGTAGTCCGTAACGCGCCCGTCGCCATTCACGTCGCGGAAAGCCGAAAGAATTTTTGTAAGAGCGTAAGTATCGAGAATATCAACCTTACCGTCTTTATTGATATCTGCCTTAGCTATCTCACCAGGTTTCACACCGAGTCGCTGAAACGCGATGATCTCGTCAAGGCGGGCAATGTCGAGAGCGTCAACATTGCCGTCTCCATTTACATCCTTCATGTTCTCTACAATGGATTTCAGCTGGTTATAGTCGAATACGTTAATGATTCCATCCCCATCAATATCTGCTCTTCTGGCCTCTTCGGCAGTAAGAGGTGTAGCGAGAGAAGCAATCTGATCAATAACCAAAAGATCGGCGTCGTCTACTTTGCCGTCGTTATTAACGTCAATGTAGTGTTTAAGGCTATTTTCTAGATCAGTGATATCTTGAGCATTAACGTAGCCGTCTGAATTGACATCGGCATCGCGCATATTCTCTGTCGTAATGCCAAGAAGGAAAAAGTTCATGATCTTACGCGTCGCTTCAACATCCTGCTGATCGATGCGAAGATTTTTATCAACGTCGACAAAATTATTAATAACGTTGCCGAGCACGCTTATGTCGTAGTTGTTGACGACACCGTCTTTATTGATATCTGCTTTTTTGAGCATCTCGGGGGTCAGCAGCATACCGAACACGCGCTGTTGATTTGAGTTTTTATCAAGAGCATTAGTGCCTAGATCCGTTTCCTCACGATCGCTGAAGCCATCGCCGTCCGTATCAGCTTTGTTGGGGTCCAGACCAAGTTCGATTTCCCGCATGTTCAATATGCCATCGCCGTCCGCGTCTTCCGGAGCCGGTGAGGGCTTGGAAGCGGCGAGAGCCGGGTTTTTACCTAATCGAAGCTCTTCTCCATCACTAAAACCGTCACCATCGCTATCAGGTTTTTCAAAACTCGTACCTATCTGGGCTTCCTTGATATCCGTTACTCCGTCGCCATCAGTATCGGTTCTCGTATTGTCGCGTGCGTCAACGGGATCTGTATTGTTTTCGCCCTCCAGTATGTCGCTTTCACCGTCACGGTCCGTATCAATAAATTTAGCTGGACTGTCATCGAAACGGTTTTTGCTCGTACCGAGATATCCTTCGTAAGAATCGGTATAACCGTCGCCGTCCGAGTCAGTTCCGCCGGGAAGGTCCTTTGAATCAAAGGGGTTCGAGCGAGCAACGGTTTCGGCATGGTCAGTAATGCCGTCGCCATCGGAATCTTTACGACGATGGCTGAAGGGATCTTTTGCGTCGGTGTTATTACGTTTTTCGAGCTTGTCAGATTCTCCGTCGCCATCCGAGTCAATCTTTAGCGCTTGGGTATCAAGCGAGTCAAGAGCGTCCGTTCCGGTCATCATTTCAAAAAGATCGGTTTCGCCGTCCCCATCTTTATCTCTGTAAGGGCTTGAAAGGGCATCTTTCGGATTAGTACCTTTCTGAGATTCTTCTTTGTCGCTAAAACCGTCGTTGTCTGAATCAGCCTTCAGAGGGTCAGTACCGGCCGCCGTTTCGATAGAGTCTTCTATGCCGTCTCCATCTTTATCCGTCGCAGTGGCAGCCGGACGAGAATTTTTATCTGCTGGGTTGGTGCCAAGCTGCCGCTCTTGGCCATCGCTGAAGCCGTCGCCGTCAGAGTCGGCCTTCCTGGGATCAAGATTTAATTTTGTTTCTTCCCCGTCATCAAAACCGTCGCCGTCTCCATCGTTGGGTACGTCATTTGAATTATACGGGCTAGAACCTAATGCGAGCTCAAGACTGTCGTCCCATCCGTCCCCGTCCAGATCTTCCATCAATTTGGGGTTGCTGTTTACATTGTAAGGATCTGTATGCATCGCGAGCTCGAGGCCGTCGTCAAAGCCGTCGCTGTCGATATCTTTAATCTGACCTGGCTTACTTTGAGCGTTTTTGGGATCAGAGCCGGATTGTGTTTCCAAGAAATCGCTGATTCCATCGCCATCAGCATCTAATTTACCTAGGACTTTGTCCGCAGCATTAAAAGCGCTTGTGCCTGCAGCCTGCTCGGAGGAATCACTGTCACCGTCTCCGTCAGAGTCCAACTCCGGGTGATCTGTTGCCAAATTGGGGTTCTTTCCCTTCGAAACCTCATACGAATCACTAAAACCATCACTGTCAGTATCTGTTTCTGGCCGGTTCAAGTCGGCATTCGGTTTGTCAACAGAATCAGATTTATTAGTTTTGAGGCGAGATTCCAAACTGTCGCTGAAACCATCGCCGTCCGTATCGACCACCGGCTTCATCGTTGATGGATTTGGCTTATCATTCAGATCGTAAGGATTTGACTTGGATTCCCTCTCGAACGAATCGCTGAAACCATCACCGTCAGTGTCGGTAAATTGGTAAGGCGTATCGGCCGAGACTTTAGGATTGGAGCCGGAAGCTTTCTCACGGGAATCGCTGAATTTGTCGCCGTCAGTATCCGTGAAATCAGCAATGCCGTCCCCATTAGCGTCCCATTTATCGGCAAAGTCTTTAGGATTCGTGCCGAATTGAAGTTCGAAGCTATCGCTGAAACCATCGCCGTCTGTGTCAGGTTTGAAAAGAGGGTGATCTATGGCACTCATCGGATTGCTGCCTTTGCGCTTCTCAAACGCATCGCTATACCCGTCTTTGTCTGCATCGGAGGTCTTGCCCGCGTAATCCTGATTGTTTTGCGGGTCCGTGCCCATCGAAAGCTCACGCGAATCAGATACGCCGTCGCCGTCGGCATCATTTGCCGCTATCGTAGAGGGTGTGTCACCAAGGCTGAAGGGATTGGAGCCAGCCTGATTTTCATAAAAATCGCTGAAACCGTCCCGATCACTGTCCTTCATGCTGCTAAAGGTACTGTACGGATTTGTTCCGGACTTCATTTCATCGAAATCGCTGAAACCGTCACCATCTGAGTCGTAAGCCTGAAGCAAGGTGACAATATTTTGGATGGCTGCAATATCATCGCTATCAACTTTGCCGTCGAAATTAACGTCGACGAAGCGGGCGACAATGTCACGAAATCTTTCGGATTCTTCTGGATCAACCTTACCGTCTACATTGAGATCTGCCTCGGCCGCGGCCCCGATGATGCCGGCTGAAAAGTCAGAAGCGGCGATCACTTCGAGAGTGTTGAGTATATTCTCAAGTACATTCAGATCGGTGTAATTTATCTTATCGTCTCCGTTCAGATCCCGACCAAGCAGGTCGCCAATGCTCTTATTGAGGAGAAATGCATCGAGAGAATCTACGCGGCCGTCTTGATTGACATCGGAAAGTGTACGTTCATCAAATTTGGCATCCCCTGAAAGCAGCTGAGTTCTGTAAACTGTGGTTGAGATCACTCGTTCGCGCCCTTCAACCCCTTCGTACTGCGCTACAGCCGAAACAGACTGAGTGACTTTGTTTTTAGTCTCGGGATCGCCTCTGAGAGTGATAACCTGATAGACAGCCCCGTCCCTGTAAATGTATTCACTTCCAGCAGAAATGTAGCCCTCAATTTTTGGGCCGACTTTTTTGGTGGGTCCTGTCACCTCCGGACCGAGATATGTAATACCTTTGTCAATCCGATAAACATTGACGAAAAACTGCTTTTCTCTTCCTGGTACACCCTGATAGAGGGTTTCTGTAACTGACTTTACTTCTCCTTCGCTGCTGTATTCTCGGGTAATCATTTTTGCCAAAGGCGCAAACAAATCAGCGCGAACCCGGCTGGTTCCCAGGATTGTTGTCGTCTGCGCATCATCGAAGAATGTGTCAGCATCTGAGTCGCTGTCATAAAAAAGCACTTCATCGGTGAAGAGTTTCCCATTTTGAAAATTTTCATTATAGAGAATCTTTTCCTCACCTTTATCGCCATTATAATGACTCACACGGACTTCGGGCTGGCCAGTTGCTTCGAGATTCTTCGTCTTTACTTTCTTTAACGCGTCGAGAGGATCCGCGGAAGCGTATTCGTAAGATACTTTCGTCAATTCTTTTTTCGTGCCATCAACATTGCGAATCGAATTAATGATTTCCTTTACGCGTTCTTCGCCGGCGCCGAGTTCGTACACGGTTTTTGCGATTTCACCAAGATAAGATTCTGTGACTGTTTCCTTAATAGCCCCGATAAGATCGCTTGAAGGCGAGGGATTAGATGCTCCTGGAGTGATCGGGTCTTCGTAATAGATGTAATGCGTAACGGACTGGATCGAACCGTCTCGGAAATACGACGTAACTCTCTGGGTTTTTTCAGAGCCGCGGGTGCCTGCGTAAGTCGTGATCTGCATCACGCGGCCCGATTTATCACGCATGACAAGCCGTCTTAATTGGCCGCTTTCGTAAACGTACTCGACGGTATTGTCCAAGGTAGAAGTCTTTTGGGCATCAATCGAATAATTGGTAATCTTTTTCTGTTGTTCACTTCCTGGGGCCCCTGCGTATTCAATTTCGGACATCAACGCGCTATCGGCACGGTAATCAGTCTGTTTCTTTAAAGCTCCGGCCTGGCAGCCCGCTTGGTTGGTGCCGCAATAATAAAAGTTTGAGAAGTGGCTGAGGGTTTTGCCTTTATTGCGAAAGTGGGTCAGAGCATAGAGGGTTTCGCCATCAGTAATGCCATTGTCATTCATGAGCGTCTTTAGCGCAGGGGACACGCTAAACTCTACATCCCCGAAAATACCGGATGCTATTTTTTCCGATCCTTCTACGCCTTCATAGTTCGTAATACTTGTTAGAATACGGCTGCTGTCTGAGAGTGTGCGGAAAGACGCGGTAAAGTTGAGTTCCTTCTTAACTCCCGCAACTTCCACGTACAAATACTCCACATCAGCTGAAACACTTCCATCTTCACGGTAAGTGATCTGCTTGAGGATTTTCTTGCCTTCGGAATCGTATTCTGTGTAGCTGATGAGCTTGTCTTCACCGGGTTTCTTTGTGTGAGCAGCATTTGCAGCAGTAAGAACACCATCGTCCGCCCCACTCTCAACGCGATAAGTTTTGATCCCTTTCAGCTTCGTGTAATCAGCGGAGGCTTCGTCATTACTTATATATTCATAGACAAGTAAATTGAGAGGAACAAGACCGACTTGTTTAGGATCATAAGTCACACGCGCAGCAAGACGGGCGCCCTTGTCTTCCATATAAGACTTGTCGGCGCTTTTCTTGACGTTACCAAGGATTTGGTGCTCTGTCCCAGAGCGAATGACATTAATAGGAATAATTTCATTTTCGACGGCGTATGTAACCGTTTCCTTAACCACTCGGGCTTCATCTCGCGAAGTGGCGGGATTATCCGCATTTCCTTCATACTTATAAAGCGCGAGAGTGCGGGCAGCACCAAATTCATCATAGCCAAGAGCGAAGAGAGTACGATCGTATTCTTTGTCGTACATATTGATGCTTTGCAAGACGCCGTTGCTGGTGCTGCGCAGACCGCCTGTGGGCACTTCAATTACGTTATCAGGAAGACCGCTGACGGAATAGCGTTCGATCTTGTCAAGTTTATCCCCCATCGGGTTATAAGCGTCAGCTCGGTATTTATATACTTCCAGGGATTTGACCTGACTATTATCATAAGCGTAGCTGTAAACGATGCGGCCGCCCACCTCGTTATAAAAACGTTCGCTCACAAGATCGTCGTCACCAGTTTCTTTCTCCGCCCCTTTCTCCACTTCTTTTACAGTGTCTGCACTACCCTTTATACTGTAGAGCTTGACGGATCTAATTGTTGTTTTTTCGTTTTCAGGAGTGGAGGGATCATCCGAGTTTTCATTTATAGTCGTCGTGGCTGGATTATCGATTGGAGCCTGGAAGGTAAAAACGTTTAATGTGACAGCAACATCAAACTCGTTGTAGCCGATACTATAAATGGCCTTGCCGCCATTCTTATCGTAATAGCTTTCGCTCGTCAAATGGTCTGCCGCACCTACCGCCGTAACCACCCCCGTATCGCTGACGGTGTCAACGCCGCCAGAAACCTCATACTGTTTTGTTTTCTTGATCAGCAGCGTTTCATCTTCTTCCGTCGCAGCATTGTCAGTCTGATACGCATAAACGACGAGACTGGTAATTCTATTTGTGTCTGGTGTTCCGTCGCCATTTGTATCGATGAGGGAGAATCCGTGATCATTGACAACCTTTTCGCCATTGGTATCAAAGAAGCGCGTGCCAGTCATCACGTCATTGCCTTGCGCGATTTTCTGAAGGACGGTAGCGAGACTTCTATCAGATGGGTCAAGACTAACATCTCCTGCGCCCACGACACGGTATTGTTCCGTTTTCTTCAGGATATCCTGCTTCTTGCTACTATCAAATTCGTAATGGTAAACTATCATTCCCACTGAGCCAGGCTGGTCCCCCGGTGTAACCGGATTGGCGTCCTTCACCCAGCTATAGCTATACAGAACACGTGAGCCGTCATCAGTGTAATACTGTTTAGCCTGAAGCACATCGTTATTGGCAATGTTGGCGTGGAAGGTATTGATGTTGCCGTCAAAAGCATCCGCTTGCCCCATGAGGAGATAAGTTTCCGAATAATCGATCTGGCCGCTTACACCCTGATAAACAAACAAGGTTTGTGATACCGGATCTTCATCTTCATAACCAATAGCCGAAAGCACTTTCTGACCCAGCGAATCGTAGTAGGAATGACGTACGATTTTGTCATCTCCAGTGTCCACCGCATCAAGTACATCTGCTGTTTTGCGTGTGGCTGGATCGGAGACGAAGCCTGCGGCAATATCGGAATTACCTTTGATTTTAAATTGTGCGATGCTGGCTAAACGGCGGCTTTCATCCTCAGTCGTCGCTACATTGTCATTTTGGTAAAGATAAACTGTTTCCTGCGTCTTCTTGCCTTTTTCAAAATTGAAGCTAAATACCTGTTTTGCTCCAAGCTCGTCCATATAAACTTCGCTTTGAAGTTCGTCGTCACCCTTGAAAAGTGCCGCAACGGCATTCTTTGTACGTGTTGCTGGATTCGCGTCCAAGCTTGCCGTGAAAGGAGCATTGACTGCTCGGTAAACGCTGCTGAAATCGAGGCGCCGGCTTTCGTCGGCTGCCGTTGCAACTTTATCTGCTTGGTAGTTCAGGACGGACACACTCGAAAGAATTGTTTGATCGTTGGTGCCGTCCCCGTTGGTATCGAGCTGTTCGTAACCATAAGAATACAGAGCATCTTCTCCGTTGGCATCCATATAGCGTTTGGATGAAAGAACATGCTCGAATTGTGTCGAAAGAGCGTCTCTCCAGCTCAGGTTTCGCGAGCCGGCCGCAGGAATATTGAGAGCAACCTGTGTCTTTTCAAGGTCAAATTGTTCCAAATGGTCACTGATACTGGTCTTTTCCAGGCCTCCAGTATCCTTTTGATAATGGAAGAGAGTAAGACCCGCTTTTTTATTATTTTTATATTCCACCGAAGCAAGCGTTTTCTGACCCCCTGAGTCATAAATAACTTCGCTTACCAGAACATCGTTGATGACGTTATCGTACGGATCAGCATTATCGACGACTTCGTATTGCATAACTCGGCTGATCAGTTTGCTCTCGTCTTTCAAAGTACCCGTATTATCTACCTGATAGACAAATACGCTTGTCGTCTGGTGTCTAAACTCAGGTTTTCCGTCGCCATCATTGTCTGTAGTGATGTAATTCCAGCTGTATATCGGCTGATCACCTTCACGCCCCTTGAAAGTCATGCCGGGAGGTTCATAACGTGGTTTATACGCATTCGTGTTAAAGAAAGTTCGCGTAGCTAACTCGTCGTTTCCAGCCAGCATAGCCGCATTAATATTTACTTCAGACCGCATCTTCGGGACAAGATTAATATCAGGAGTATCTGTAACTCGATATTGAATGGTTGACTCCATAAACGCTGATTCATCCCGTGGAGTTGCAGGAAGATCGTCCTGATAGTCCATAATTGATATGGTTTCAACTTTGATGAAATCCTTATTGCCGTCGCCGTTTGTATCTTTGCTCGAGTAACCGTATGTATAAAAAACTTTCTCTCCATATTCGTCGAAGAAATTGCGAGAATTTTGATAGTACTGGAGCACAGTTTCTAGATTAGTGAGAAAAGCAGCGTCTCGGTCGGCAGGTACGCCCGGATTAATAATTCCTGCATAGTCAGATACATCGTACTGATTCATGTAATCCATGCGTTCAGACTCGTTTTCATCCGTTGCAGGATCATCAGTCTGATAGTGAAAAACACTAAGGGATTGCATTTTTGTGTCAGCATATGCAATGCTCATGGCAGCTCTTCGCCCTTCCGCGTCGTAGAAAGTCTTGTTTTCGAGCACGGGTTCGAAACTTGCTTCAATGGAATCGAGATAGGTTCGGTAAGCTGGCATCACTCGGTCTTTAGGTGCTTTGGGATCGATTGCCGTGCTGCTTGTACGCAAATTGTATTGAGTTATATAATCGATTTTCTCATTTTCAGTTCCGTCCACTTCTTGGTGGTAATGGAAGATTGACGCGCCAACTCGTTCCCCACCCTCGTAAGCAAGTTGCATTAACGCTCTGGCCCCCGACTTGTCAAAATAGATTTCAGCCGTTTTCTCGTCGTTACCTGCCGGCGGCAGGGCTGCCGTAATGTTCGCACTTGAGCGCGCAAGAGGTAAATCGATCTTCACATCGGGTTCTCCCAAAACAGAATACTGGCGCATAAAATCCATAAGAAGATCTTCACGCCGCATAGTGGAAGGGTCATCCGTCTGATAGTTGAAGATGTTAAGCGATGCAACGCCTTTGCGGTTGTATTCGTGGGAATACATCAGCTTCTGGCCATACCGATCAAAAAATGCTTCACTGTTAATCTGATCGTCCGTGATCGAACCGGCAGCAATAACAGCCGCCGAATTTCGCTTCGTATAGTCGTCAAATTCAGGGCTGCCAATATCAATGTCCCCCCGCACCCGGTATGCAATGGTCTTGTCGAGCCAGAGATCTTCCTTACGAGCCGTCGTTGCATTATCAGTCTGATAAACAAAAACAGTGAGGTTTGACGGCTTGCCCTCTGTAAATCCGTGGTTAAATAGAACTTTATCCCCTTTGGCATCGAAGTAAACTATGCTTTGGAGATCCTTCTTTCCCGCAAAACTTCCTTCATAATCAACGTGAACGATACCGTCGTAATCAAACTGCTCGATTCTCTCATTAAATTGCTCTTCGTTTCTGGGAGTACCCGCTCGATCAGCCCAATAAAAAAATTCGGTCAACGAATCTGTTTTGCCTTCATTATTGAAACCGATCGATATAACGACCTTCAAGCCTTCGTCATCGAAATAAACAACAGAGGTGCGGTCGATATCTAGGAAATAGGTTGGCTGTAAAAAACCCGTATGATCATCAGGAGCCACATCTTTGAAGGCAAATTGATCGAGTCTTTTAATGAAATCTTCTTCATTACGTCCGGTTGCCGGATCATCAGTCCAATAATTAAAGCGCGTGACGCTATCCATTTGACCTGTATTATCGTACGCCAAACTAAATAGAACTTTCTGGCCGAAGTCATCAAAATAAACCTTGGATTGCAATTCAGAAACAAGTCCTTCTTTGGGCAAACTGTTCTCTGCAGGCGCTAATGCTACTGTTGCCCCGAAGTAATCATCAATATCGGCCTCTTCGAGTAAAGTGGCCCATTGATTGATCCGCTTCATGAAGTCACTTTCATCGCGAGCGGTGCCGGCTTGATCATCCCGATAATAAAACACGGACAGGTTTTCCACTTCAGCTTCTTTATTATAAGCTAGGCTGTTCAATACCTTTTCACCCAGTGCATCAAACCAAACAGCACTCTGAACATCATCGGCTTCGATCATTCCACCTGAGTTAGTCTGGTCCATAGTCTCTCCCACTGCCAGAGTCGTGAGGTCACCAGCCTTCGCCGTGGGTGTTGCCCCGCCAAAAAAAGTATCAAGATCTGCTTCACTTAAATCACGCGCGGCAAACTGGCGGATTTTACGCATGAAATCACTTTCATCCCTCGGGGTTGCGGGATTATCTGACCAGTAATAGAAAGCGCTGATATTTTCCGGCTTTCCTTTTATGTCATAGCTGAGGCTATTGAGCACCTTTTCACCCCATGAGTCGAACCATACCGCGCTTTGAATGTCTTTGCCTTCGATCATGCCTCCGGCATTCGTCTCATCCATCGTCGCACCGGCCGCGAGCGTCGCAAGATTACCCGCCTTCGCCGTCGGCTTGCCCGCCGCGTCTTTAAAGAATGCGTCGAGAGCCGCCTCGCCTAAATCGCTTGCAGCAAACTGCCGGATCTTGCGCATGTTGTCGCTCTCGTCCTTAGGCGTCGTCGCGTCATCGTTCCAGTAGTAGAACGCGCTCACGCTCTCAGGCTTACCCTTCGAGTCGTAGCTCAAGCTGTTCAGCACTTTCTCGCCCCATGCGTCAAACCATACCGCGCTCTGCATATCGGCAGAAATGCCTTCTTTGGGTGTTTCTGCGAGAGCTGCAGGCGTAGGCGCTCCGGAGAGTTGGATGTAATAGCTGTCCAAATCACTTTCCGAGAGCTTTGTGGCCCATTGGCGAATTTTTCGCATGCCCTCTTCGAAAGGATCAGTCGCTGGATCATCAACCCAATAATAAAAGGCAGAAAGGTTTTCCACTTCTCCCTTAACATTGAAAGCAAGTGAGTTCAACACACGCTCACCTTTTGCTTCAAAATAAACAATTGAGGTAAGTCCAGATGGAGGAACAGTGATGAGAGAGTAATGATCAGGTACGAAGCCGGTTCGATAATCATACTGCCTGATTTTCTGGATATTATCTTCGTCGTGCTGCCAGTAAACAAATTGACTGAGTGAAATGGGGCTGACGCCGTCTTTATCAAAAGCAATAGAAAAGGCGGCTCGTCCCTTATCGTCCATATAAACCCGCGCATTACGCTGAGAAACACTTACAGTATTAGCAAAAGTCTTAACATCAGGATCATACGGTTTATTAGCAGCAACAAGAGCAGACAAACTAGTTTGCTGCACTGCACTTAAATCAAACTGCTCCAGATACGTTATCTTGCCATTCACAACAGTAAACTTAGTAAGACTTTCCGCTGTAACACCGTCAGCCTTGAAGGACAAAGATGTTGTCGGGTTGCCGTCTTCATCTAGGTATGTCCGGCTCATCAGTTTGGAGGTTCGATAGAGAGTATTGTCCTGGGCCATCAACCAGCTTATGTCGCATAGAGCAGGATTAAATGAGATGTTTTTCTTGAGCATTACTAAAGCATCAACCCACAACACATCACCTGTAGCAGCATCAACTTTAAAACGTGATATACCTTCAATTTTGCCGGAATCATTGATTTGTATGCTGAATGCTGGGTTGCCGTCCTCGTCTAAAAATGTTCTTGATAAGTACTCGGCTGCATAGTAAAGGGCCGAAACGATTGTGGCATCTGCAACACTCATAGTAAGCGGATTAAAAACAGCCAGGTCGCGATCAGGATCTGCTGTATTTTGATCAATCATTTTATGCGAATCGACCCAGAGGATATTGCCTGCTGCCGCATCAACTTTGAACTTACTAACGCCAGATACTTGTCCGTTCTCATCGATCGTGAGTGAGAGTTCCGGGTTGCCGTCCGCGTCGAGGAACGTGCGGCTTTCAAAGCCCGTCGCGCTGTAGAGACCTGCAACCGACGCAAGATTGATCATCGCAGCGGCATTAAAGGTGGTGAGATCCGTTTCAGGCGTCGCCGTGTTCTGGTCGACCATCTTGTGGCTGTCCACCCAGAGAATATTCCCCGTCGCCGTATCCACTTTGAACTTCGACACGCCAGAAACTTTACCCGTCTTATCGATCGTGAGTGAGAGTTCCGGGTTGCCGTCCGCATCCAGGAACGTGCGGCTTTCAAAGCCCGTCGCGCTGTAGAGACTTGCCACCGCGCCGAGATTAATCATCGTCGTTGCGTTAAACGCCACAAGATCAGTATCGGGATCAGAAGTGTCCTGATCTTTCACCGTATGGCTATCGACCCATAAAATCGTACCGGAGGCGGAATCCACTTCGAAACGGGAAACTCCGCTGACTTTTCCGTTTTTATCAATTGTTAGGCTGAGCTCAGGATTGCCGTCGACATCGAGAAATGTTCTACTTTCGTAACCGGCTGTATCATAGAGGGTCACGAGCGCCCCCAAGGTAATCATAGTGGCCGCATTGAAATCAGCTAAGTCAATATCAGGATCGCTTGTGTTTTGATCCTTGATCTTGTGGCTGTCGACCCAGAGGATATTGCCTGTTGCCGTGTCTACCTTGAACTTAGAAACACCGGAAACTTTGCCTGCTTTATCAATCGTCAGCGAGAGTTCAGGGTTTCCGCTGTCATCAAGAAATGTACGGCTCTCAAAACCCGTCGCGCTAAAGAGGCTTGCGACCGAAGCAAGGTCGATCATCGTTAAAGCGTTAAAAACGGAAAGATCCGTATCTGATGTCGCCGTGTTCTGATCGATCATCTTGTGCGAATCGACCCAGAGGATATTGCCCGTCACAGCATCGACCTTAAATTTACTGACCCCGCTGACCTTGCCATCCTTATCGATTGTAAGCGACAATTCGGGATTTCCATCAGCGTCCAGAAACGTACGGCTCTCATACCCTGCGGCTTCATAAAGACCTGCCACAGACCCGAGGTCGATCATCGTCGAAGCACTAAACACGGAAAGATCCGTCTCGGGTGTCGCCGTGCTCTGGTCAACCATCTTGTGACTGTCGACCCAGAGGATGTTGCCCGTCACTGCATCCACCTTGAATTTGCTAACCCCGCTGACCTCTCCGTTCTTATTGATGGTAAGAGATAATTCCGGATTGCCCTCCGCATCAAGGAACGTGCGGCTTTCATAACCAGCCGCTTCATAAAGACTGGCGACCGCTGCCGGATTGATCATGGCAGCGGGGTTGAAAGTCGTAAGGTCTGTCTCAGGGGTCGAGGTATCCTGGTCAATCATCTTATGGCTGTCTACCCACAGGATATTGCCTGTCGCTGTATCCACCTTAAATTTTGAAATACCACTGACTTTTCCATTCTTATCAATGGTAAGTGAAAGTTCCGGATTGCCGTCGGAATCTAAAAAGGTGCGGCTCTCGAAACCTGCCGCGTCATAAAGATTCGAGACGGAAGCCAGATCAATCATCGACGAAGCAGCAAAATTTGCCAGATCGATATCCAGATCACTCGTGTCCTGATCTTCCATCTTGTGTGAATCGACCCAGCGAATATTTCCAGTCGCTGTGTCGACCTCAAATCTTGATACACCGCTCACCTTACCGATCTTGTCCACGGTAAGAGAAAGTTCAGGATTTCCGTCAACATCAAGGAATGTACGGCTTTCATAGCCGGTCGTTTCAAAAAGGCCAGCGACGGACGAAATGTTTATCATAGCGGCCGAAGAAAAATCAGCCAAATCAATGTCGAGATCGCTCGTATCCTGATCCTTCATTTTATGAGAATCCACCCAAAGGATATTTCCTGCGGTATCCACTTTAAACTTGGAAACTCCGCTGACTTTGCCGTTCTTGTCGATCGTAAGCGAAAGCTCGGGGTTGCCGTTCGCATCCAGGAACGTACGGCTCTCATAGCCAGTTGACACATAAAGCACTGCGACCGATGAAAGATCTGTCATGCCTGCGGCATTAAACGGCGCAAAATCGATTTCCGCTGTAGCCGTATCCTGATCTTTCATTTTTTGGCTGTCGACCCATTCAATATTGCCGAGCGCATCCATTTTAAATTTGCTGACGCCGCTGACATCACCATTTTTGTCAACCGTGAGAGAAAGTTCGGGGTTCCCTTCCGCATCGAGAAAAGTTCGGCTTTCGTATCCGCCAGAATCAAAAAGACCTGCTACAGAAGTCAGAGTTGTCATCGAAGAGGCATTGAAAGCAGCCAGGTCTGTCTCAGGACTTGAGGTATTCTGGTCTTTCATCTTGTGGCTATCGACCCAAATAATATTTCCTGTGGCCGAATCAACCTTAAACTTGCTAACGCCACTGACTTTACCGTTCTTATCGACGGTGAGAGACAGCTGAGGGTTTCCTTCTGAGTCCAGGAATGTACGGCTTTCATAACCAGCAGCCGTATAAAGGCCTGCTACTGAACCTAAAGTGTTCATCGATACTGCATTGAAAGTTGCCAGGTCGGTCTCCGGCGTCGCCGTGTTCTGATCCGTCATCTTGTGACTGTCGACCCACAGGATATTCCCCGTTGCCGTATCCACCTTGAACTTCGAGACTCCGCTGACTTTCCCATTCTTATCGATCGTCAGCGACAGTTCCGGGTTCCCGTCCGCATCAAGGAACGTACGGCTTTCGTAAGCGTTAGCATCATAGATAGAAGCAATCGCCGAGAGATCGACCATAACGGCGGCATTAAAGTCTGCAAAGTCGATATCGAGGTCAGCTGTATCCTGGTCTTTCATCTTGTGGCTGTCCACCCAGAGAATGTTACCTGCGGCGTCCACCTTGAACTTTGAGACGCCGCTCACTTTTCCGTTTTTATCGATCGTGAGCGATAGCTCCGGGTTGCCGTTCGCATCGAGAAAGGTGCGGCTCTCGTAACTTGTGGCCGTATAAAGACCCGCTACGGCAGTCAGGCTGCTCATCGCCGCTGAATTAAAATCAGCCAGGTCGATGTCGGAATCAGCGGTGTTTTGATCTCTCATCTTGTGGCTGTCCACCCACTGAATGTTACCGAGGCCATCAACTTTGAATTTGCTGACACCACTGACTTTTCCATTTTTATCTATGGTAAGCGAGAGTTCCGGGTTGCCGTCCACATCGAGGAAGGTGCGGCTTTCGTAACCGGTTCCATCATAAAGATTCTGAACAGAGGTAAGACTGATCATAGTCACGGCGTTAAAATCAACGAGGTCCGTATCGGGGTCAGAGGTGTTCTGGTCTTTCATTTTGTGGGAATCGACCCACTGAATATTGCCAGTAACAGGATCAACTTTGAACTTTGATACTCCCGCGACTTTTCCCTCCTTATCAATTGTAAGAGACAACTGCGGATTTCCGTCCGTATCGAGGAAGGTGCGGCTCTCATAACCCGCTGCGTTGTAGAGTCCAGCCACGGCGGCGACACCGTTCATCGATGCCGCATTGAAACTGACAAGGTCGGTCTCGGGCGTCGCAGTATTCTGATCCGTCATCTTGTGACTGTCGACCCACAGGATATTCCCCGTTGCCGTATCTACCTTGAACTTCGAGACTCCGCTGACTTTCCCATTCTTATCGATCGTCAGCGACAGTTCCGGGTTCCCGTCCGCATCAAGGAACGTACGGCTCTCATAACCTATCGCTTCATACAGACCCGCGACTGATCCCAGGCTTGTCATCGTTACCGCATTAAACACCGCAAAATCAATATCCAGATCGCTGGTGTCCTGGTCTTTCATCTTGTGACTGTCTACCCACAGGATGTTGCCCGCGGCGTCTACCTTGAACTTTGAGACGCCGCTTACTTTCCCGTTCTTGTCGATCGTAAGCGATAACTCAGGATTTCCGTTTGCATCAAGGAATGTGCGGCTCTCATAACCCGCCGCGTTATAAAGACCCGCCACCGAACCAAGACTGTTCATTCCCGCTGCGCTGAACGACGCGTAATCCATATCCGCGTCAGAGGTGTCCTGATCCAGCATCTTGTGGCTGTCCACCCACTGAATATTGCCCAGGGCGTCAACCTTGAACTTCGACACGCCCGCAACCTTGCCGTTCTTGTCGATCGTAAGCGACAGTTCAGGGTTCCCGTCAACATCCAGAAACGTGCGGCTCTCGTATCCCGCCGCTTCATAAAGAGCCGCCACAGAACCAAGGCCGGTCATCGTCGAGGCATTAAATGACGTAAGGTCCGTCTCAGGCGTCGCCGTGTTCTGGTCTTTCATCTTGTGCGAATCCACCCACTGAATGTTCCCGGTCACCGCATCAACCTTGAACTTGGAAACACCGCTGACTTTGCCGTTCTTATCGATCGTAAGCGACAGTTCAGGATTTCCATCCGAATCAAGGAAGGTGCGGCTCTCATATCCCGCCGCGTTGTAGAGGCCGGCGACAGCGGCGACACCGTTCATCGAGCCTGCGCTGAAAGCTGCAAAATCAGCTTCCGGAGTAGATGTGTCCTGGTCCTTCATTTTATGAGAATCAACCCATAGGATATTGCCCGTGGCAGTATCGACCCTGAATCTGGATACGCCGACGACATCTCCCTGAGCATCTATAGAAAGAGATAATTCCGGATTGCCGTTAGCATCGAGAAATGTGCGGCTTTCATACCCTGCTATTTCATAGAGTCCGGCAACAGCCGCCAAACTATTCATGGATGCGGGATTGAAGCTGGCGAAATCCATATCCGCGTCGCTCGTGTCCTGATCGTTCATCTTGTGAGAATCTACCCATTGGATGTTACCCGTCGCGGCGTCGACCTTGAATTTCGAAACACCACTGATTTTGCCGTTCTTATCAACCGTAAGCGACAATTCAGGATTGCCTTCCGCGTCGAGAAAGGTACGGCTCTCGTACCCCGTCGTTTCATACAATGCCGTAACAGCGGCCACACTCGACATAGATGCGGAATTAAAACTTGCCAGATCCGTTTCCTGGGTGGCAGTGTTCTGATCTTTCATCTTGTGGCTGTCTACCCACTGAATATTTCCTGTTGCCGCATCTACCTTGAACCGGGAAACGCCGCTGACTTTTCCATTTTTATCGATTCCGAGAGAAAGTTCGGGATTGCCATTAGCGTCGAGGAAGGTGCGGGACTGATACTTGTTCGCATCGAATAACGCAGACACCGAAGCTGCCGCAGTCATTGTGCTTGAATTAAACGCGGGATAATCCATTTCAGGGGTTGAGGTATTGCTGTCTTTCATTACGTGACTATCGACCCAAAGAATATTGCCGGTCAGAGGATCCGTGGCAAACGAGGACACCCCGCCCACCGTATTTTCCGGAGTAATTTCAATCGACAATTCCGGAATGCCGTCCTGGTTGAGGAAAGATCTGGAAGAAAGCCGGTCATCGCTGGCTGCGAGATTCAGAATAAAATCCAAAGCCTGTCGAACCGTGTCAACCGAAGCTTCATTGGTGATCGCCTGCTGAACACTGGTCCAGGAAATGTCTGTTCCATTCAATACCTCATAAGAATCCGTATAAGCTACGAGATCACTGTTGGGACGGTGATAAAAAATCGTGTACTGGTCGATCGTGCGTACGTTTTCCGGATAGCGGTAAGAGACGGAAAATTCTGAACGGGTTCCCGATTCGTCAAAGTAAACAGACGACTGAAGTTTCTTCGCATCAGTGGGGACAACGACACCTGTAGCGGTCTGCGGCAAAGTGGAAAAATTGCTGTTATTGCGGATGTCCCACTGGTCGATCGAGACGAGATCACCATCAGCCGGATCGTACTGAAAAACGCTGAGAGAAACGGCTTTCTCATCTTTATCCAGGCTGACCGAGAACTCCGCCCGAAGACCTTCCGCGTCAAAATAGACCCGCGAAGCAAGGAGATCATTACTGGCAGCGAGAGCCAAAAGATAACTGATCGCCTGGGAGAGAGTGAAAGAAGGATTATTTACCCGGGCCTGTTGTATCAGCGACGTCGTAACATCACTTGAACCCGTAACCGTATAGGAATCGCTCGAAACCGTCGTACGCTCGTCTGCGGCGTAGTTGATGACGGAATATCCGACGACCTTGCTGATCTCAGGCGAAGAGACATTGCTGTCGTGGTCATACCATTGATGTGAAATTTCTACCCGGGGTAAATCATTTTCAATAACTGTTTCCGAAATCAAGCGGTCGTCGACGAGCACGTTGATGTTATCCGGCGTCCCAACAATCTCGAATTTTTCAAGTTTGGTTAGATTGTCCTGGCCGTCATAGCGATATGCCGTCTGTTCGGCGGACAGAACCACGAACGGGTCAGAGCTCGCGGGGTCGTCATTATAGGAAATACTGAATTTGACGCGATCGTTGAAGAAGTTGCCTTTTTCATATTTCGTCATCGACTGCTTGATGCTGTTTTTGTCGGTCAGGATTACCTGATCAATGTATTCCTCAGCAGAGGTATAAGAATAAGTGCTCCTGTTTCCCTTTCTGTCTTCTATATAATTGATGAGGACTTCTTCCGCCGGATTGAAAACAGACGCTTTGTAGTAAATAGTCGATTCAAGAGTTCCCCCTGTCAGAGGACTGGGGACGCGGCTGACGTCGTACTGAAGCACTCGATCCGGGTCGGGGGGATTGAGGTCGTCATATTTATACTCGCTTCTTTGAACCACTTTGGAACCATCCGCATTGTAAGAAAGAACGAAATCCACTTTTTCGCCGCCGTTCTTGTAATAAATCTCACTTACCAGGCGACCGTCGCGAAGAGGCTCTGAATGCGTGGCGCGCTCGACAACCCGATCGAGATCGGAGTTAGGAGCGTCATCGTTATAAATATAATAGCGGACCGTCCCATCCCATTCGATGATGAAGTCGATGATCGGTTCATTCTGACTGTCGACCTGAGTCACGCCGGAAATTGATTTATAGACAATGATGCCGATCACATTCCCGCCTGCTTCTCCCGAGTCTTTAATCAGGGACAAATCGCGGTCTGAGCCGTTGGTATCTGCGTATTGATTGTAAAGGTCGCGGAACTGCGGCGGAAACTGATTGACCTCGGCCTCCGAAAATTCATTCTTAAGCAGGATGTGCTTCTGGATTCTTCCCTTGAGGTTGATGACTTCGCTGACTATTTCATTCTGCCCCCCGGAAGGATCGTCTCGGTAGCGTATGACCGTTCCGGTATTAAGATAAACTGTCATATTGCCGTCTTCGTCATTTACGAGCTGACCGATGCCGAGAATGTCCGTAATCAGGTAGTCTTTCTCGCCGTCCTTTTCCGTGATAAAGTTCTCGATGACTCCCGCTCCATAGATATTTCTTCTCAGCCGCGCGTCGATATACTGATATACCTTGTCGTATTCAGCCTTCTTCGTGAAGTCCATCGAGATGATTTGGTTCGTTTCCGAATCGACGACATAATCATAGTCGCGCAGCACTTTCCCCAGCGCGTCGGTTATGTTTTTAATGCGTCCGTTCTCGAAATTGGTAATAACTCCGTCACTGTCGATGAAGCGGAGCATATTGTCATTATTATCGTAGTAGGTTTTCGTGTTGTTGCGGTAGTCGATAACAAGCTTCGTCAAGGCGTCAGGGTAAGAATAAATCTGCTCCGCTGTCAGAACCCCGTTCTGGTCGAAAGAACCGGCCTCGAGAATTCGGCCGATTTCGTTATCTTCATTATCAAATTCGTACTGAGCGTAGCGCTGAGTGAGAACGTCTTTTATGAGGACCGCGTCGGGAGAAGTGTAATCGTAAACAGTTTCAACCGTAAGAACACCCTGGCTGTCCCGCCGGCCTGACTCGAGCGCCCGGCCAATTCTATTGACCGTGAGGTCATAGGAATAAGCCGTATACTCACCCGTATCGCGCTTGACTACACGGACAATATCGGGCGTTGAATAGTCGTAGTCGGTCGTAATTTGAAAGGAGCCGTCACCTTTTTTCTTGCCGCCTTCGAGAGCCTTGCCGATACGGTTTGCTTCGAGATTGTATTCGTAGCGTGTGAAATCACCTGAGCTTAAATCAACGATAGCGACGGTGCCGGTTGACGAATAATCGTAATCAGTCGTGATCTCGTAGGTGCCGTCCGACTTCTTTTTACCGCCTTCGACGGCTTTGCCGATACGATTCGCTTCAAGGTTGTATTCGTAGCGTGTGAAATCACTAGAAGAGAGATCTATAATTGCAAGGGATCCAGGAGTCGAATAATCGTAGTTCTTCGTAATCTGAAAGGTCCCGTCTGATTTTTTCTTTCCACCTTCGAGCGCTTTACCAATTTTGTTGGCTTCGAGGTTATATTCGTATCGAGTAAAATCACCCGCGCTCAAATCCACAATCGCAACGGTGCCCGCTGTTGAGTAATCGTAGTTTGTCGTGACCTGGAAAGTGCCGTCTGACTTTTTCTTGCCGCCCTCCAGAGCCTTTCCGATTTTATTGGCTTCCAGATTGTATTCGTAACGCGTAAAATCGCCCGCGCTCAGGTCTACGATCGCAACCGAGCCTGCAGTCGAATAATCGTAGTTTGTCGTGACCTGGAAAGTGCCGTCTGACTTTTTTTTGCCGCCCTCAAGGGCCTTGCCGATCTTATTAGCTTCAAGGTTGTATTCGTAACGCGTGAAATCACTCGTGCCGAGATCGACGATTGCCACCGAACCAGCGGTTGAATAATCATAATTTGTCGTTAGCTGGAAGGTCCCGTCCGACTTTTTCTTACCGCCTTCGAGAGCTTTGCCGATGCGGTTGGATTCGGTATCAAAATCGTAGCGTGTATAATCAGCTGTCGACAAATCCACGACGGCGACCATGTTAGGAGTGGAATAATCGTATGAAGTTTTGACTTCAAAAGTGCCGTCCGGCTTCTTTTTTCCGCCTTCGAGCGCCTTGCCGATTTTGTTTGCTTCGAGGTCAAAGGCATAACGCGTAAAATCGCTCGTACCAAGGTCAACGATTGCAACGGAGCCGGCCGTCGAATAGTCGTAATTGGTCGTGATCTGATACGTGCCGTCTGACTTCTTCTTGCCGCCTGCAATAGCCTTTCCGATCTGATTAGCCGCGAGGTTAAATTCATAGCGCGTAAAATCACCGGAAGACAGATCCACGATTGCTACTGAACCAACCTCCGAGTAGTCATAATTGGTCGTCACCTGGTACGTGCCGTCCGATTTCTTTTTCCCGCCTTCGAGGGCCTTACCAATGCGGTTTAGGCTGCTGTCGAAATCATAACGAGTAAAGTCGCCGCTCTCGATATTGATGATCGCAACGGAACCCGCCGTGGAGTAATCGTAATTAGTCGTGGCCTGATAAGTGCCATCTGATTTCTTAATTCCGCCTGCGATAGCTTTGCCGATACGGTTTTCGGCAGTTTCAAACTCGTAACGAGTAAACTCGTTTTTGGTAAGGTCGACTACCGCGACAGTACCTATCGAGGCGTAATCGTAATTCGAAGTAACTTCGTAAGTGCCGTCACTTTTTCTCTTGCCGCCTTCGACGGCCTTGCCAATGCGATTCTCGGCACCATCGAATTCATAGCGCGTAAATTCATTTCTGCTCACATCGACAATGGCGACATAACCGTTTTGGCCGTAATCGTAGTTAGTCGTAAGTTCATACGTCCCATCGCTTTTTTTCCTGCCGCCTTCAAGGGCTTTGCCGATACGGTTGGCTTCAGTATTAAATTCGTACCGGGTGTACTCGTTTTTCAGAAGGTCGACAACGGCAACACTGCCGGCGGCGGAGTAGTCGTAATTCGTCGTGACCTCATAAGAACCGTCGCTTTTCCTTTTGCCGCCTTCCAGAGCTTTTCCGATGCGGTTTTCCTGGGTTTTGTACTCATATCGCGTAAACTCATTCTTCTGAAGGTCGACAATCGCAACAGAACCGGTGGTCGTGTAATCATAATTGGTCGTGACCTCATAGGTCCCGTCCGTTTTCTTTTTGCCGCCCTCGAGCCCTTTTCCGATCTGATTTGCGGTGGAATCGTATGAGTACCGGGTGTAATCGCCGCTTTCACGATTAACGATCGCTACCGTGTTGGGTATATTGTATTCGTAGTCGGACTTAACAATATAAACCCCCTGAGAGTCTTTGCTTCCGCTGTTGAGGGCCTTGCCGATTTTATTGTTTTGGCTGTCGTATTCGTACTGAACGAATGAATTATCCGCCGTCGTTACGACGTAAACTTTTCCTCCCGCGCTGTAGTCATATTGATTAATGACAGTGAATGAGCCGCTCTGGTCAATGCGGCCATCTTTTAAAATTTTGCCGAATTTGTTGCTAGGAGCATCAAATTCATATTCCTGAAACTTGGCGTCGCCTTCATTTACAGCCGTGACCTTGCCCGGTACATCGTATTTGTATTGGACTTTAATGACAAAGCGTCCCTGCGCGTCGACTTCTCCGGAACGCTGAAGCTTTCCCATTTTTTTTGTCGGTCTGTCATATTCGAAGGTCTGATAAGTATCATCATTTTCATTGACCACGTGGACCAGCTTGAAATCATTGTCGTAATCATACCGCAGCACTTCTCCGGTGATATGATTGGTGACTCGGCGAATCAGCTCGAGATCTCCTGTTTTCTCACGGCTTTCAACCAGAATCGTTTCATCGGTCTCGTTATTGACTGAATACACGTAAGTCGTCGTGAGATGGGTTAAGAGCACTTCGTATTTATTGGTTCCCGTCACGCTAATGCCTTCTCTTACGAAGCTGGATCGATTCACGCCGAGGCGGTTTTCCAAGTGCTGCTCTGCATGTCCGTAAGCCTCCTCTTCTTCAGGCGGACCGGGCCGAAAAAGTTCCTTGGTTGCGTCTGGCAAATCCTTGAAAGCATCCATCGTTTTAACAAAAACATTCAGGTTAAAACGGGCCTCAACTTCACCCGGCAAGGAAGAGGGTTCCGTCAAAGCCTTGTCCATCGACTGCAGGAAGTCTTTGTAGCTGTCAGACTTGCTCTTGACGCCGGTTTTGTTAAAAGCAAATATTCCGCCGGGCGTAATTACGTATTCAACCAGATTGCCTGCATTAGCGATATCCATGCTACTCGGGCTTCTCAGGCCAAGTTCTCCAGGATGCGTATGCGCAATAAAAAGCGCATTCTTCAGAAGGTCTTTTACGGCGGTCACCATGTGGAGCTCAGTGGAAGAGCTCGTGGTGAAAAGGATCACCTTGTCTTCAAAGCCCTTCAGCACGACGATTCCAACTTCATACTTCATGGTCAACAGACTGGCTAGGTTTTCCGCAGTAAGCTCACTGCGATTCACAACCACTGCGGCCGCAATATTTTCCTGATTTAAAAGCTCGAAAGCGTACGGGAAGGACTGAGCCTCCACGGCATTGTATTCGAAGGGAGATTTTGCGGCTTCTTTACTCTCTTCGTTGATTTGCTTATTGAAGGAGCCGTCAGGATTGACGGTAAAACTACCTTGCTGGACTAGGGCCGTTGTCTTGCCGGATTCAAATGAGTGCGTTTCAAATTCAGAGGAGTTGAGGTGGTAGGCCGTGCGTGTGAGCTGCTTCGGGTCGTACTCATAGCGAATTTCATAATTGCCCTGGGCTGGAGGGCCGCGCACATGAGTCATTAGTCCTATATCATTATTTTCTTCAGCTTTATAAGTAAAAACCGCGCCGTCGTCGGTGTAGATTTTGTACTCTTTGTCATGCCTCTTCAGCAACACTTTGAAGTTATTCGTTGCAGCATCCAGAATTGATCCGTACTCCATAAGCTTATGCTTTCCATCGAGGTAACTTTTCATCAGGGACTCTTCCGCCCCCGCAATAATTTCCAGCTTTACATAATTTCCGTCTCGATAGTTAAGGACGGTCAGGTCTTCCATTCCACTTTTGCTGCTTTTTTGATAGAGAAATTCCTGGTGGTAGAGAGGTTCTTCCTGCTCCTGGATCTTGAAGTAAAGGACTCGTCCCAACCCGCCATTTTTTCGGCGCTCCCGAATAATGATGTTATCCGGATTGTCTGATTGACGAAAAGTGTAGGTCGGGATAATGTCTGCGCCGCGCTTAAGCTCAGAAAGCTCAACAATGTAGTTTTCATCACGAACTTCCATACCTACCAATTCGCCAAAATCCTTACCTTCAAGCAAAGCGTAAGCATAGCGGGTTTGTGCAGCCACGTCGTACAAGTTCACAAGGCCGTTTTCGTCGTCGTAATCCACTTCGTAGCGCTTCACCTGACCATCGCTCATCTCTTCAAAACTTAATACCCTCCAGGCATTCCCATCGGCATCGAGCTCATAGACTTCCTTGGTATAGGCATTGAGTGCATCGAACTTGGTCAGAATCCATGCTTTATAGTCGTAGCTGAGAAGTGTGACATATTTTTTGGTTTCTCCAGGCCGAGCAACAATGCCAGAAGTCAGCAATTCTTTCAACCGGCCGTCCGGGTCGACCGCATACTGATGAAAGGTGTCTAAATAACCTTCTTCGGCTTTGGTTTCGATCACCAGTGATGAAACCTTACCTTCCGCTTCTCTATAAATGAAGCGGCGCACCTGAATTTTGTCTTTCGCGGGACCGAAATCAGCTATCTCATCGATTCTCTTTCTTGCCACATCAACGGTGAAATACGTTCCGTTGCTGTAGAAGAACTTCGTGGTACCTTTTTCCTTGTCTACTTCCGCCTGAAGTTCTCCCTGAGGATTTTTGAGCGGATTAACCTGGAAAAAGGACTCTGGGACTTCGGGTTTTTTATCGGGGCCTTCTTGGGGGATCTTATCTGGGGAAACGGTCTTATCTGCCGGCTGCAAGGCTCCGCCTTCTTCCCAGCCAAACTCCTGCATGAAGTGAATATCTTCTAAATTATCTAGCTGCTTAGGGGTGGGAATATCGTTCTTACCGGTGACAGGGGCTACTGGCACGGGGGCTGCGGGGGAAAAGCTGTAGGCGAGTTGAACATCGATACATGAGGTGAATATAAAGACGAATACAGTCGCTGCGCTGATGACGCGCAGAAAAAGCGGCTTCCTGCTTTTTTTGTTGCAGTCGATGAAACTCATAGGATGAATTGCAGCCCCTGTATCTCCCGTGCAGACGGAAGGAATCAAGTATTACTGATACGCGCTTCGGGAATGACCTGATACGCAGCAAATATAATAACGGTCAAATCCAACCAATTCTTTACAACAAAACTAGGTTTTTTGTAATTTAAACGAAATATTTCATGCGATGTGAAACGCAGCCTAGCAGAAATATACTTGCTTAAACCCACCCTGTCAAACAGATAACTTGTATATACAGCTCTTATAATCCTAACATGCTCTAATTAAAAGAGATACGTTTATAATTAATTTTATAAAGTATTGCATATGAATTCACTAGGTTGCTCGTCTTGAATTGGAATAAAAGGAGACTCGGGTTTGGAGTATCGAGGAGGTTTTATACAAGAGCCAGAAAGGCCCGAGAAATGCCTTACAGAGGGGATTCCGATTCCTCGGGAGGTGAAATATCTTGTACCTGCTGTGGGGGATTATCCTGTTGCGCATGCGTAATATTCAGAATTTCGAGAACTTTTGCGGCCAAGTCCTGAATTCTAAAGGGTTTAGCTATAAACCCATCTACCTTAATATCTTTAAAAAACTCCTCGAGTTCATTTCTGCCGGTCATCACAAGAACCGGAATACGAATTTGATCTCTCGTAGACTGAATCAGCGCCCTATAAAAGGCCATACCGCTCATTTTGGGCATATTAATATCGAGAATGATGAGATGGGGCTTTTCAGAGGCTGCAAGCTTGAGTCCTTTTTCTCCATCATAAGCACAAACAACATCATAACCCTCATCTATCATTAATCTTTGGATAAGGTGAACGATCGAGCGGTCGTCGTCCAGTATCAAAATTTTATTTTTACTCATGCTATGCGCCTTTCTTGTCGTGAAGTAAGGCTTTTTGTGGGAGATTCATCAAGGACTTCTCTTATTTTACCGAGTAAATCTTCCAGACGAGCGGGCTTCTGTAAAAAAGCGAATTTATTCGTAGCCAGCCAGCGCTGCACCCCTTCCGAGTCGGCGTAAGCAGATATCAAGATAACCTTCAGCCCGGGGTTTTTTTTCATTAATTGATCGACCATGTCTTTCCCGTTCATAAGGGGCATCATCATATCCGTTAAAATGATGTCAATGTCCTGGATTCCGTGTTCCTCGGCAATTTTGATGGCTTCAACTCCGTTAGCGGCCGGTAGAACCGTATATCCCTGGCCTCTGAGCAGCCTCGAAGCCAGGTTTCGAAGGGCGGGTTCATCTTCGGCATAGAGAATTACCTCATTATGGGTGACCGTGGGCACGGCAGCTCTTGTTTCCGTGACGGCAGTGTCCATCGGTTCACCCGCTATCTTCGGCAGCCTGATGTGGAAGATCGCTCCACCCCCCTCCCTGTTGCCCGCCCAAATGGAGCCTGCGCAGTTCCTGATGATCTGATAACAAATTGAAAGCCCCAGCCCCGTGCCTTCCTCTTTTTGCTTTGTCGTAAAGAACGGGTTGAAAATCTTCTCGCGGATTTCAGGGCGAATTCCAGGCCCCGTGTCTTCAATAGTTACCGTTATATATTCTTTTCTTTTCATATCAGGAGCCGGCAGAAAATCGCCATTCTCCGGGATAGTGGCTTTCAAAGTGATGCTGATTTTACCCCCCTCAGGCATGGCGTCCCTGGCATTCATAATGATATTCATAAAAACCTGCTCGATCTGCCCTTCATCCGCTTCGATCCAGTTCTTTGAACCCGGCTCCAGACTGAGCTTGAGCTCGTAGGCGGCTCCCAGCATTCGCCGCATCAGTTCCTCGCGTTTCAGGAGCAGTGCCCCGATGTCCATTTTTTCTTTTTTTATGACGTGACGACTGCTGAATGTCAGAAGCTGGCGGGTTATTGCAGTACCTGTTTCCGCGGCCTTCTGTATCTCTGTCAGGTCCTGGTGTTTCTGATTACCGCTCTCCTCATCTCTCAGGAGGAATTGAGTGTATCCCTGAATGATCTGAAGCAGATTGTTGAAGTCATGAGCGAGATTGCCCGCAAGAAAGCCGACAGCCTCCATTTTCTGGCTCTGCCGCAGCTGCTCTTCAAGCTTCTTCCTTTCGGTCAAATCCATAAAGATACCGAGTACGGCAATCGCTCGTCCTAAACGGTCGCGAAGAGGCACTCTGCTTGTTAATATCTGACGTTCGATACCGTTTGCTTCATGGATGGTCTCTTCAATATTGAACATGGATTCGCCGCTCTCGAGAACCCTCGAATCGTAATGGTTGAAATGCTTTTTTTCTTCGGCACTCCAGGGCATATCCAGATCTTTTTTTCCCACCACACCAGACGGGTCGTCTAAGCCGGCGGCCAGGGCAAGGTTCATATTGCAGCCCAGATAGACAAGATTCCGGTCTTTCCAATAGACTGAATGCGGTATGTATTTGAGAACGTTACTGATCAGCTCCCGCTGTTCGCAGATTTTTTCCTGCATTTTATTACGTTCGGTGATGTCTCTCGCGGATTTAGAGTATCCGATGACGTTCCCTCTCCTGTCTACGATGGGTGATACGGTGAGGAAAAGATCTATGGATGCACCGTCCTTGCGTCTTCCGCCGGTTTCGAAAGGAGGCACATCAGTCCCTTTTTTAATCTTGTTCAGGCGTTGCTGCCATTCGCCTGTGATAGACGACGGGATCATGACCGACAGGGTGCTTCCCAGGGCCTCTTGCCTTGTATGTCCAAACATCGCTTCTGCACCTTTATTCCAGCTTGTGATCACCAGTTCCGTATCGGTACTGATAATTGCATCGTGAGACGACTCCACTATGGCCGCCAGCCTGAATTTTTCTTCTTCCGCCTGTTTTTTTAAAAAAGCAAACCCGATGTGATCGGCAACAGTAAGAACAAAATCCACGATATCCGGATCTTCACCCTTCATTTCATTCATATAAAAAATAAGCACGGCAATAATCTGTCCGCCGCCGGAGACCGGCACGGCGCAGCAGGATTTCAACCCGGCTTTCAGCGCCGACTCTTTTCTCAGGAGTAAATCACCGGAAGCCTCGATATTTGAAATCCACTCTGTTGACCGCAAACGCCATACGCGGCCGACCAGGCCTTCTCCCGGCCTAAACGCAATCTTTGAGCTGAGAACGTCCAGTGCGGCCATCGATCTCGATGATCTGCTCGAGATATGCCGGACCATTTTTTCAGCTCCCGTTGCCTGAACCCATACTTCACCAAATGGCCACTTTTTGATCTCGCAGACTTTATCGAGCGCGGACTGAAGGGCTGATTGCAAATCATCAGCTTCGCTCATGACGAGCCTCAACTCCTGCATAATATTTTTTTCGTCTTCCATCCGTTTTCGGTCGCTGACATCCCGCGCGATTCCGAGAATTACTTTTTTTCCTTCGAGCTCGATCGGATAAGTCCGGATCTCAAGCTCGAGCGTATTGCCGTCTTTGCGTTTCATAGAAAAACGTTCCGGACTTCTCTTCCTTTTGATGCTCGCGACCGTGAGAATTCGAATCGCGCGTGGAATGTCTTCGAGAGGGATCATATGCAGCTCGAGAAAACTTTTTCCGATGATTTCTTCGCGGCTGAAACCAGTCATTTCGAATGCAGCTTTGTTGCCGTCGATGAAGTGCCCTGTCCAGGTAATTAAATAAATTGCGTCGGGCGCGTGATCAAAAAGGATTTTGAAACGTTCGCGGGATGACTTCATCATCTCATTAACTGAATCCGACCGATTAGGTGAAACGGACAGAAAGATCTGCGGTTCCTCCGCGGTCTCGACAAAACCCGCCATCACCTGCGCCATGAATGTGCCGTGATCTTTCATGACAGCATCGGTGTTAAATTGGAGTAGCCTGGACACATTCAGCGATTCGAGGCGGAGCGAAAAAAATGGCAGGATAACATCGACAGAACATCCGAGAGTCTCATCGTTCCGAAACCCGAAAAGTTTTTCGGCGTGAGCATTACTAAATTGGATTTTCCCGAACTTGTCCAGGAGTACCATCGCTGACGAAGAGCTTTCCACCAAATTTCTTTCGTGTTTATGCTCCAACATTGGTTCCTGGGTTCTGGTCCTGACACGTGTTCAGGCAGATGTGTAAAATGGGTTTCAAATGAGTCTTATTAAAAGAGTAACATATGAAATTTATTCTAAAAGAGCGCGCGCTTAAAAGAAGAGCCTTGAAGGAGACTTGGAGGAAATAGTCTTTACCCTAGAAAATAAAGAGGTTAGCGCATATATATTGAAATATGCGGCGGCCGTGACTGCGATTGACCGTTTAAATAATGACTGAATAGATCTTCAGGCGCGGTTCAATGGGGGGCATTTTCCGGCGTCTCCGCAGCTGGAACTTCGGGTTTAATAAACACTTTCACCTGTGCATCATGATAAATCTTCTCGACCCATTCGTCTCGTGCCTGATACTTTTTCTTCGACTCCACCCTGAGACGGTATTCCTCATTTTTTCCTTCATCAAAGTTAGAAATGTCGCCTTCTTTCTTTTCCAGGAGGCGGAAAACACCCCATTGATTTCCGAACGGCAGGGGCTTGCCAACAGTATTCACAGAGAGTGAATGAAATTCATTAATCTGATCTTTGGGCACACTCCATAAATCGATGATCGCTTGAAGTGTAATGAGATGAAAAGGTTTGATCTTGTCAGGGTTCTCTTCTTTGAATTTTTCCCATGCTTCGGGAGTGGAGTGCGCGCCATGGAACGCGGCGGCTTCTTCCCGAGTCTCGAAAATAAGATAGTCGCCTCCCACGTGATTCTCGATATTGAGATACTCTTCATGCATTTCTTCTTCGCTGACTTCCACTTGCATTTCCTTGACCATTTCACGTTTTATCTTCTCGATCGTCGCGAGATATCGCATTTGATTTTCAAAAAGCTGGGGCGTGGCTTTCATCGTTTCTTCGACCCATTTCTTATATTCTTCGGGATTTTCAGAGGGTCTGATCGGTAGATCGAGCGCCGTAAACACGCTGTCGATCCACTGCGCCATTTCCACTTCTGTCGGCTCGATTTTTCTCTTGGCCGCTTCAAAGTGGAGAACGAGATTGTGCCAGACGAATTTTTCTTTTTCTTCCGGATTCATACCCGCTTCTTCCGGATGATGAAAAGTGTCGTGGACTCGTTTTGCAAAATAATAATTTCCGACAGGGACCGGAACGCCGAAAATTTCCCCCGCGAATTCAGGGTCTTCCGCCGCCGAAGCTGGTGAGTCCGCATCACGTGCTTCCTGCGCCGCTGAACCGCTCGGAGCAGCCTCTTTCTCGTTTTTTTCGTCCGAACATTGGATCGTCAGCAATGCAAGGAAAGAGAGGGAAACACCGGCTGTAAAAAAACGCAGATTGCGGGCAAACATGGCTCCTCCGTTAAATCTGTTCATCGGGCACGATTTCCTTGCTTATGAGTTTGGTTTTATCGATTTTCTTGTCTTCGTTTTTTGATTCGAGACTTTTAACGCGCGCCTCTAGTTCCGCGATCCTTTCATTGGCTTTATCAAATTTCAGGGCGAGGTATTGTTCAATGGGAATTGGCCCGAGCGTGGCACCGTTTTTCTGAATCGGCCAATCTTCCGGAAGGTTAAACAGAAGACCCTTCTGAGACTTGACCTCAAGTTTGTCGTCGTCCTCACCCGCACCGTCATTTTCCTGAGACATCGCCTCGGGGGCCCGCAGAAAACCACCGGCCGTACAAAAGGTGATGAAAAACATGAGCTGCAGTGAAAGCAACCTGAATACTGCCCTATCTAAAAAAAATGAAGTCATGGGATTCACGAAGTTTGAACGACAGCCCGTTTTAAGACCAGTTTTCGGATATGTAAAAAACCTTTAAGCAGTGCCGTACCTTGGTCTCCCCGCCCGACGACCGCCTTTTCAATGACAAACAGGGAGGGTGAGACCTCCACCCTATAGACAAAACGCAGCCAATCCTGCAGACGCCCTTCAAAATGGACTTCGACCCCGTATTCCTGAGAGTGCTCACTTGCAATGGTAACGAGCGGGCGCATTTCAGGCAGGGCAACCGCGCTGGTACGCCCCATGTTTTCGATCTCTTTAAGGAAATCAGCCATTTCCATCTCGGGCGAGCGGCCTTCCTTGAGGTATTCCTGATAGGCCGTCACCTGTTTTTCTACCGTTGCTTTCCTTTTGATAAGCATCTCCTGTCCCGTCGCTCTTTCTTCGAGCTCCGCGATACTGACCGAAAGTTTCTTGTTATATTCCTGCCAAGGCCCCACCACCATCCGGTCTGCGATCACGAGGCTAATAATGACAGACCCTGCCAGAAGGAGCATCCTTTCGCGCTTCGATATGGAAATTCTACTAAAATTAATTGGTTTCAGTTTCATTGACTCTTTCCTGGAAAAAAGGCGCTTCGATCTCGAACTCGGCTATGTCCTTATCGTCGACTTTCCGTTTGGCCACTCTCCCCGCCTTGGGCTCGAGGAAGAGCGAGGACTTTTCGAGTTCCGTCACCATTTCGAATATCTGCGGCATCTCGCCCGCGGTGCCTTCGAGGACGACCCCCTCGTCTTTTACATAGGTATAGGTATCCCAGCGGATCGATTCCGATGTCGCTTTGTTGATGTCCATAAACGAGGCGAGGAGCCTGCCTTTTCCTTCGAGCCTTTCTCGAATAATTTTGAGCGCGACAAGAGACAGCTCAATCCGCCGGGCTTCCGGCTCCGTCGAGTTTACCCGCTCTTTCAGCACTTCTTCATAATCGGCGTTTCGCCTTACGTGATTCAGCAGAATCGAAGAAAGCAGGATGAGCGCCACGAGAAGCTGAGCGCCGACCCGAATGACGGCCTTCACCCGCCTTTGAAAAGTCCTCCGAAGCCTGGTCGCGGTCGGCATGAGATCGCACACTGGCGGTGCCGACACAAGTCCAAGAAGGCTCGTGAACGAAACGGCGGCCCGGTCAGACAGGCTGTCTTTTGAAATTTCATAAGGCAGGAAGGATGAAATAATCTGCGCGGGCACGCTCTCTTCCTTCTCTACGCGCTCGGCCAGTTCGTGAAAATCTTCCGCGAGTCCGGTCAATATGATTTTCGAGATGTCCATCCCCAGGCCTTCTTCCTTAAACACGAGGAGTGACCGGTGCAGCTCTCCGAGCAGGCGGCTCTGATTATTCGGGTCGGCCTGAAGGTGAGCGGCTCCGACCGGTATGCTGCGATGAAAATAAGCTTCGCCTTTCTGGGAAATCATCAGCGTCGTGTAATCCGAATCGATATCCACGAGTAATACCGCATCGTCCGGCGATTCGTGCTGCAAAGCCTGCAGGTGAGAGAGCCAGTTGATGATACCGTCCACGTCTGACGTCACGAACTTGAGTTCACCCGGGGAACTCTCCACGATTTTGACCGCGGGTACGATCATATCGTTGTGGGCCATGACGAGCATCAGGGTCGAATAACCGTCTTTCGAAGTCCCCATTGGGCGAAAACTGGTCATCATCTCATCTTTTGCATCGGGCGTCAGTTTCTCTACCTGCAGATCTACCATGATTTTCAACTCGTTCGAATCAGAAGACGGGAGCTTGAGAAAATGGGAGCGCACGAAGAAAGAGGCGATGGAAACAGCAAAATCAGGTTTCGTCACCCCCGCCGCTAAAAGAATCGCCGCAAGCGTTTTCGCCGTTTCATTTTCGGAGATATCTTTCGCCGGTAGGGCTTTCAAAAGACGTACCGACGGCTTGCCTGATTCATTGCGGTAAACCAGCAGCTTGAGCCACTGATCGTTCAGAGAAAGAATCGCCCTATCCCGGCGCGTCCCTTTGAGAAAGCGAAAACCCTGAAGCCTTTTAAGAAAAGGACCCGGGTTTCCTGTTTTCAAAGGCGGTATCTTTAATTTTCCTGCCATGCCAGAATTTCTCCAGAGCGCTTCAACACGCATTCAATTATTACGGGATATTCAGACATTTCACTTTTGCCTTCCGCGGTAAATGCAAACGCTTCCGATTGAACCGTCAGCGCATCCTGGGCGATCAGTCCCCCTAGGATGTTCAGGTCTTCAAATGAAAGATATTTTCCTATCTCACCGGCAATCGCGTTTACATTCTGCGCCGCTGCATCGTCCTCGGTTCCTTCAATGCCGTCGTTACCCAGCCGGTAAAAGAGCACCGCGTCGGCGCCGTTCTCGCTCAGGCCGAGCGCCATCAGAACGTATTTCGAAGCGGTGTTGATATTGACTTTGCCGCTGCCGTACACCGTCACAAAAGGACTGACTTTCGAAAAAAGCGCCGGCGTCATACCTTTTACAAGCAAAAGCTCTTCGACGCTCTCGAAATCTCCGTTTTTAGGTTCGTAAGAAGGCCTTTTTGAAAGATACTCGGATTCTTCGGCGCCGTCAGGGCTCTTGTCTGAGTCGGCATCTCTCCAATCGGCGATGCAATCGGCCAGCGCTTCCATTTCAGTTATTTTCAACTCTGTTATCAGTGCAAACAGATTTTTCAGTGTATCGGTAGTCGCCGTATTGAGGTTGAGCCTGCTTTCCTCGTCCCTGACGCCGAACTGAGTCACTTGAGAGGTGCTGTGAGAACCGGCGCTCGCGAAACTCACGCTGAAAACGCCGTCTCCGAGCGGCTGCTCGCGAAAAAGCATTTCGCCTCCCAGTCTCCAGGTATCCGAGAGCCCGTCAAAAGACTCAGTCTTATCTTTATTATTAAGCGCCTCGAGAACATACGGGACCGAAGCACGGGCGAGCGCATAGGATTCGAGGCCATCGTTCAACCGATTCATCGTAGCCAACGAAAAAAGGCTCGACGAACCGAAGATGATGGAGATCATCCCAAGCAGCGACACCGACCAGGCGGTCAAAATCAGGACGCTACCCGACTGGTCCGACAGGGATGGAAATCTGAATGTCTTTTTTGAGTTTTTCATTTGTGCAAGGATCTCGATACGCAAGCTCCATTTTGACGGCAACCGGGGCCTTTTCATCCGACCACGACCCGCGCCAGGAGAAAGATCCCTGTTTCGAATCGAAACTGTAATATTTCAGAGTCACCGCGTCGACGTTTTCGGCGAGTACGCCGCATGAACTCTCGACCCGGTCACGTTTTATTTCCCGGTACGAATTCGAGGATTCGCAAAGCACGCTTTTCTTTCGGTCGAAATAAAATGCCTGTCTTCCCGGTTCGTAGACAGTGACGGCCGTTTTTCCGTCCTCAACAGGAACAAGCGCGGGGAAAAAAAATCGGTCCTGACTTCCCTTGAAAGGGATGGGCTTGAAAGGACGATACCCGTGCAGTTCTTTCCTCACTTTCTCGAACGCAACGACAAGAGTCTGTTCCTGGGAAAGGCCGCACTCCATTCGCTGCCAGACTCTCGAACCCGCCATAAAGCCTGCCAGAGTGGCTGCGAGGGTGATCCCGATCAGCGAAAGCGCGACAAGAAGTTCTACGAGGGTAAAACCGCTCTCTCTGAAACGTGTCGAACCGTAAAGTTGCTTCATGCTTCCACCTTGGGCGGCAGAACGATCGAAAGCGTGGAGAGCTTCATAGCGGCCGCTTCCGTCCCCCGCTTCCACCCAACCACAAAGTCTTTCGTGAGAACCAGCGGACTTGAAACTGCGGCGGCCTGCCCTGTTCCTTCGACGGGAGCGACCCCGAAAAATCCCGTCGATAATTCCCAGTCGTAGCGCAGATCATTTGCCCGAAAATTGCCTTTCACCGATTCCTTCATTTCTCCCTGAGGCTGGACGCGCTGCTCGAGTTCGGCCATTTTGGACGCCAGAAATGAATACGCAGAGCTTCTTACTTCGACTTCCCTCTGCGCTTCCGCAATTTTCGCCAGCGCATTTAAAACAAAAACGAGAGAGGTAGAAACGATGACAAGGCTGATCAGGACTTCGATCAGTGTAAGGCCTTTTGAGTTTCTTACGGCGTGTAAAGGCATAGCCGGTCCGATCAGATCTATTCTTTTGGCACTTGCCAGTTGGTTATGTCGTCTTCGCTCGCGGTGCCATCGGGGCCATGGGAGAAAAGATCGTAATCCCGCGGAGGGTGGGTTCCGGGATATTTATACTGGTAGGAATTTCCCCAGGGATCGAGAGGGGGTTCTTCGAGATAAGGTCCCTTCCAGCTTTTAGGCTGCGGCGGCGATGTAGGTTTTTCGATCAATGCCTGGAGCCCCTGCTCAGAGCTCGGATAGCGGCCCGTATCGACTTCGTAAAGTCGGAGCGCGAGTGAAATATTGCCTTTGATGTCCGCCGCGGCCGCGGTTTCTTTCGCGGCTTCGGAGCGTCCGGCGAGCCTCGGCACCGCAAGCGCGGCCAGTGCTGCGATAATCGCGATCACGATCATGAGTTCAATAAGGGTGAACCCGCCCTCTTTGGGAAGTGCGTGGCGTGTCGAAATAATAGTATCGAGCTTCATAAACAGTCCTTTCGTTTAACGCATCGTGGAACTGACTTCAAATATGGGAAGAAGAACGGCCATCACAATAAAACCCACCATCAAACCGACGCCGAGAATCATCGCGGGCTCGAGAAGAGACGCGAAAATCTGCATCCGGGTCGACGCTTCTCTTTCATAGTACTTGGAAACTTCCATCAGCGCTTCAGATATCCTCCCGCTTTCTTCCCCCACTCTCAGGGAATGGACGAGGTAGGGCGAATTGATGGCAAGCGCTTTAAGTCCCTCTGTAAGCGGGTTACCTTCTTTGACCACACGCGGCAATTTTTCGAGTTCGGTCTTGATATAACGGTTACCGACGACGGGGATGCTGACTTCGAGGGCCTGAAGGATCAGGACCCCGTGGCTCAGGAGAAGTCCGAGCGAACGGGTGAAACGCACCATTTCAATATAAAAAATAAGCTTTCCAAGCGATGGGACTTTTAAAAGCAAGCGGTCGATCGCCCCTTTGTTCGGCAGAACCACATTTTTCCAGGCTGCAACCCCGGCAAGAGCCGCGACGCCGACAAAGATCCAGAAATAATGGGAAGTGAGAAGGTCCGTCATGGCCATGAGAATTCTGGTTGGAAGCGGAAGTTTGACGCGCAGGCGCTCCAGAATGCCAAGAATCCGGGGCATCACAAACATAATGAGAACCATGACGGTCAGGATACCCGCGACACCGACAAAGCAAGGATAGATCAGAGAGTTCTGGATTTTGGTTTTGAGAATCTGTTCTTTCTCCATTTTCTCCGCGAGCTGGTCGAGTACTTCCTGGAGCGCGCCGCCGATTTCACCGGCGTGCACGAGATTGACGTAATCCGCGGGGAAGGCCTTCGGAAAAAGATTCATCGCCTCTGAAATGGAAGTTCCCTCGCGTTCAATCGTCTCATGAAGAGCAAGGACGATCATTTTAAGTTTTTTGTGCTCGGTCTGTTCCTCCAGCACCTTCAGCGCTCGAAGGATAGGAATCTGGGACCTCAGAAGACTTGCAAACTGGCGAGTGAACGCTTCCATATGTTTTGAAGGAATCGTGCTGTCGACAGCATCCTTTACTCCTGCATCCTGAGCGTCTTCTTTTTCGCGGACCTGGAGCGGGGTGTAGCCCATGAGCGATATTTTTCTGAGCGCGTCCTCGCGGGTGTCGGCGTCCATGGTGTCTTCGACGACTTCTTTGGGACTGACTTTCGCGATGTAATAAAATTTAGGCATGCTTAGACACCTGCCTCTTCGCTCTCAGTAATGCGGATCACTTCTTCGGGCGTCGTAAGTCCCTGGCGGACTTTTTCCACGGCTTCGGCGTGCAGCGTGCTCATGCCCTGCTTTACCGCTACGGAGCGTATTTCGTGCGCCGGCGCTGATTTGAGAATCAGTTTCTTGATCTCGGCCGTCACGGGCAACACTTCATAGATCGCCCTGCGGCCGTTATAGCCCGTCCCGTGGCATTGGTCGCAGCCTTGGCCCCGGAACACCTTGTCCGTCTCAGTCCATTCGGCGGGGACTTCCCGCTTGCACTGCTCGCAGATTTTTCTGAGCAGTCTCTGCGCGATGAAACAGCTCACCGAAGAACCGAGAAGATACGGAGGAATGCCCATGTCCATGAGACGCATAAAACCGCTCGCCGCGTCGTTGGTATGCAGTGTGGAAAAAACAAGATGCCCGGTGAGCGCGATACGGATGGCTAGCTCCGCCGTTTCCAGGTCACGCACTTCTCCCACCATCATGACGTCAGGATCGTGGCGCAGCATACTTCTGAGGCCCTGTGAAAAGCTGAGGCCCACATTCGCATTGATCGGCACCTGAAGCACGCCGGGCAATTCGTATTCCACCGGATCTTCCACGGTGATGATTTTTTTATCGTCCGTATTGATCCGCTTGAGGCACGCGTACAAGGTCGTGCTTTTTCCGCTTCCTGTCGGCCCCGTCACGAAGATGAGTCCGTAAGGTTTCAGGATCATTTTTTCGACGATCTCGAGATTGCGCCCGTTGAAACCAAGGTCGGCAAGGTCAAAAAGCATCCCGCTCGGGAGAATACGGATGACGACACCTTCGCCTGAGGAACTCGGCAGGGTCGATATGCGCAGGTCGAGCTTTTGATCGCCGACGACGACGCTCGCGCGTCCATCCTGAGGAGTCCGCCTTTCGACGAGGTTGAGACCTGAGAGTACCTTGATTCTCGAAATGATCGGGGAAAAAAGCTGCCGCATGCTTTCCGGAATATCGACGTTCTGGAGCACGCCGTCGACGCGGTAGCGCAGTCTCATCTTGCCGCGGTAGGGTTCAAAATGAATATCGGTCGCGCGCCGCTGGTGCGCCTCGATCAGGATCTGGTTGACGAGCTTGATAATGGAGGCGTCTTCCTGCCGCTGGATATCCTCCACCGCGCCCTGGTCCGGAGTGCCGCTGGCTCCAGCCGGGGTGGCTTTTTTATCTTTCAGGATCTGGTTGACCGTTTCGGCACCGAGGCCGTAAAAGCGTTCGATCGCTTTGGCGATATCCTCTTCCGTGGCGAGCACGGGTTCGAGCTGGTATTTCTGGCGGAGCGCGAGGCTCAGGTTATCAAGAAGCCGTATATCCTGCGGAGCCGAAACTGCGACGGTCAGCTTCGAGTCCGCGAGTTTGACCGGCATGATTTTGTAATGAAGCGCCAGCTTGAGAGGAAGAATATCTTTGATTTTCGGGTCAATCGTGGCTTTTTTGAGAAAGACGAAAGGCATCTTGAACTGGTCGGCGAGTACCTTCAGGAGTTGTTCTTCGGTGAGCCAGCCTTTCTCGAGGAAAATGGTTCCGAGAAAAATGTCCTTTTTTTCCTGGATCTCGAGCGCTTCTTTCAGCTGTGCGTCCGTGATAACGCCGGTATCCAGAAGATGTTGGCCGATTTTGCGGTAACTGGTCATCAAAGAACCTGCGTGGTTGAGACTTCTTTTTTATTGTTTAGCGTAGCGTTTCGTGAACTCTTTCAGCGCGGCTTTTATTTCATGCTGCATTGCAAGCATGAGCTGCGTATTTCTTCCCCGCGACTGGGATTCGATTTCGCTCACGATCCATACGTTAAGAGGATCGGAAATAACGACCGTAACAGTCGTCGAGTCCTGGGAAATGGGAATACAGTTATTCTCGCTCAGCAATGCGTAAGAATACTGGGCCACGACCGCCCAGTCGACCATACTCAATTCAAACTCAATAAACGGGATTCCAAACTGCTCGGAGAGTCCTTTCATCACTTCGATTTCGCTCACCCAGCCGTTTTTGATCAGCACCCTGCCCAGAAATTCCCGGGTGATTTTCTGGTCCGACAAGGCCATCTGCAGCTGTTCGTCGCTGATCAGCCCTTTGTCGATCAAAATTTCCCCGAGTTTTCTGCCGAGCTGGCTCATGGCAATGCCCCTATCATGTAAAAGTCATCTTCTTTCTGGCGGTCCACTCTTCCCGACAGAATACGCTCACATCCCTGCAGGGTCTGCTCGATCGGAACGTAGTGGCCTTTAACGCCCGAAAAAACTTCTGCCACGATGAAAGGCTGGGTCAGAAAGTTCTGAAGCTTCTTCGCGCGCTCATAAAGGATTCGGTCCGCCTTGGACAATTCATCAACGCCGACGACCGACACGATCCGGCGCAGCTCTTCGTACCGGCTGAGCGATTTGAGCACTTCCATGGCGACTTTATAGTGTCTTTCTCCGACAGTTTCGATCGTCAGGCTGCCTGAGGACGAAAGCAGCGGGTCGATACACGGATAAAGACCTCTCTGCACCCTGTCGCGGGAAAGAACGATAATCGAGTCCAGGTAAGTAAAGATCGTCACAACTGCCAGGTCGGTTAAGTCATCCGCCGGAACGTAAACCGCTTCGATAGCCGTTACCGAGCCTCCCCCTTCGATCGCCCGGATCCTTTCATGGAACTCGCTGACTTCGGAGGCAAGAGTCGGCTGATACCCCGTTTCCGAGGGAACCCGGCCGAGAAGAGTCGAGATTTCGGCCCCGGCCTGGACAAAACGGAAAATATTATCCACGAAAAAAAGAACGTCCTTGTTTTGCCTCTGGATATATTCGGCAAAAGTAATCCCTGTCGAAGCAGCCCCGAAACGGGCTCCCGGAGGCTCGTTCATCTGCCCGTAGACGAGCATCCCCTTGGAAAGCAGGTTATGGGATTTCATTTCGTGATAGAGCTCGTTTCCTTCTCGGACCCGTTCTCCCACCCCCGCAAAAACGAAAGCGCCGTGGTGACGCTCGACGATGTGCTGGATGAGCTCGAGAATAAGGACGCTTTTTCCAAGGCCGGCGCCCCCGAGAATCCCGGTTTTACTTCCCTTGACCATGGGAAAGAGAAGGTCAATGATTTTGATGCCGGTTTCGAGCACTTCGATGCGCTGGGACTCGACTTCTTTTCTTTCGAGCTGTTTACCCGAGAGGGAAACCCGGATCGGCTTGGTCTCGGTTGTAATAATGGGTCCCAGCCGGTCGATCGGCTCACCGAGCACATTCATAAGCCGGCCAAAGCAATTCATCCCGACGGGGACTTCGATTGAGATCCCTGCCCTTTTTACGGTGGCCGCGCGTTGAAGATTGAGGGTCGATGACATGGAAATGCACCTCACCACATTGCCTTTTCGATGTTCGGCCACTTCGAGAATGAGTTTTCGCCCGTCCGCGGTATGAGATTCCAGGATTTCATAGATCGCAGGCAGCATCTGGTCGGCCAGAAACTTCACTTCGACGACAGGGCCTTCGATTCCGACCACCCAGCCCGGTTCCTTGTTCCCCTGGCCGTTATTCATCGCCGTCTTCCGTTTTCTTAGCCATTTTGGCTTCTTCGGCAGCTTCGAGATTGTTGAAAAGAAGCTGGGACGCAAAGACTTCGCGCATGCTTCTGTCGATAATTTCGTGCCGGGAACGGAAATAATCGTGATGAAGTTTCTTTCCCTGGCGCACAAGTTCCTGGTAACTTCCTTCAAGGTGCATGACGCGGGCCCCCAGTTCGGAAACGCGGCTCATGGCAAAAATGGCGTCCAGCCTGTGTTCGATCCAGAAAGTCATGACGTAAGTCAGGATATCCTGCGGCCGCGACTCCCAGATAAATTCAGACGGATCGAGACGTTCCTGCCCGACTGCGAGCCATTCTTTACAGGGAAGCATGGTCTCGACGGTTATTTTCTGGAGGCCGAGAGACAGAGGTTTCGGATAAATCACGATCAGCCGCCCGCATTCGCCCCTCAAAACCTGCTCGAGCAGGTGCGTCCGTATACGCACCGAAAGCTGGGCCCGCGTCCTGTCCTCGATACCCGGAAAAACGGTGCACGTGCGGTGCTGATCGTGCAGGTAATTGGCGCCGCGTTCTCCTATGACACTAAACAAGCCGTCCGCACCGCCTTCTTTGAGGCCCGTTGTCAAAACCTGCGTGTTCAGGCCGCCCAGAAAGCCGGCATCTGTCGTCACCATAAGGACAGATGTTTTTTTCGTCGCGGGTGACACGAAGGGGTGATCCACCTTATCGAGAGAGACGCCTGAAAGGATATTTCCCGCGAGACCCGGAAAGCGGTCGAAGACGGCGAGCTGACGCTGAAGGATATGGAAACGGCTCAGGGCGATGCCTTTCAGGGCATCGACGATATACCTGAGCTCAATATTAAACTCGACCTCTTTTTTGAGCTTGAGGAGCGGGATCATTTTGCTTCCTCCATCTGCAGGAACTCTTTCAGGGCCTGGTTCAGTTTTTCTTTCAGTTCGGCGGACAATTTTTTCTCGGTTTCGAGTTCTTTTATAAGCTCTGAATGTTTTTTCTGAATCCACTCATAAGCACCGGCCTTGAAGCGCGCCCACTCGTGCGGCGCCGTTTCGAGGATGCCGGAGCGGACGGCGTACAAAAAAATGATCTGCTCGCCGAGCGAAGAAGGTTTGCAATTGGGCTGAACGAAGAGCTGCGTGATCATCTCCCCTTTTTTCAACCTTGCCTCGGCTTCGTCGGAGAGATCGGCTTTCATGGTGGTCATGCGCTGCAGCTCCTGAAACTGCAGGTATTCAAGCCTGAGCTTTCCGCTCGTTTCCTTCATGGCGTCGCACTGCGCCCTGTTGCCGATGCGGGAAACCGAAAGACCAAAATCCACAGCGGGGCGGAAACCCCTCTGGAAAAGACTCGTATTAAGGTAAATCTGTCCGTCCGTAATGGAAATAATATTGGTCTGGATATAACCCGTGATGTCGCCCTGGATCGTCGGAACGACGGGAAAGAAGGTCATGGTTCCGCCGCCGAGCTCGTCGATGAATTTTCCCGCCCGTTCCAGAAGCTGAGAATGCGTGTAGAAAATATCACCCGGATACGCTTCGCGGCCCGGCGAACGCTGGAGCAGAAGTGATAGCTGGCGGTATGCCCAGGCGTGTTTTCCCAGATCGTCGAAAGCAATAAAGACGTCCCGTCCTTTCGCCGCGAAATATTCCCCGAGAGCGCAAGCGGCATAAGGCGCGAGAAACTGCTCGCCAAGAGACACGGAGGCGATGCCTGAATACACCACGGTATATTCCATGGCGCCCTTCTCTCGCAGAAGCCGGAGAACTTTTAGAAGCGACGAGCGGCTCTGGCCGATGGCGCAGTAAATGCAGATGACGTTCTTGCCTTTCTGGTTGATGATCGTATCGGTGATGATCGAGGTTTTTCCCGTCATCTGGTCGCCGATGATGAGCTGTCTCTGGCCTTTCGCGATCGGAAAACTCGCATCGATACTGCGGATCCCGGTTTCGAGCGCCTCGCAGACCGGATGACGCTCCATGACGCCCGGAGCGTCTTTGAACATGGGGTTCGAAGACTCCGCGGCAACGGGTCCCCTGTCGTCGAACGGCCGGCCGATACTCGTCACCACCCGGCCGATAAAAGCCTCACCGACGGGAGTTTCAAAGGGTTTGTTGTGCGAAAAAACCTGGTCGCCCGCACGAATGCAGGATTTATCTCCGAAAGCCAGAATCTTCACTTTTTCTTCGGTGAAGCCCATGACCATGCCTACGTCCCCATTCGCGAATTCGACTTCCTGACCGTTCAGGCAGGAGGGCAGGCCTTCGACTTCCACGATGAATTCTTTCACAGAAGTCACGTAGCCGACTTCACTCACGTCAAATACAGGTTTTTTTGCGCCAGGGGCGCTGCTCGCGTTAATGGACACTTTTTGCTGCCTCCCTCAGGCGGTGGGCCAGGGATCCTTCGAGGATAAGGTGTCCCAGCCTGATTCTCAGGCCCGCGACCAGAGATTCGTCGACCTGTTCCGTCACGACCGGCTCGCGGTTGATTTTTCTCCGAACGCTCTGGACGATTTGTCCGCGCTGCTCGTCCGAAAGCGGGAACGCGCTCACAATCGCGACTTCAAAACTTTTTTCCTTGGAATCCATCTTTTCGAGTGCTTTCAGGCCTTCATTCATGAGCTCGAGCAGCATATGATCGTGGGTACTCTTTCTGACTTCGAGAGGAAGCACTTCGAGGACAAACTGGCACGCCCGTTCGGAAACGCGCGCTTCCATCTGGTCCACCAGTTCTTTCTTCATGACATCGCGTCCCTTGACGGCTTCGTCGACGATTCGCTCGGCTTCGGCCCTTGCCTCGTTTTCGACGCGGGCGCTGGCAAGCTCGGCCTGTTCCCGCGCGTCCTTCTTCAAGCGCTCGGCCTCCTGCTTGGCCTCGTTCATAATGCGCGCCGCCTTGAGCTCGCCTTCTTTCAGTGATTTTTGTATACCTTCATTTTTCTTTGCCTGTTCGTCGCTGATCGCCATGAGCTGCTGCGTCGTTTTCATGGCCTGCGCGCCGAGAACTCTGTACATGACAAAGAAAAGGCCGCCGCAAAAAAACAGCAAAAATAAAAAGGTACCGATGAACGGCATTACTTCCTCCTTAATCGGGTGCGTAGAGCTGCCACACAACCAGAAATGCGATAATCGCAACGGCTTCAGCAAACGCGAGACATACGGTCATCGCCGTCATAATTTTCGGTGCGGCGGACGGATTGCGTCCAAGGGCCTGAATACTCGCAAAACCCGTCGCAGCAAAAACCGCCGAGGGTCCCAGGATACAGAGAGCAAAGATGAGCGTCAGCGCGATGTTCCTGCTCATGCTTCCGGGTCTACCATGATCGTGACTTCGTTTGCCTTCACTTTGACGACGCCGCTTCGGATGGCGAAATATTTTCCATCAATCACGGCATCTCCAGGCAGAAGACGGCTTAGTAAGGGTTTGTGAAGGGGGGCTATTTCGAAAGTTCCTTGTTCTCCGGGCAGGATGACGCTGTTCGACGTTCCTTCAAAGATGACTTCGGTCGAACTGAATAAGATCACTTGAAGCATGGAAGTCTTTCTATGCTACTTTGTGTTCGGGACCGGTTACGGGGGCGTTTCCAGGTAATTTTCTTCTTTGCGTATCCATCGAGGATTTTTCGGCCATGGCCCTCTTGTGCCAGGTGTAAAAAAACTGGAGGCCCAGAAGGCCGACGAAAAAAAGTACGGCAAAAATAATGAGCCAGGTCGTTTTCGTGGACGGTGCGTCAGATTTGAGTTTGGATTCCTGAAGCATCTCGGGCACGGGCGGACCTCCCTGAAAGCTGAGGATCTTCTCCATCTTTTCGAGATACTGTTTGATTTGCTCCATCGCTTTACGGTTCAGACGGTAGGCCCCGATGCGCTGTTTCTGGCCAAGGTTCTCGTCCGACTGCCGTAGTTTTATTTCGGAAAGTTCTTTCTGGGCGAGATCGTAGAGCCTCTTCCCGGACTCGTAGTAATCGCTGCCTTCGAGTTTTTTGATCAGCATTTCGGCGTAGGATGAAAGTTCACCGATTTCTTCCTGGGGGATCTTCCAGACGTTTTTTACCTGCACTTCGAAAACCCGGGTTTGTTTGGGTTTGAGTTCGACGGCCTTGTTATAAAGGAAGTACGAGGATTTCTGATCGTCGTACTGAACTTCGAGATCTCCTTTATCGATGATATCTTCCGGCGTGACTTCTTGAGGAAGGTCGATCTTGACCGGAATGGTCTGGGTTTTTTCCTTTGAAGGATTGGCGACCACCACACTGATCGTGATCGTTTCTTCATCCTGGGACTGCGCATGTGCAAGAGGGATGCTCATCGAGCATACAATGAGAAAAGACGTGAAAGAGAGAACCCGGATGGCGAGGCCCCCGTACCCTTTGTTTTCATTCTCTTTTTTCAGCCTGAAAGCCATAGGGTTCTCCGGATTTTAAGGTTTGCTTTAAGAATACACTACTTGGACAATCGGCGTCTCGTCACCGACGAGTTCCTGCTCGATGGTTTGCTGGACCACTTCAATGGCGCCTTGTATCTTATCGGATTGCTTTCTGATTTCCCGTATGTTGGGCGACTGCTCGAGACCTTCCTGAATGCCGACTTCCATGAGTTCGCTGAGGTCGAGGCCCTTGTCGCCGGCCAGATTATTTACTTGCTGGAAGACTTCGCTGATCTGAGCCTGCATTTTCACGCTTGTCTGGTCTTTATTGATCGTGCCCGGGAGATCGTTGATATTCTTCTTAAGAGCCTCGAGCATCTGTCCGACGTAGCCTTTTTCGGACATAGCGCTCTGAACGTCCTTGATCGCCGCTTCGATGTCTCGCAGCTGGGCCTTGCCGCCCATCGCGGACGCTACCAGACCCTGGACTTCGGAAAGGGTCGTCGATTCGATGAAGATCGCGCCGGCTTCGAAGTTTCCGGTAGTGGCTTCTTCTACCATGACCGTGATCGCCTTACCTGCCGGGAATACGTCTGTCGTGATATTTGGATAAACCATTTCATAAAGACCCTCCACGCTTCCGACCGGTTTCATGGGCTGGTTCTGCACGATGGCTTCGCCTTCATTATCAAGAATGCGGAGGATGGGAATGAGGCCGGCAGAACCCCCGCGATAACGGATGATAAGATCGTCGCCCAGGAGGATCGATTCAGGAATAAGCAGGCTGCCCGCGAACTTCTTATTCGTCTCTTCGAGCTCTTCGGTAGCGACCTGAATATCGTCCGTCGCCGTTTCAAGACTCGTGAGCGAAGTTCCGAGCGTATCCATCTGGGTCTGAATGATTCCCGTCTGGGCGTCAAGCTTGGTCGTAACGACCGCGGTCTGCGTGTCGAGTTTATTTCCGAGTACGGTCGACTGGCCGTTGAGCTGAGTCTGAATGGCGGCCTGCTGATTCTGCATTTCGAAAACGACCGTATTCTGAATCGAGTTCCTTACCTGAGACAGAGAAGTATCGAGTTTGGCTCTGACTTCTTTTTCGACATCGTCCAGTTTCTTGATTTCAGTAACGTTGAACGTTCTCGGCGTGTTGAACACACCGCCCGATGCGATGTTGACCGTCGTAACCACGTTATAGACTTTGCCTGCTTCCAGGTTCGTCGGCGGTGTCCACGTGAAGTTATAGAAGCCCTGCGCGTCCGGCGGGCCGGCCTGGATAAATTCTTTAATCAAAATGCCCGCATCGTAGAAAGCGACCCGGCAATTCGTCGCGCCCCCCACAGTGCTTCCGTCGCGGCGCAGAGTCGACGAAATCGAGACCTTGTCCGTCGTGGCGTTATAGGCGAGATCTGTCACGGCTTCCCAGATATGCACGACCTGGGTTTCCATGTAGACCGTGATCGTCTGGTCGCTGTCCGCGACGAAGTTCACGAGGAGATCGCCGTATTCTACGCGGCTCCACGTGGCGACATAGGAACCCGCCTTATGACCATGTACGATCGGCGAATTGAGACCCGATTCACTCCAGCCGTCCGTCGTACTGACGGTCAACTGGTCAAGGCTGTTATTGGTCAAAAGGTCACGGATATACCAGGTGATGTAAAAGTAATCGATGATAAAGTCGCCGCCCGACACATCGAAGACCGTTGACGGGTCGTTCGGGTCAGAAATCTTTATCCTGACAGTATTCGAAGGTGTATTGGGAATGTTCCAGGTAAAGCTTCCCGTGTTAGGGACGATTCCGTCATCTGCGGTACCCTGTGTTTCGAGAAGAGGGTTCCAGATGGTGCCTCCATTGACGGAGTACTCAAGCTTTACATTAGGAACGCTTCCCGTCGAAACCCAGGTAATGGGCCGGTTCTCGTTCACGATCCATTTTTCCGCGCCTGAAGGACTTGTCAGGTCGAGGAAGCCGTGGATCTTGAAAGGATTGGAAATGGATTCGACTTCCGGATCGAACGGATCGCGTACCCGGACCCGCACGTTCGCCGAAATAGCATCCGGAATGACCCAGTTGTAAGTCCCGTCGTTCGTGACAACGCCGTCGTTCACGGTTCCTTCATTTTCCTGGATGGGAACATAGGCGCCGCCGTTTACGGAGTACTCGAGCATGGCATTCGCTATATTGCCGCCCCAGGTCCAGGTAATGGCCCGGGTGCTGCCAACGGAAACGACTGTAAAAAGAGGGTTCGCAATCGTGAACTGGCCCTGGATACGGAAATCCGCGTTGGATTCATCGAATACGCTCGCATCATTAACGTCGATCACGCGGACGCGGATCGATGCGGACGGGAGATTGGGAATCGGATTCCAGGTATAGACCTTGTTTCCATTCGGCGTATTGGCAGTGCTGTTCTGAATAACAAGCGGCGCTGCAAGCGTATAGGGAAAGCCTGTGTCACCCGCCAAAGTCGAATAGGCGATCAATTTTACATTTGAGATATTACCCACTGTGGCCCATTCGATCGTATCGCTGAGTCCGATTCTAAACCGGTCAGCACCGTTCGGTTTCGACACTGTGAAATCACCGCGGATCTTAAAAGCGTTATCCGAGATATCGAAAGCGTCCACGTCAAGGCTGCTGCGCACTCTGACTTTCACGAGCGGCGTCGAAGTAATGTCGTCGGGGATGGTCCAGACGTACAAGCCGTTGTTGGGAGCGGGCAGACCACCGTTGATTGCCGTCGATGTCGCGAAATCGTTTTTGGAATAGGCCAGAACGACTTCTGCCACGGTTCCCACCCAGCCCCAGGTAATGTTATAGGTGTCGGCCACTTTAAGAGAAATTCCGGCCGCGTTCGGCGTCAGGACTTCAAAGTAAGCCTTGATCTTGGCGTTGGCGTCGGAGGCGTCGAAAGCGTCCGCATTGTTCGTATCTTCCACTTTGACTTTAAACTGGGCGGAAATCGTATCCGGGACCGAACTCCAGATCCAGGATCTTTGAGCGTCAACCGCGCCATTGTTCGCCGCCGAAGAGGTCAGGATAAAAGGATAAGTCGCGCCGCCGTCAGTGGAGTAACGGATTCGGGCCAGAGGCACATTGACGCTGGTCGCCGTCCACCGGATTGTCTGCGAGCTGCCTACGTCCCACCTGTCCGCAGCGGCGTTCGGGGAAAGCACGGTAAAGCCGGAAACAACCTGGAAGGAAGCAGAGTCGTCAAAAGCCGTTTCATCATCCGGGAAAGCGACACGAACCTGGATACTGAAAGACCCTGATGCAATCTCAGTGAAATCGGGCACCGCCCATACATAAGACCCGTTGTTCGGTGCGGCGAGTGCCATCGGAATACCCGGGCCGGCGAATCCGTCTTTCGAATAATAGAGGTTCACAGTCGGGTTTTGACCCTGGCGCGTCCAGCTAATCGTATAAGGTTTATTCACAGCGACTTTTTCTCCTGCAGCCGGCGCGGTGATAATGAAAGACGGGACGATTGAGAAGATTGGGGTGACGTTGAATACCGACGCATCAGCCACATCTGAAATACGCATCGTCACGTTGGTCGACACGATGTTGGCGAGGTTCGGAATCGTCCAGTCGTAACCCGCATCGCCGCTGCCTCCGGGGACATTTGCCGCAATCTGAGTCCAGGACGTTCCTCCGTTTGTTGAATAGTCCAGACGGACGGTCGCAACCGATCCTGTTCTCGTCCACTTGATATTCTGGGTCGTTCCGACCCCCCATTTGTCCGTGCCAGTCGGCGAAGTCAGGATAAGACCGCCGATAATTTTAAAGAGGCCGCTCGAAACGGCCCTAATCGCAAAAGCGTCGGTATCGGGAAGCGTCGAGATGCGGACTTTCATATTGGGCGAGGCCTGGATGTCGTCGGGAATCAGCCAGGCGTGTTCTCCGTCATTCGACGTAGAGGCTGCGATGACGTCATTAAAATTAACGCCGCCGTCTTTCGAATAATCGATTTTTACCGTCGCAACGTTTGATCCGATGTAATTCCACGTAATGGAATGACTATCACTGACTTTCCAGTTTTCGCCGCCCGAAGGACTCGTGATCTGGATCAGCGGCAGAACCTTGAACGGGAATTCCGAGGTGTCTGTAACAGTCGCGTCGTCAGGGTCGACGACGCGGATTTTTGCGTTCGCCGTCGCGATCGTATAAGGATCGTTAAGCACGAGCGCGTAAGGCCCATCCTGAGGTGCACTGTTCGTTACTGTGTTCCAGGAAGTGCCGTCAAAGTATTCCACCCGCACGGGCCCGATATCTCCACCCGTGGTCCACGTAATATTGAGCGTGCTTCCGAGCGTACGTTCAATACCCGAAGCATCGGGATAAGTGAGGACGATTTTACCTTTTACCGTGAACGTGTCCGAAATCGCAGGCACTACAAGACCGATGCCTTCGAGTTTTACTTTCACCGTAGTGGAAACGATATTGTCTGTAGGCAGTGTCCAGCTGAAGGTATTGCCCACCGGAACTGGAGCAGCGACACCGAGCGCGATCGCGGTCCAGTTGGTGCCGTTATTATTCGAATAGAACAGGTCCACGTTGCCGATCGTACCGTTCCGGTTCCACACGATATTTTCCGTATCCCCGGCGCGCCATACCGACGTCGAAATCGGACTCGTCACAATCGCGCTGCCTTTGATACCAAAATTCGCGTCGGAAGTATCAAACACGAGGGCGTTGGTCGCATCTTCCACCTTCACGCGGACATTCGGACCGATCTTGTCGGGAACGCTCCAGTTACAGCTGAAAGCGCCTCCGCCGACAGCCACAATTTCGCAGCCTTCCATCGCGAAATCATAAGTGAGGCCGCCGTTCGTCGAATAGAAAAGCTTCACGCTTGTAATGGGTCCGAAGACAGAACCCGCCACGGCGTAAGGCGTACCCACGGCAAGCGTCTCGCCGCCATTGGGAGAGCCCAGGGCCACGCGGCCCTTGATCGTAAAGTTAGCGTTCGCGGGATCGTAAACAGTCGGATCAGAGGCGTCGACGACACGGACGCGTGCTGTTGTCGTCGTGATGCCAGGCTGGTCGGGAATCAGCCAGTTGAAGGTGTACGGCCCGGCTCCCGTAGTATTGATATTCTGCGTGTCCTTGCCGTCCGCGTCGACCAGCGGTTCATAACTGCCCTGGTCGTCGCCGTTGGTCGAGAACTCCAGTTTCACGGCCGTAATATTTCCTTTTTTGGTCCAGGTAATGTTGTTATACGATTCGATTTCCCAGGATTCCTGGCCGGAATTCGGAGCGGTCAGAGTCAGGCTGCCCCGGATTTTAAAGGTATCGCTCTGCAGGGCACTCACGGCGTTGTCAGGATCCGAAATACGAACGCGGGCGACCGGTGAAAGCCCGGTTCCGAGCGTCCACCCACGGCTTCCGCTGTTCTGGACGATACCGTCATTGGATACTCCGTCATTTTCAGGCACCGCCAGCCAGCCATTTCCGTCATTGAGATTGTATTCCAGTTTCACATTAGCAGGGACGCCCGAAACCGGAGTCGTCCAGGAAAGTGTATGGCTCTTCTCCGCCTGCCAGACGTTACCCTGAACCGGCGCGGTGATAACGAAATTGGCCAGCATGGAACTCGCTGCTTCCGAGATATCGTAAACGTTGGTGTTATTCGCATCGAGTACGCGGATGCGTAAATTGTTCTTCACAATGGGCGTATTCGCGGGAATATTCCACGCATAGCTCTTGTCGTTACCGGCTCCTGACGGAGTGGAAGCGATTACCGTGGTCCACGGTCCGGTCATACCATTCGCTGAATACTCCAGCCTGACGTTCACGATCGAACCGGTCGCATTCCATTTGATTTCATTGCCCGAGGTATTGATGCGCCACTCGATGGGAGTCGTATCGTTCGGCGTCACCATCACAAGCGCGCCGGTGATCTGGAAAAGACCGCTTGAAATCGCCGTGACTGCCCACGGGTCGGCGACCGGAAGACTCGAGATCCTGACTTTCATGTTTTTGACTGACTGGATGTTATCCGGAATCAGCCATGCATAAGCTCCATTATTGGGAGCGGAAGAAGCGATGGGGTTCGGATAGCTGACGCCGTTATCCGTGGAATAGTCAATTTTTACATTTGAGACGTTGGACGCGATGCGGTTCCAGGTGATGCTGTGCGTGGTATTAACGATCCACTCTTCCGCTCCGGCGGGATTCGTCACTTCAAAGAAAGGCCGGACGAGGAACGCGTTCGCCGAGGTATCCTGCACGGTGGCATCGGCCGCGCGCGAAACGCGTACTTTTGCCCCGATCGTCGCGATCGTGGTCACGGGAGCATCGAGCGTCATCGAGTAGGGTCCGTTCTGCGGAGCGACGCTGGTCGCGGTCGTCCATGTCGCACCGTCATAGTATTCCACTTTGACCGCGCCGATGTCACCTGAGACGTTCCATGTCACGTTAATTGAATTACCGAGAGTCAACTCGATACCGGCCGTGGTCGGATAAGTCAGGATGATTTTACCTTTGACGGTGAAGGCGTCAGAAACGTCGGGAGCGACCAGATTGGCGCCGTCGATTTTGATTTTTACGTTCTGAGATACGATGTTATCCGTCGGTACGGCCCAGCTGAAAGTGTTTCCGTTTACGCTCGGCGAAGGAATGCCTGTCGTGATCGTGGTCCAGGGCCCGTCGTTCACGGAATAAAAGAAATCCACGTTACCGATGCTGCCGGTGCGGTTCCAGACGATATTGCTGCTTTCGCCGGCGATCCATACGCTGTTGATATCGGGCGAGGTAATCGTCGCGCCGCCCTTGACCGAGAAATTGGATTCGGACGTATCTGAAACGAGCGCATTTCCGGCGTCTTCCACTTTGACCCGGAGATTGGAACCGACAACGTCCGGCACATTCCAGTTACAGCTGAAAGAGGCCAGGACAACCGAGACCGTTGCGCAGCCTTCCACCGGGAATTCATAAGTGGCGCCGCCGTTCCTGGAATAAAAGAGATTGACGCTCGTGATGGGGCCGAAAACCGAACCGTCGATCGTAAACGGAACGCCGACCGTGAGATTGTTGCCGCCGTTCGGGTTATTCAACTGCACACGGCCCTTGATGCTGAAGTCGCCGTTCGAGGCGTCGAGCACGGTCGTATCCGAAGCGTCGATGACTCGGACGCGCGCGAGCGTGGTCGTGATACCCGGCTGGTTCGGAATGCGCCAGCTGAAGGAGTAGGGACCGGCGCCGGTCACATCGATGTTCTGCGAGTCTTTTCCGTCCGCGTCGACCAGGGCCTCATAGTCCGCCGGATTATTGCCGTTGGTGGAGAGCTCGAGTTTAACGGCTGTGATATTACCTTTCTTCGTCCAGGTAATATTGTTCACCGTGTCGATTTCCATGGATTCGAGTCCGTTCGGAGCGGTGAGGGTCAGGCTGCCGCGGATCTTGAACGGCGGGCTGAGTCTCGCGCTGTCGATATCGGCGGGGTCAGAGATGCGTACTTTGGCGGCGGTCGAAAGCCCCGACGGCAGCGTCCAGTTCTGGTTGCCGCTGTTGGCCACAATACCGTCCCCTGCTGTCGCAAAATTTTCAGCGATCGGCAGCCAGCCGTTTCCATCATTGAGATCGTATTCGATTTTTACGGTTGAGGGCACGCCGGCTTCAGGCGTCGTCCATTCGATAGTCTGCGTATTCTCAGCCTGCCATACGTTGCCGCCTGCAGGAGAAGTCAGCGTGAAATCAGCGACCATCGAGCTCACGGCCTGTGCGATATCAAAAACATTTGTATTGGCCGCGTCCAGCACACGGATTCTGAAATTATCTTTCACGATAGGCGTGTTGGAAGGAACGCTCCATGTGTAGCTCTTATCGGATCCCGCACCGGAAGCCGTAGAGCCTACAATGGTTGACCAGGGTCCGGCATTTCCGCTGGACGAATATTCCAGTTTCACGTTGACTACTGAACCCGTAGCATTCCATTTAATATCATTTCCCGTGCTGCCAACGCGCCATTTCACGCCTGTGGTGTCATTAGGCGTAACCATCTGCAGGGAACCAATGATCTGGAAAAGACCCGTCGAAATCGCGGTAATCGCCCAGGGATCGCTGCCTGGAAGACTCGAGAGCCTTACTTTCATATTTTTTACAGTCTGGATGTGATCGGGAACCGGCCAGGCATAAGACCCGTTGTTGGCGGCTGAATTCGAGATGGTATTCGGATAGGATGTTCCATTATCCGTCGAGTACTCGATACGGACATTGGAAACGTTGGAACCGATTCGGTTCCAGGTAATATTATGGTTCGATTCGACCACCCATTCTTCGCCGCCTAACGGGCTCGTTACTTCGAGGAAAGGCTTGACCATGAAGGGATTCGTCGAAGTGTCGGTCACTGTGGCGTCATCCGCGTCAGAGATTCTGATTTTTGCGCTGTCCGTAGCCACGGTCGTAATAGGCGAATCAAGGAGGAAACTGTAGGGACCGGCCTGAGGCGCGGCCGCCGAAACGAGAGACCACTGCGCTCCATTGAAATATTCGACCCGCACAACGCCGATGTCGCCCGAAACGTTCCACGCAACGTTGATATTGCTGCCCAGCGCCAGCTCTATGCCGACGGCCTCGGGATAAGTGAGAACGAGTTTGCCTTTGACGGTAAGCGGATCTGAAACGGCGGGCGCGATGAGGTTAGCGCCTTCGATCCGGATTTTTACGTTAGCCGAAACGATGTTGTCGTTCGGGACCGACCAGTTGAAAGTATTTCCCGTGACTGTCGGCGAAGCGACGCCCGAGGCGATCGTGTTCCAGGTGCCGTTATTCACGTTGTAGAAAAGGTTGACGTTGCCGATGGTTCCCGTTCTGTTCCAGACGATGGCGTTGGTTTCCCCCGCGATCCAGATGTTCCCGGAAACGGGCGACGTGATCGTCGCGCTCCCTTTCACGGCGAAGCTGGCGTTCGAGGCATCAAAAACGAGCGCGTTGCCGGGATCTACCACCTTGACGCGGACATTGCCGCCGACCCGGTCAGGCACCGTCCAGTTACAGCTGAACGTCCCCGCGGAGACGGGCACCGTTTCGCAGCCCTCCATCGCATAATCGTAAGTCGTCCCGCCGTTGGTCGAGTAAAAGAGGTTTACGCTCGCGATGGGACCGAAGACGAGGCCGTTCACCGTAAAGGGCACGGCGACGGTCAGCGTTTCTCCGCCGTTTGGATTCGACACCTCTACGCGTCCCTTGATCGTGAAATTTCCATCTGAATTGTCGAGGACCGTGGCGTCCGAAGCGTCCACGATACGGATGCGCGCCTGGGCCGTCGTGATACCCGCGAGATCGGGAATGCGCCAATTAAAGGTGTAGGGCCCCGCGCCTGAAGTATCAATATTCTGGGTGTCTTTTCCGTCCCCGTCGATAAGGGGTTCATATTCCAAAGGATCGTTCCCGGCCGTCGAAAGCTCGAGTTTTACGGCCGAAATATTACCCTTCTTAGTCCAGGTGATGTTGTTCAGGGTAAAGATTTCCCAGGATTCGAGGTTGTTCGGGGCGGTGACCGTCAGTCTGCCGCGGATCTTAAACGAGTTTCCTTCTCTCAAGCTGTCCGCGTCGGCAGGATCGGAGATCCGGATTTTGGCGGCGGAAGAGATGCCCGCACCGAGCGTCCAGTTCTGACTTCCGCTGTTGGAGACGATACCGTCGTTCGCCGTACCTGAAGTTTCGGGGAGCGGCAGCCAGCCGTTTCCGTCGTTCAGGTTGTATTCGATCTTGACCGTAGACGGCGTACCGGGTTCCGGCGTCGTCCACTCGATCGTGTGCGTATTTTCAGCCTGCCAGACGTTGCCCGCTATGGGAGCGGTAATCGTGAAGTTGGCGAGGATAGAGCTCGCCGCCTGGGATACATCGTAGATGTTCGTGTTCGCGGCGTCGAGGACGCGGATCCTCAGGTTATTTTTCACAATCGGCATATCGCTCGGGATATTCCAGGCGTAGCTCTTGCCGGGTCCCGCGCCGGAAGGCGTCGAAGCCACGAGAGTCACCCACGGCCCGGTATCACCGTTCACGGAATATTCGAGTTTGACGTTCGCGATCGAACCCGTGGCATCCCATTTGATTTCGTTAGCCGAAGTACCGACCCGCCATTTGATCGGCGTAATATCGTTCGGGATGGCCATCACGAGCCCGCCGATGATCTGGAAAAGACCCGCTGAGAGCGCGGTCACTGCAAAGGGGTCGCCGAGAGGAAGGCTCGATATCCGCACTTTCATATTTTTGACGTTCTGAATGTTGTCGGGAATCAGCCATGGATGGACGCCGTCGTTTGCCGTGGTATTGACGATTGAATTGGGATAGGAAACGCCGCTGTCTGTCGAATACTCGATCCTGACGTTGCTGACATTCGAGCCGATGCGGTTCCAGGTAATACTCTGGGTCGAATCGACAGCCCAGGCTTCATTCCCCGCCGGATTCGTGACTTCGAGGAGCGGCCTGACCATGAAATCATTTGCGGACGCGTCCGATACGGTAGCGTCATCCGCGTCAGATATCCTTATCTTCGCAGCGGACGTAGCGGCGGTGGTATTAGGCGTATCGAGAAGAAGCGCGAACGGACCCGCCTGGGCTGCCGTAATTGAGATCGTACTCCATGCCGTACCGTCGAAATATTCGACCTTCACATCGCCAATGTTACCGGCGACGTTCCATGTTACGTTCAGCGTATCACCAAGATTAACGTCGATACCCGCCGCGTCGGGATAAGTAAGGGTCAGCTTTCCTTTTACCGTAATCGCGTCTGAAGTAACAGGTGCGATAAGATTGACACCTTCGATCTTCACTTTGACGTTGGCGGATACGATATTGTCCGAGGGAACCGTCCACGCGAACGTGTTTCCCGTGGCAAGCGAAGACGCGACGCCGGAGGCGATCGTGTTCCAGGAGCCGTTGTTAACGTTATAGAAGAGATCGACATTCCCGATCGTACCGGTCCGGTTCCAGACGATATTGTGCACGTCGCCCGCAATCCAGATATTGCCCGAAACAGGCGCAGTCAATGTCACGCCGCCCTTGACGCTGAAGACGGCGTTCGACGTATCGAACACGATCGGATTCGCCGCGTCTTCCACTTTAACGCTGAGATTGCTGCCAATAACGTCAGGGACGCTCCAGTTACAGCTGAAAGTCCCCCCCGCCACGGCGACGGTTTCGCAGCCTTCCATGGCGTAATCGAAAGTCGCTCCGCCGTTTCTCGAATAGTAAAGTTTTACACTGGGAATGGGCCCAAACACCGTACCGCTTACCGTGAAGGGCACGCCTACTGTGAGGTTGTTTCCCCCATTCGGGCTCGAGAGCTCTACACGGCCTTTGATCGTAAAAGAACCATTGGAAGCGTCAAGAACCGTGGCATCGGAAGCGTCCACGACACGCACGCGCGCGTCGGTCGTCGTGATACCGGCTTGATCAGGAAGACGCCAGCTGAATGTGTAAGGTCCGGCAGCGGAGACATCAATATTCTGCGTGTCCTTGCCGTCCGCATCGACCAGGGGCAGATAGGCGAACGGATCATCTCCGGCTGTCGAGAGTTCGAGCTTGATGGCTGTGATGTTACCTTTCTTGGTCCACGTGATGTCATGCAACGTGTCGATTTCCCAAGATTCGAGGTTGTTCGGGCTCGTCATGGTCAGAGAACCACGGATCTTGAACGGATCGCTTTCGAGAATACTCGCCGTGTCGTTAGGATCGGAAATCCGGATTTTTGCCGAACTCGAGAGACCTGTTCCGAGCGTCCAGCTGCGGCTTCCGGAGTTCGTCACGATACCGTCGTTTGCCGTGCCGTCGGCTTCGGGAAGAAGCTGCCAGCCGCCGCCTACGTTATATTCGATCTTCACGTTCGCCGGCACGCCGGCCTGAGGAGTCGTCCACTGAATCGCGTGCGTGTTTTCAGCGACCCAGACGTTACCTGCCACCGGTGCCGTAATAATAAAGTTTGCGAGAATCGAACTTGCGGCGGCTGAGATATCGAAAACGTTTGTATTGGCCGCGTCGAGTACCCTGAAACGCAGATTCCCGTTCGTAATCGCTGCGCCGGCCGGAATGCTCCATGCATAGCTCTTGCCGGCGCCGGCACCCGAAGGCGTAGACGCGACGACCGTCGACCAGCCCGTGCCGCCGTTTGTCGAATACTCGATCTTCACATTCGCGATCGAACCGTTGGCGTCCCACTTGATTTCGTTGCCCGTTGAATTAACCCGCCATTTCACAGGCGTAATGTCGTTGGGGATCGCCATGGTGAGAGACCCGATAATCTGGAAAAGACCGGTTGAGGCTTTCGTCACAGCCCATGGATCACTTACAGGCAGTGAAGAGAGACGGATCTTCATGTTTTTTACATTCTGAATATTGTCCGGCACAACCCAGGGATGGGTGCCATCGTTAGCAGTCGACGCCACGATCACGTTCGGATACGTCGCGCCGCTGTCGGTCGAGTATTCGAGTTTTACGTTGGCTACGTTCGAGCCGATCATCGTCCACAGGAGATTGTTGGAAACACCAACCACCCACTCCTCGTTACCGGCAGGGCTGGTAATATCAAAGAACGGGTTCACCTGAAAAGCGTTATCTGATTCGTCTGTCACTGTTGCGTCATCCGCATCCGAAATGCGGACTTTCGCCGCGGCCGTAGCAACCGTCGTATTGGGGGCATTTAACGAAAGCGCGTAAGGACCAGCTTGTGACGCCGTGGTCGTGATCGTGCTCCAGGCCGTCCCATCAAAATATTCCACTTTGACATTGCCGATATCGCCCGCGACGTTCCATGTCACGTTCGGCGCATCACCAAGATCAAGCAGGATACCCGCCGCGCTCGGGTAGGTCAGGGTCAGTTTGCCTTTGACTGTAAAGATATTCGAGATGAGCGGCGCCGCCAGATTGGCGTTCTCGAGTTTGACCTTAATATTCGCCGAAACAATATTGTTGGAAGGCAGCGTCCAGGCGAAAGTGTTTCCAGTCGCGCTTGGGGAAGCGACTCCTGAAGCAATGGTGTTCCACGGTCCGTCATTCACATTGTATGCAAGGTCGATATTACCGATCGTACCATTGCGGTCCCAGATAATATTGTGGGCATCCCCTGCGAACCAGATGTTGCCGGTGACAGGCGCCGTGAACGTCGCGCTGCCCTTCAAGGCGAAAACCGCATTTGAAATGTCGGAGACAAGCGGGTTTGCCGCGTCTTCAACTTTGACTCTTAGGTTATTGCCTATCTTGTCCGGAACGCTCCAGTTACAGCTGAAGGTACCGGCAGAGACAGCAACCGTCGAGCAGCCTTCGACAGGAAAATCATAAGTCGTTCCGCCGTTCACGGAATAAAAAAGTTTAACGCTCGGGATTGGGCCGAAGACCGTACCGTTTACCGTAAAAGGGTTTCCGACCGTCAGGGTTTCACCGCCGTTGGGATTCGAGACTGTGACGCGGCCCTTGATGGTGAAATTGTCGTTCGAAGGATCGTAGACGGTCGGGTCGGAAGCGTCGACTACCCGGATACGCGCCGTCGTGCTCGTGATACCGAGCTGGTTCGGGACTTTCCAGCCAAAGGTGTAAGGCCCGGCGCCGGACACATCGATATTCTGCGTATCCGCTCCGTCGCCGTCGACCAGAGCATCGTAGCTCAGGGCGTCGTCGCCGTTGGTCGAGAGTTCGAGCTTTACTGCCGTGATGCTTCCCTTCTTCGTCCAGGTAACATTGTTGACCGTTCCGATTTCCCACGATTCGGTTCCGTTCGGCGCGGTCATGGTCAGATCGCCGCGAATTTTGAAAGGATCGCTCTCGAGCGCGCTTGCCGCGTCGTTCGGATCCGAGATGCGGACCTTCGCCGAGGTCGAAAGACCCGTGCCGAGCGTCCAGCCGCGGCTGCCTGAGTTTGTCACAATGCCGTCATTTGCCGTACCGTCCGCTTCAGGAAGAAGCTGCCAGCCGCCGCCGACGTTGTATTCGAGTTTGACATTGGACGGCACGCCGGCCTGAGGCGTCGTCCACTGAATCGTATGCGTATTCTCGGAAACCCAGACGTTCCCCGCCACAGGCGCCGTGACCACGAAGTTCGCGAGGATCGAGCTTGCCGCAGCCGAGACGTCAAACACGTTCGTGTTCGCCGCATCGAGCACCCGGAAGCGCAGGTTGCCGTTTGTGATCGTTACATTCGAGGGAATGTTCCAGCCATAACTCTTGCCCGCGCCGCCGCCGGAGGGCGTGGACGCGATGACCGTCGACCAGCCCGTTCCGCCGTTTGTCGAATACTCGATCTTCACGTTCGAGATCGAGCCGTTGGCGTCCCACTTGATTTCGTTGCCGGTCGAGTTCACGCGCCATTTCACGGGCGTAATGTCGTTCGGAATCGCCATGGTGAGAGAACCTATGATCTGGAACAGACCTGTCGAAGCTTTTGTCACGGCCCAAGGATCGCTGACGGGCAGCGACGAGAGGCGGATCTTCATATTCTTCACGTTCTGAATGTTGTCCGGAATGACCCAGGGATGCGTTCCGTCGTTCGGCGTCGAGGCGATAATCACGTTCGGATACGTCGCGCCGCTGTCGGTCGAATATTCCAGCTTCACGTTCGCTACGTTCGAACCGATTTTCGTCCACGTAAGGTTGTTAGTGCCGCCGACTGCCCACTCTTCATTGCCGAGAGGACTCGTGATATCGAAGTACGGGTTCACCTGGAAACCGTTGTCCGATTCGTCCGTCACCGTCGCGTCGTCCGCGTCCGAGATACGCACTTTAGCGGAAGCTGTTGCGACAGTCGTGTTCGGTGCGTTAAGGGATAAAGTGTAAGGACCGGCCTGCGCCGCGCTCGTCGTGATCGTGCTCCAGGCCGTACCGTCAAAATATTCGACTTTCACGTTTCCGATGTTACCAGCGACGTTCCAGGTCAGGTTCGGTGTGTCCCCGAGATCGAGCACGATACCCGCCGCGCTCGGATAAGTCAGTGTTAATTTGCCTTTTACCGTAAACGCATTCGAGATCAGAGGCGCGACAAGATTGCCATTGTCGAGTTTCACCTTCACGTTCGCAGAAACGATGTTGTCCGAGGGCAGGGTCCAGGCGAAGGTGTTGCCTGTCGCCGCAGGCGAAGGAATGCCCGAGGCGATCGTCGTCCAAGCGCCATTGTTCACATTATAGAAGAGGTCAACATTGCCGATCGTTCCCGTACGGTTCCAGATAATATTGTGGGCGTCGCCCGCGAACCAGATGTTGCCCGTAACCGGCGCCGTGAAGGTCGCGCTTCCTTTTACCGAGAAGACCGCGCTCGAGGCATCAAATACGAGCGGGTTCGCGGCGTCTTCGACTTTGATTTTCAGATTGGTGCCAAGGATGTCGGGGACGTTCCAGTTACAGCTGTAAGCGCCGGTCGTGACGGCCACAGTAGTACAGCCTTCGACCGGGTTCGGATAAGTGGTGCCGCCGTTCGTCGAATAATAGAGCTTCACGCTCGAGATCGGTCCGAAGACGGTACCGTTCACCGTGAAAGGATTGCCGACCGTAAGAATATCGCCGCCGTCCGGGTTCGAGAGCGTCACGCGGCCCTTGACCGTAAAGTTTGCATTGGCTGGATCATAAACAGTCGGATCCGAGGCGTCGACCACGCGCACTCGGGCGGTCGTTGTCGTGATGCCGAGCTGATCCGGAATCTTCCAGTTGAAAGTGTAAGGGCCCGCACCCGTGACATCGATATTCTGGGTCGGAACGGCGTCGGCATCCACGAGCGGCTCGTAACTCAACGCGTCGTCGCCATTGTTCGAGAACTCGAGATTCACGGCCGTGATATTTCCTTTTTTCGTCCAGGTGATATTGTTTACGGTTCCGATTTCCCAGGATTCCGTACCCGTGTTCGGCGCCGTCATGGTCAGACTGCCGCGGATCTTGAAACTGTCGCTCTGAACGATACTGAAAGTATCATTGGGGTCAGAGATGCGGACTCTTGCCGCAGTCGAAAGTGCCGTCCCGAGCGTCCAGCTTTGCGTTCCGCTGTTGGCGACGATACCGTCATTCGCCGTGCCGGAGTTCTCAGGCAAAAGCTGCCAGCCGCCGCCGGCATTGAGGTCGTACTCGATTTTAACATTGGCCGGTACGCCCGCCGTAGGAGTAGTCCAGGTGATGTTATGGCTGTTTTCCGCGACCCAGACGTTGCCTGAGACCGGACCCGTAATCGAGAAACTGGCGAGCGAGGAGCTGGCCGCATCCGCGACATCCAGAATGTTGGTGTTGGCCGCATCGAGAACACGAATACGAAGCAAATCTTTCACGATCGGAAAATTGTTTGGAATACTCCAGGAATAACTCTTGTCGTTACCCGCGCCGGAGGGCGTCGAAGCGATCAGGGTCGCCCAATCCGAACCGCCGTTGGTCGAGTAATCGAGCTTCACGTTCGCGATGGAACCCGTCGCATTCCATTTAATTTCGTTACCTGTTGAACCGACGCGCCAGCGTACCGGCGTTAAATCGTTAGGAATCGTCATTACGAGTGTACCGACGATCTGGAAAAGACCGTTAGACGCCGCATTGACAGCCCAGGGATCGCTTCCCGGAAGGGTCGAAATTCTAACCTTCATGTTTTTTACCGATTGAATATTGTCTGGCAGGAGCCAGGGGTGCGTACCATCATTGGCGGTCGATGCGATGATCGTATTCGGATAAGTCGTCCCGCTATCTGTCGAGTACTCCAGCTTCACGTTCGCAACGTTCGACCCTTTGAAGTTCCATGTCACGCTTTGTGTCGAACCGACATTCCAGGCTTCGTTCCCCGCGGGGCTCATCACTTCGAGCAGCGGATAGACCGTAAAAGCGTTGGCTGATTCGTCGGCCACGGTCGCGTCATCGGCGTCGGAGATGCGCACTTTGGCAGAAATCGTTGCGGTCGTCGTATTGGGCGTATCGAGAAGGAGTCCATACGGCCCCGCCTGCGGCGCGCCGGATGTAATGGTACTCCACGCAGCCCCATCATAATATTCCACTTTTACATTTCCGATGTTACCTGCCACATTCCAGGTTACATTCGCTGTATCACCAAGCGTCAGCTGGACTCCGGCTGCATCGGGATAAGTCAGGGTGAGTTTTCCTTTAACAGTGAAGGCGACCGAGGTAAAGGGCGAAGTCAGATTCGTTCCCTCGATTTTTACTTTGACGTTGCTCGATACAATGTTGTCCGAAGGAAGCGTCCACGCAAATGAATTCCCCGTCGCCGCGGGCGAAGGAATACCGGAGGCGATAGAGGTCCATGTTCCGTTATTCACATTGTAATAGAGGTCGACGTTCCCGACCGTTCCGTTACGGTTCCATATAATGTTATGCGCATCACCCGCGATCCAGATGTTTCCGGAAGCCGGGGCCGTTATGGTTACGCCTCCCTTGACCGCGAATACGGCGTCCGACACGTCGAAGACCTGTGAATTGGCCGCGTCCTCAACTCGCACTTTAAGGTTGGCGCCGATGATATCCGGAACACTCCAGTTACAGCTGAACGCCCCGCCGCTCACGGCGACCGTCTCGCAGCCGCCCATCGCATTCGGATAAGTCGTACCGCCGTCAGTCGAATAATAAAGTTCCACGTTTGCTATCGGGCCGAAAACGCTGCCATTTACTGTAAACGGACTTCCCACAGTCAGGGTATCGCCGCCGTTTGGATTGGTGAGGAAGACGCGTCCTTTAATGGAGAAGTCAAAATTGGAAGGATCATAAACCGTCGGATCGGAGGCATCCACGACACGGATCCGTGCCGCAGTCGTCGTGATACCGGCCTGATCCGGGACCTTCCAGCTGAAGGTGTAGGGGCCCGCACCGGTCACATCGATATTCTGGGTCGGGGCCGCGTCTCCATCGACGAGAGCGGCATAACTTCCGAGATCATTGCCGTTATTTGAAAATTCGAGGTTCACGGCCGTGATACTTCCTTTCTTCGTCCAGGTGATATTGTTGAGCACTCCCACTTCCCAGGATTCCGTCCCAAGATTGGGCGCGGTCAATGTTAAATCACCGCGGATTTTGAACGTGTCGCTCTCGATAAGGCTGAAGGCATCGGCAGGATCTGAAAGACGGATTTTTGCGCCTGTGGAGAGAGCCGTCCCAAGGGTCCAGCTCTGAGTGCCGCCGTTCGAGACGATACCGTCATTCGCAGTGCCTGAGTTTTCGGGCAGCGGCTGCCATCCCCCGCCCACGTTGTACTCGATTTTCACATTCGCAGGCACGCCGGCCGTCGGAGTGGTCCAGATAATATTATGCGGATTTTCAGCGACCCAGACATTCCCTGTTACAGGCGCGGTAACCGCAAAGTTGGCGAGTGTCGAACTCGCCGCATCGGAGGCGTCAAAAACGTCGGTATTGGCGGCATCCAGAACCCGGATCCGGAAACTGTCCTTCGCTATCGCAAAGTTATTGGGGATATTCCAGGAATAGGTTTTGTTCGTACCTGCGCCCGAAGCCGTCGAGGCCACGAGAGTCGCCCAGCCTGTTCCGCCGTTGGTCGAGTACTCCAGTTTAACGTTGGCGATAGAACCGGTCGCAGTCCACTTGATTTCATTTCCGTTCGAGCCGACCCGCCACCTGACGGGTGTCGTGTCATCAGGCACCGTCATAATCAGACCGCCGACGATCTGAAACAGGCCGTTTGAAAAAGCCTGTACAGCATAGGGATCGCTCAAGGGCATGGAGGAAATGCGGATCTTCATGTTTTTGACTGCTTGAATGTTGTCGGGGATCGGCCAGGGATGCGTGCCGTCATTAGGTGTCGTGGCTACGATACTGTTAGGATAGGTCGTCCCACTGTCGGTCGAGTATTCAATCCGGACATTGGCGATATTGGACCCTTTTCTATTCCACGTGACGCTCTGGGTAGATCCCACCGTCCACGCTTCATTGCCTGCAGGACTGGTTACCTCGATCAGCGGGTTAACGGTAAAAGCATTGGCCGATTCGTCCGCCACGGTGGCGTCATCGGCATCAGAAATCCGCACCTTGGCCCCGGCTGTCGCGGCCGCGGTGTTCGGCGTATCGAGAAGCAGCGCGTAGGGCCCCGCCTGCGGTGCAGTAGACGTAATCGTGCTCCAGGCCGCGCCGTCATAATATTCAACCTTCACGCTGCCAATGTTGCCCGCCGCATTCCAGGTGACGTTTGCCGTATCTCCGAGCGTCAGTGCGATGCCCGCCGCATCCGGATACGTCAGCGTCAGTTTGCCCTTGACTGTGAAGGCGACTGAATTGACAGCGGCTGTGAGATTGGCGCTCTCGATTCGAACTTTTACGTTATTCGAGACGATGTTGTCTGAAGGCACCGTCCAGGCGAAGGTATTGCCCGAAGCCGCCGGAGAAGCGACGCCCGATGCGATCGAGGTCCAAGTCCCGTTATTGACGTTGTAATAAAGGTCGACGTTGCCGATCGTGCCGTTGCGGTTCCATATAATGTTATGCGCGTCGCCCGCGATCCAGATGTTGCCCGATGCGGGGGCCGTAATCGTGACGTTGCCCTTTACGGAGAACACGGCGTCAGACTCGTCGTTGACAAGGGCGTTCGCGTTATCTTCGACTTTTATTTTGAGGTTGGTGCCGATGATGTCCGGAACACTCCAGTTACAGCTGAATGCGCCGGTTACGACAGCTGCCGTCGCGCAGCCTTCCACCGGATTCGGATACGTCGTGCCGCCGTTGGTGGAGTAAAAGAGTTTTACGCTCGTGATCGGGCCAAACACTGTCCCGTTGACCGTAAAGGGACTTCCTACGGTCAAAGTGTTTCCGCCGTTTGGATTGGTGAGTTCGACGCGGCCTTTGACAGTAAAGTTGGCATTCGCCGGATCATAAACGGTGGGGTCCGACGCATCGACCACCCGGAGGCGGGCCGTCGTCGTCGTGATGCCGGCGATGTCCGGGATCTTCCAGTTAAAGGTATAGGGACCGGCTCCCGTCACGTTGATGTTTTGCGTCGGTACGGCGTCCGCGTCGACAAGATCACCATAGCTCAACTCGTCATTTCCATTGTTTGAATATTGGAGGTTGACGGCCGTGATGTTACCTTTTTTCGTCCAGGTGATATTGTTGACCGTTCCGACTTCCCAGGATTCGGAGCCGGTGTTCGGCGCCGTCATGGTGAGATTGCCACGGATCTTGAAGTTGTCGCTTACCATGATACTGGCCGAGTCGCTCGGGTCAGAGATGCGGATCTTCGCGGACGTGGAAAGCGTGGTGCCGAGCGTCCAGCTCTGGAGTCCGCCGTTTGCCACGATGCCGTCGTTCGCGGTCCCCGAGTTCTCGGGCAGGAGCTGCCAGCCGCCGCCGTCGTTCAGGTCGTATTCGATTTTCACGTTCGCCGGCACGCCGGCTGTCGGCATCGTCCAGGTAATGTTCTGCGCGTTTTCAGCGACCCACACGTTACCGGAAACAGGCGCCGTGATGCCGAAACTTGCGAGGATCGAACTTGCGGCCGTTGCCGCGTCAAAGATATTGGTGTTGGCCGCATCGAGTACCCGGATCCGGAAGTTGTCTTTCACGATTGTAAAGTTATTGGGGATATCCCAGGAATAGCTCTTGCCGTTACCGGCGCCAGAAGGCGTCGACGCGATCAGAGTGGACCAGCCCGTTCCGCCGTTCGTCGAGTATTCGAGTTTGACGTTCGCGATCGAACCGGTCGCATTCCAGAAAATTTCGTTGTCTTGGGATCCCACGCGCCACGCGACAGGCGTCGTATCATTCGGTGTCACCATCGTGAGAGAACCCGTGATCTGGAAAAGACCGCCCGATACGGCCGTGACCGCCCAAGGGTCGCTGCCCGGAAGGGTCGAGATCCGGATTTTCATGGTCTTTACCGACTGAATGTTGTCCGGGATAAGCCAGGGATGGGTTCCATCATTAGCCGTTGTGGCGGTGACGGGGTTCGGGTAGCTCGTGCCGCTGTCAGTCGAGTAATCGATTTTCACGTTGGAAACATTCGAGCCTTTGAAATTCCAGGTGATGCTGGGCGTCGCACCCACGATGAAGGCTTCGTCCCCGGCAGGGCTAGTGACCTGAACAAGAGGATAGACCGTAAAAGCATTCGCTGATTCGTCTGTCACGACCGCGTCATCAGCGTCCGAGATGCGGACTTTGGCGGAAATGGTCGCCGTCGATGTGTTGGGAGCGTCGAGAAGAAGAGCATAGGGCCCCGCCTGCGCAGCGGTTGTCGAAATCGTGCTCCATGCAGCTCCGTCGTAATACTCCACTTTTACGTTTCCGATATTACCCGCAACATTCCATGTCACGTTTGTCGTATCGCCGAGCGTAAGTGCGATTCCTGCGGCATCGGGATAGGTCAACGTGAGTTTCCCTTTGACCGTAAAGGCGACGGTCGTGAAGGGAACGGCCAGATTGGCGCCTTCGATTTTTACTTTCACGTTATTTGAAACAATGTTGTCGGAAGGAAGCGTCCAGGCGAACGAATTTCCCGTGGCTGCAGGCGAAGGAATGCCGGAAGCTATCGAAGTCCAGGATCCGTTGTTCACGTTGTAATAGAGATCAACGTTGCCGACCGTGCCGTTGCGGTTCCAGAGAATATTATTCGCTTCCCCCGCGATCCAGATGTTTCCAGAAGCCGGGGCCGTAATGGTTACGCCTCCCTTAACCGAGAAAGCGGCGTCCGATACATCGAAGACCTGGGAATTAGCCGCGTCTTCCACGCGGACTTTAAGATTGGCGCCGATGATATCCGGAACGCTCCAGTTACAGGTGAACGCTCCGCCGCTCACGGCGACCGTCTCGCAGCCGCCCATCGCGTTAGGATAGGTCGTGCCGCCGTCGGTCGAGTAATAAAGTTCCACGTTCGCTATCGGGCCAAAGACGCTGCCATTTACCGTAAAAGGACTTCCCACTGTCAGTGTATCGCCGCCGTTTGGATTGGTAAGGAAGACGCGGCCTTTAATGGAGAAGTCAAAATTGGAAGGATCATAAACCGTCGGATCAGAAGCATCGACGACGCGGATTCTCGCCGTAGTGGTCGTAATACCCGCCTGATCCGGGACCTTCCAGCTGAACGTGTAAGGGCCCGCACCGGTCACATCGATATTCTGGGTCGGGGCTGCGTCTCCATCGACGAGAGCGGCATAACTTCCGAGATCATTGCCGTTATTTGAAAATTCGAGGTTCACGGCCGTGATACTTCCTTTCTTCGTCCAGGTGATATTGTTGAGCACTCCCACTTCCCAGGATTCCGTCCCAAGATTGGGCGCGGTCAATGTTAAATCACCGCGGATTTTGAACGTGTCGCTCTCGATAAGGCTGAAGGCATCGGCAGGATCTGAAAGACGGATTTTTGCGCCTGTGGAGAGAGCCGTCCCAAGGGTCCAGCTCTGAGTGCCGCCGTTCGAGACGATACCGTCATTCGCAGTGCCTGAGTTTTCGGGCAGCGGCTGCCATCCCCCGCCCACGTTGTACTCGATTTTCACATTCGCAGGCACGCCGGCCGTCGGAGTGGTCCAGATAATATTATGCGGATTTTCAGCGACCCAGACATTCCCTGTTACAGGCGCGGTAACCGCAAAGTTGGCGAGTGTCGAACTCGCCGCATCGGAGGCGTCAAAAACGTCGGTATTGGCGGCATCCAGAACCCGGATCCGGAAACTGTCCTTCGCTATCGCAAAGTTATTGGGGATATTCCAGGAATAGGTTTTGTTCGTACCTGCGCCCGAAGCCGTCGAGGCCACGAGAGTCGCCCAGCCTGTTCCGCCGTTGGTCGAGTACTCCAGTTTAACGTTGGCGATAGAACCGGTCGCAGTCCACTTGATTTCATTTCCGTTCGAGCCGACCCGCCACCTGACGGGTGTCGTGTCATCAGGCACCGTCATAATCAGACCGCCGACGATCTGAAACAGGCCGTTTGAAAAAGCCTGTACAGCATAGGGATCGCTCAAGGGCATGGAGGAAATGCGGATCTTCATGTTTTTGACTGCTTGAATGTTGTCGGGGATCGGCCAGGGATGCGTGCCGTCATTAGGTGTCGTGGCTACGATACTGTTAGGATAGGTCGTCCCACTGTCGGTCGAGTATTCAATCCGGACATTGGCGATATTGGACCCTTTTCTATTCCACGTGACGCTCTGGGTAGATCCCACCGTCCACGCTTCATTGCCTGCAGGACTGGTTACCTCGATCAGCGGGTTAACGGTAAAAGCATTGGCCGATTCGTCCGCCACGGTGGCGTCATCGGCATCAGAAATCCGCACCTTGGCCCCGGCTGTCGCGGCCGCGGTGTTCGGCGTATCGAGAAGCAGCGCGTAGGGCCCCGCCTGCGGTGCAGTAGACGTAATCGTGCTCCAGGCCGCGCCGTCATAATATTCAACCTTCACGCTGCCAATGTTGCCCGCCGCATTCCAGGTGACGTTTGCCGTATCTCCGAGCGTCAGTGCGATGCCCGCCGCATCCGGATACGTCAGCGTCAGTTTGCCCTTGACTGTGAAGGCGACTGAATTGACAGCGGCTGTGAGATTGGCGCTCTCGATTCGAACTTTTACGTTATTCGAGACGATGTTGTCTGAAGGCACCGTCCAGGCGAAGGTATTGCCCGAAGCCGCCGGAGAAGCGACGCCCGATGCGATCGAGGTCCAAGTCCCGTTATTGACGTTGTAATAAAGGTCGACGTTGCCGATCGTGCCGTTGCGGTTCCATATAATGTTATGCGCGTCGCCCGCGATCCAGATGTTGCCCGATGCGGGGGCCGTAATCGTGACGTTGCCCTTTACGGAGAACACGGCGTCAGACTCGTCGTTGACAAGGGCGTTCGCGTTATCTTCGACTTTTATTTTGAGGTTGGTGCCGATGATGTCCGGAACACTCCAGTTACAGCTGAATGCGCCGGTTACGACAGCTGCCGTCGCGCAGCCTTCCACCGGATTCGGATACGTCGTGCCGCCGTTGGTGGAGTAAAAGAGTTTTACGCTCGTGATCGGGCCAAACACTGTCCCGTTGACCGTAAAGGGACTTCCTACGGTCAAAGTGTTTCCGCCGTTTGGATTGGTGAGTTCGACGCGGCCTTTGACAGTAAAGTTGGCATTCGCCGGATCATAAACGGTGGGGTCCGACGCATCGACCACCCGGAGGCGGGCCGTCGTCGTCGTGATGCCGGCGATGTCCGGGATCTTCCAGTTAAAGGTATAGGGACCGGCTCCCGTCACGTTGATGTTTTGCGTCGGTACGGCGTCCGCGTCGACAAGATCACCATAGCTCAACTCGTCATTTCCATTGTTTGAATATTGGAGGTTGACGGCCGTGATGTTACCTTTTTTCGTCCAGGTGATATTGTTGACCGTTCCGACTTCCCAGGATTCGGAGCCGGTGTTCGGCGCCGTCATGGTGAGATTGCCACGGATCTTGAAGTTGTCGCTTACCATGATACTGGCCGAGTCGCTCGGGTCAGAGATGCGGATCTTCGCGGACGTGGAAAGCGTGGTGCCGAGCGTCCAGCTCTGGAGTCCGCCGTTTGCCACGATGCCGTCGTTCGCGGTCCCCGAGTTCTCGGGCAGGAGCTGCCAGCCGCCGCCGTCGTTCAGGTCGTATTCGATTTTCACGTTCGCCGGCACGCCGGCTGTCGGCATCGTCCAGGTAATGTTCTGCGCGTTTTCAGCGACCCACACGTTACCGGAAACAGGCGCCGTGATGCCGAAACTTGCGAGGATCGAACTTGCGGCCGTTGCCGCGTCAAAGATATTGGTGTTGGCCGCATCGAGTACCCGGATCCGGAAGTTGTCTTTCACGATTGTAAAGTTATTGGGGATATCCCAGGAATAGCTCTTGCCGTTACCGGCGCCAGAAGGCGTCGACGCGATCAGAGTGGACCAGCCCGTTCCGCCGTTCGTCGAGTATTCGAGTTTGACGTTCGCGATCGAACCGGTCGCATTCCAGAAAATTTCGTTGTCTTGGGATCCCACGCGCCACGCGACAGGCGTCGTATCATTCGGTGTCACCATCGTGAGAGAACCCGTGATCTGGAAAAGACCGCCCGATACGGCCGTGACCGCCCAAGGGTCGCTGCCCGGAAGGGTCGAGATCCGGATTTTCATGGTCTTTACCGACTGAATGTTGTCCGGGATAAGCCAGGGATGGGTTCCATCATTAGCCGTTGTGGCGGTGACGGGGTTCGGGTAGCTCGTGCCGCTGTCAGTCGAGTAATCGATTTTCACGTTGGAAACATTCGAGCCTTTGAAATTCCAGGTGATATTCGGCGTCGCACCCACAACGAAAGTTTCATCTCCGGCCGGGCTTGTCACCTGGACAAGAGGATAGACCGTAAAAGCATTCGCTGATTCGTCTGTCACGACCGCGTCATCGGCGTCCGAGATTCGTACCTTGGCGGAAGTGGTAGCGACTGTAGTATTAGGCGCATCGAGCAGCAGAGCATAAGGCCCGGCCTGTGCCGCCGTCGTAGAAATCGTGCTCCAGCCCGTTCCGTTATAGTACTCGATCTTTACGTTTCCAATGTCTCCCGCGACATTCCAGGTGACGTTCGGCGTATCACCGAGAGTGAGCGCGATTCCGGCCCCATCGGGATACGTCAGAGTCAGTTTACCTTTGACCGTAAATGCAACGGTCGTAAAAGGCGTCGTCAGATTGGCGCCTTCCAGTTTCACTTTCACATTACTTGAAACGATGCTGGTTGAAGGCAGCGTCCAGGCAAAGGAGTTACCGGTTACCAAAGGCGAAGGAATTCCTGAAGAAATCGACGTCCAGGTACCGTTGTTCACGTTGTAATAGAGGTCGACGTTCCCGATGGTTCCGTTGCGGTTCCAGAGAATGTTATGCGCGTCGCCTGCGATCCAGATGTTTCCGGTAGCAGGAGCAGTAACGGTCACGCTACCCTTGACCGAGAAAACGGCGGCCGACACGTCAAAGACAAGGGGGTTCACGGCGTCTTCCACGCGAACCTTGAGGTTGGAGCCGATGATGTCGGGAACGCTCCAGTTACAGCTGAATGCTCCGCCGCTCACGGCGACGGTTTCACAGCCGCCCATCGCATTCGGATAGGTCGTACCGCCGTCAGTCGAGTAATAAAGTTCCACGTTCGCGATGGGGCCGAAAACGCTGCCATTTACAGTGAAGGGACTTCCTACAGTAAGAGTGTCCCCGCCGTTTGGATTTGTGAGCTCAACACGTCCTTTGACGGTGAAGTTGGCGTTCGCCGGATCATAAACTGTTGGATCCGAAGCATCCACAACCCGGATACGGGCCGTGGTCGTGGTGATGCCCGCGGTATCCGGGATTTTCCAGCTGAAAGTATAGGGGCCTGCTCCCGTAACATTGATGTTCTGGGTCGGCTTGGCGTCACCATCCACGAGGTCGACGTAACTTCCCAGGTCGTTACCATTATTTGAGAACTGGAGATTCACCGCCGTGATACTTCCTTTCTTGGTCCAGGTGATGTTATTCAGGGTACTGACTTCCCAGGATTCTGTGCCGATATTCGGAGCCGTGATTGTAAGGTCGCCCCGTATCTTGAATGAGGCGCTTTCAACGATGCTGAAAGCGTCGTTCGGATCTGAAAGGCGGACTTTTACTGCGGTTCCCAGAGTCGTCCCGAGAGTCCAGCTCTGCGTACCGCTGTTGGCAACGATACCGTCATTGGCGGTGCCTGAGTTTTCGGGAAGTAGCTGCCAGCCGTTCGCGTCACCGAGGTCGTACTCGATCTTCACATTGGCCGGAACGCCGGCAGTAGGCGTCGTCCAGGTTATATTGTGGGAATTCTCGGCCACCCAGACATTTCCATCGACAGGGGCCACCATCGTAAAGTTCGCAAGTATTGAACTCGAGGCCGTTGCCGCATCAAAAACGTTGGTATTGGCTGCGTCCAGCACCCGGATGCGGAACGTGTCTTTCGTGATCGGGAAATTGTTTGGAATATTCCAGGAATAGCTCTTGTTATTACCGGCGCCGGAAGCAGTGGACGCAATGATTGTCGACCACGCTCCCCCGCTGTTGGTCGAATATTCCAGTTTGACGTTCGCGACGGAGCCCGTAGCGTTCCATTTTATTTCGTTCGCGGTGGAACCTACGCGCCAGCGGACAGGCGCCGCATCGCTCGGGATCGTCATCTCAAGGCCGCCGACGATCTGAAAAAGACCGTTCGAAACCGCGTTAACGACCCAGGCATCGGTGCCGGGGAGCGAAGAAATACGGATCTTCATATTCGGTACTGACTGAATGTTGTCCGGTATCGTCCAGGGATGAGTACCATCGTTGGGCGTGCTGGCGATTAAGGCGTTCGGATAGGACGTCCCGCTGTCTGTCGAGTAATCGATTTTCACGTTGACTACATTCGAACCTTTCTTGTTCCACGTAATCGATTGCGGCGACGCGACTTTCCACTCTTCCCCGCCTGCGGGAGAAGTCACATCGAGTAGTGGATAGAGGGTGAACACGGTCGATTCCGCGGTAACCGAGGAATCGCTTGCGTCCGAGATGCGGATTTTTGCGAGATTGGTCGCGGCGGTAATACTGTTGCCAGTATCCAGAACCAGCGCAAAAGGACCGTCTTCCGGGGCTGTGCTGGTGATCGGGTTCCAGCCGCTGCCGTCAAAATAGTCTACCTGTACGGGACCGATGGTTCCCGCCGCTGTCCACTGAACGTTAATCGTGTCGCCGAGTGTATAAGAAGCAGAGATCGGCTGAAGCGTAAGCTTGCCTTTGACCGGGAAATTAAAGTCCGAGACGTCGCTCGCGACGAGTGCCGCATTCGACTGCTCGGATTTGACCCGGAATTTCACCGTACTGCTGATCGCGTCCGGAACGCCTGAGGGCATCGTGTAACTGTTCGACACGTCCTGATAGCTTGACAGAACGGTAAAAGTCTGGCTTTCATCAGAGAAGCCGTTCGAGGAGTATTGAATCGTGACGGGGCCGACCGATCCGTCCTGTCCCCATTGAACATTGAGCGCCGCGCCGACGAGAAGGGCTGTCGTGCTGTTCGGGTTCGTGATGGTGATCTTTCCCTTGATATTGAAGACGGCGTCGCCAAGGTCCAGCGTCGCCGTGTCACTGGCGTCTACGATTTTGACGCGGAGCTGATCGCCGATCTCATTAGGAATAATCCAGGAGAAGCTCGAACCCGCTTCAGGGCCCGCGGGCACGCCGCCGTTCGGCGTAATTTCATAAGGATAACTGTCCGTTCCATTGTTCTTCGAATAGAAAACTTTTACCGTGCTGATGTTGCCGAACTTATGCCACTGGATGCTCCGCGTGGAAGCGACTTCCCAGTTTTCGCTTCCGTTCGGAACATCGATAAAAAGGCTGCCCACAATCGCAAAATTGTTATTTGAAACATCTTTCACGGTTGTGTCGCTGTTATTGGTGACGCGCACTTTGGTAACCGTTCCGGGAGCGTTCGGCACTTTCCAGGTAAAGGTCTGCTGCACGCCGCTCACGCCGGCCGCGAGACTCGCCGCGCTTTCGGAAGCGGGACCCGTAACCGCGAAAGTCTGGCTCTCGTCGCCGAAGGCGTTCGTCGAATACTCGAGCTTTACCGTACTCATGGTGCCGGTCGGCGTCCATTTGATATCGTAATTATTATCAATGGAAAGGCGGACGCCTGAAGCATCGGGGAGATTGATCTTTAAGTCACCGCGGATTTTAAAGAAAGAGCTGCGGATCGCTTTCACGGTGCTGTCGTCTTTTTTCCGGATCACTACGCGGGCCGTGCTCGAAATATCGTCTGGGAGGGAAGCCCAGGTATAGGCGAGAGCACCCGCGAGAGGCGCGCTCGCGCCGGTCGCAATGGGAATCCACGTGACTTCGGGAGGATCGGGAATGCCGTCCGCATCCAGATCACCCGTCGTATCCTTCGTATAATAAAGTTCAACAAAGTTGAGCTGGCCGGAGTAAGTCCACTGAATGTCCTGCGGGCCCGGGCTGCCCACTACGAAGACTTCGCCGCCAACGGGATAAGTGAGCGTGATTTTGGGCCTGACGCGTAATATTGCTGCTGACGTTACAGTCGAGGTGCCGTCTCCCGGCGCGGTGTCGACGGCCTTGATACGAATCTTGATCTGGTCGCTCACGGCCTCGGGAGGAATACCGTTGCCCGCGTCGTCCCAGGTGTAGGTTCCGGCTGAAGCCGAAGTCGAGGCTATGATGACGTTCGCGTAACTATCAATGCCGTTGTCTTTCGTGTAGTCGATACGAACATTGGTAATACCCTGAGAGGTCCACGTAAGGGCCGGTTTATCGCCGACGGTCAGCGCCTGGCCGCCGTTCGGACTCGAGAGAGACAGATTACCGAGGATCGTCAGGTTGCCGACCGACGCGTCAGTCACATTACTTTCATCGCCCGCCTGCTCGACCTTGATCTTGAACTGGTTCGATACGATACCGGCGGTATTCGGAACGGTCCAGTTACAAGAAATCTGGCCGGAACCAAAAGAACAGCCCGTAAGGCTTCCCGTTACCGAAGAGGCATTTCCCGAGACTGTACCGATAACGTTGGACGGGTTAGGATACGTGCTGCCGCCGTTGGTGGAATACAAGACCCGGAAAGTATCTCCGGCCCGGCCGGTATGTGCAAAAGTAATCGGAATGGTTCCGCCGACGCTATAGGTGCCGCTGTCGACCGACGTGAGATCTACGTTCGGCTTGATTTTAAAAGCATTGGAAATGCCGACCACGTTTGTCGTATCGCCCGTCCATTGAATCTTGATCGTCGTCGTGTCGCTTCTCGCGCCGTCGGGGATACTCGCCCAGGTATAGCTCTTGTTTCCGGCCGCTGTTGCTGTCGTTTCCGTTCTGAAAGAGGTGTAGTTATTGCCGTCGATCGAATACAGGAGGGTCACATCCGGCGAGGGCGAACTCGGAATCGTTCCCTTGTTTGTCCACCGGACGAGATAGCTTCCGCCTACCCGCATTGTTTCGATACCGGTTGGATCAATGACTTCGATATCGGGCCGGATCTCGAAATTACCATCCGCGCTATCTGTCGCGGTGGGATCTTCCAGACCTTCGACTTTAACGCGAGTGGTAGTTCCAACGGCATCGGGAATCGTCCATGACTTGGCGTTGATGTTCGTGACCGCGCCGCTCGTCGTAATCAATGTCCACGGTCCGCCGGCGCCCGCCGTAGAGTAATAAACGTTTACATTAGGAACCGTGCCGTAGGTGTCCCAGGTAATGTTACTCAGCGCGTCGTTCTGCCCGACGGTCAGAACCGGCGGCCCGCCGTTCGGCTGCGTGATGACCATGCGTCCGCGGATCTTGAAGTTGAAATTGGATTCGTCTTTGACATCAGTATCCGCAACGTTATTGACACGGATCCTGAGGCTGTCTCCCTGCCCGACTGTCGGCACGGCCCAACCGTAAGGAGAAGCATTCGAAGCAACCGTGGCAATGGTCTGGCCCGCGGGGTAAGTGGTGCCGCCGTCGAGCGAATAGCGAAGTTCGACATTGCCCTGGCTCGCGGGATCAGCCGTCCACTCAATGTTTTTTGTTTCACCTACGCGCCATACGTCCGTGAGTCCCGGATCGGCGTTTCCGTTTGGCGTCGTCATGGTGAGGGTTCCGCGGACTTTTGCGTTGTTGTCAGAGATGTCAAGGACGTCTGCTTCCTGTCCTACCAGTTCCACCTTGATACGCATGCTCGGCCCAAGGGCCGCGGGAGGGACCGTCCAGTTGTAAGAAGTCGCATCAACCACCGTAATTTCGTTTGCAGGCGGGAATGTAACGCCGCCGTCCGTCGAGTAAAGAATACGCACGCTGCCGAGAGTGACCGGATTTCTCGTCCAACTGAGGGTCTGCGAACTTCCTACGCTCCATACTTCCGCACCCGTATTGGGATTCACCATTGTAAGCACGCCTTTGATCTTGAAGGTGGCAGCAGAGTCACCGTAGACGTCCGTAATTTCGTTGTTGGAGCCGTCGAGCTCGATGACGCGGATCTTGTAATTTCCCGGCGTTGTCGTTCCCGTGGGCCAGGGCCACGCGCCGAGATCGCCATCGACAGGAACGCTCGCGAAGTTGGGATTAAGGACCGTGTTGTAGTTGACGCCGTCGGAGGATAGTTTTATTTTTACATTCCCAAGTGTGCCATGAGGCGTCCATGTTACGGCCACGTTAGAGCCGTAGGGATATCCGCCGCCTGAAGGAGCAAGGTTGTCGATTTTTCCCTTGATTGTGAAAACTGCGTCCGAAGCGTCGATGATTGAGGGCACCGCCACATCGCTGAGCCTGACGCGGAGAGCGGTGCCGATTGCGGGCGGGACGGCCCACGGAAAACTTCCCGTCGTCGCGCTTATGTTGTGCGAGCCGGTCGAACTCGTGATAGCGGGCGTGACCCAGCTGGAGCCGTTGTCAGTCGAATATTCCAGTTTGACGTTTGAAACGTCCTGGGCGGCAGTCCACGTAATATTATAGGTATTGTCGACGTAGAGAATTTCAGCGCCGTTAGGAGTATCGATCTGAACACTGGGCACGATGGTGAAAACGGCATTCGATGCGTCGGTGACTGACGCATCTGATTCACTGGTGACCCGCACAAGCATCGTTGCGCCGGAAATATTACTGGGAATTGTCCACTGCCATTTTCCTTTACCATTGAAGGGAGGAGTGTCTCCCGTGCCGCCATTGACGGGTCTGCCCGTTGCAAGCGAGCTCCAGGCCACGCCGCTGTTGGTTGAGTATTCGAGCTTTACCGTGCCCCAGCTAGTTTGACCCTTGTAGTCCCAGAGAATATCGTAGCTGTTCAGTGTCTTCAGGGATTCGGCGCCGTTCGGATAAGTGACCGCAAGGCCGCGCTTAACCGTGAAGGCAGTGGAGGAAATCGTCGTCGTCCCTGCCGTATCGGTGTTGCTGAAGATTTTGACGAAGAGATTAGAGCCGAGAGAATCGGGAATCTGCCAGGCCTGACTGTTCGTTCCGCCCGAACCCGAATCCGTACCCAGGGATGCGGTCGCCGTGATCGTGGTCCACGGACCGCCCGAGCCCGCGGTTGAGAATTGGATCGTTCCGGCAAGAGACTGGCCGTTGAAATCGCCCTTATTGCTCCAGGTGATGTTTCTATTATCTCCGACGACCCAGGTTTCGCCCCCCACAGGGGAAGTTAAAGTGAGCTGTCCCTTAATCTCAAAATTTGCGTTCGATACGTCAAAGTTTCTCGCTGTCATGTCGGTATCAATAATCTTGACCCGGAGCTGTGTTCCTATAAGGCGGCTGGCGCCGATGATGGGCGGAAGGGTCCAGTCGTAAGTCCCTGCAGTGGCGTTCAGTGCGGTAGCGATCGTGAGCGGATAATTGTCGACTCCTCCGTCTCTCGAAAGGAGAAGATTCACACGATGTGAGCCGCCCGTTCCCGTGCCTCCTGATTCCATATCTTTAGCGTATTCCCACGTAATCTGTTTCGTTTCGGCGACTTTCCAGATTTCAGCGCCATTGGGGGTCAAGAGATTAAGCGGAGGAAGTTCTGCAACCGTATAACCTACCGTGGCCGCGATGACGGTTGACGCCCTGGTAAGATTCAGGTTCGTGAGGCCGCTGCCTGCCGCCATCTGGCTGCGCACAGCCAGGTCGTCAATATAAGTAGCTGTCGTACCGGAACCTCCTGAAATTGTGGTAAACCCAAAGCTTCGGTCCAGATCGACTTCGGTCAAGACTTTCGTCGCGGTCGTGGCGGCCGCAAGAATAGCCTGCGTTCCATATTGATTGAGCACCTCGTTCTGAAATTCCACGAGAAACCAGCTCGTCTGCACCGAGTTCGAAGTCGATTGACGTGTTAAAGTGAGAGTATTACCGGTCGAGCCGGTGCCGGAAAGAAGCCCGTGAACCATGTATTGCCCTTCAACTCCGTTTACAGCAGCATTTGCGTTTTTTGATACAAGCAGCATGGTCTTTGTCATATTCACGGCCGAATACCCGCCAGTCGTCAAATTGACAGCTGCCGTCAAAGCTCCTGCTCCGATAGAGGTGATGCCTCTCTGCACATTGACGTCGCTGTCAAAGGTAAGCACCTGATAGGCAAGCTCGTTGTTATAGCCCGCGCTGCTCTGGCCTCTCTTGACGCGCAGCTTACTCGTCGTGAGTCCGTTTCCGGAATCCACGAATTCCGATGAAAAGACGTTGAATTCGTCGTCGGAGTTTGCGGTAACGCCGGTACGGGACCAGTTGGTGACCAAAGGGAAGGATTTGTTCATCGCGATAGAAGAAGGGAGATTGATATCTTTCTGCGTGACGTTCTCGGAGAAAACCGTCACCGCTTGAGTTACGCTCACGCCGCTTTTGAATTCAACCACCATCCAGTCTGCGGTGAGGGCGACCGCGGAGTCATAACGGACAAAAAGAAGATCCGCCGGGCCGTCGATAAGGCCCATGATGTTCGCCGTGTATCCGCGTACCGCGGTGGTTGAAGTGGACATGATCAGAAAAGATTTTGATACGTCCAGATCTATTCCCCCGTTGACCGCGCTCAGGCTCTGCTGAACGTTTTCAGCGCCGATCGCCATCGTCGTGGATCCGCGGAGCACCCGGCTCACTTGATACGCGTAGCCTGGTTTTTGCCCGAGAAGATCGGTAATAAATTCTTTGACCGGTTCGGGAAATTTCTCGACAAACTGCGGCAAAGGGACGCCCGTGATCGCGATCGTAAGCGACATAAAATAGATCAGAGCGTGAAGACAGAGACGTTCCGCCGCCCCCCTGGGCTTGCGCACTTTCTTGTCTGGACGCTCTACTTCGCTTTGGCTCATTCGCCTGCTTCCTTTGAAACGAGTTTGTTCGAGCTCGAACTGCGGACCACGGAGATCTCAGTTGCCATACTTGCGGTCACCCGTTCTTCGCCGGCTTCATCCAATTCATATTTTTCCTTGAACTTGGCTGCTATGACATCTCCCCGCTCGATCTCAGAAATGCTCTCGTAGCCCTGGAGTTTGGTTTTGTCGTTCAGGGGAAGGACCATTTCAAAAACCGTCCCGCCTTCCTGCCCTGTTTCAACGCTCAGGTTGTACCGGGTCCTTGCTGCAACCGTGCCTTTCACGCTTTTGATATGGAAGAGTTCTTCCTTCTCGGCTTCAGCGGAATAAACCGGCCGGCTGTGTGCGACGTCGAAGCAGAGAACAAAGACGACGGCCAGAACCGCGAAACAGAACGCGCTCAGGACAGCGTGAAAGAAATGGCTCGGTTTTGTGTTCATGACTTGACGACGCCTCCCGCTTTTAAGACACCCACAAAGTTGAAGTTCTTGGGTTCGCCCTCGCTCATCCGGTAACTCAAAACGCCTTTCATTTCTTCGCCATGCCATTCTCCCCGCCAGGAGACGACTTCACCTGACGCCGACCTGTGCATGGTTTCCCAGGTTATCTTCCCGTCAGGATTCACGGTGAGGTTGTAATTCGTCGGGGTAAAACCTTTTTCCGAAAGAGAGCGGGAAATCACTTTGTTACCGCTGAAAATCAGGGAATCGTTTTCGATCGTAACTTTCTCGCCTTTTGCCATAGGAATGATCTTCACGTCCCAGGAGCTGCCGTCGAGGACGACCTGCGGCGCGCTGCCAGAAGCCTGAATTGTCTGATCGGCAGGTTTCGCTGTCTCAGCCGGCATTGCCGGAACGGCTGAGGAAACCGGCTGCTCTGCTTTTTGCAGCCATCCACTCTTTTGCATAACAAAGTAAACGCCGCCGCCCGTAGCAATGGAAACCGCAAGCAGGACGCTGAGGATCTGACTGCTCAAGACGAAAGGCGCAGGAGCCGCGGTTTCAACCAGCTCTGCTTTGGGAATGCTGTTTTCGTGAAGGGCTTCTGTAACGCGCCTCACGAAAGCCGGCGAACCCATAAAAGGTTTAGAGAGCTGACTCTCGACTGCTTCCAATTCGGAAGGATTCAGAAAGGACGCGGGAGATTCGGCAGAAGAACCCGCTTCGATTTCCTCGAGTTCCTTCCGCATGGCGTCTTTCATATGCTGGGTTTGGGCTGAATTATCAGGCGCGAAGATATTAAGGCTGCTTGCCTGGACAGCGGAGCCTCCTCCCGATGCCATAACAGGCTGGCTGTGAAGAAAGCGGACGAGCGTGCCCAGATGAGACTCTTTTTCTGCAATGGTAGTCCGGAACCTGCCTTTGAAAAGAGGACCGTTTCCACCGTACTCCGAGTTGTAATATTTCGAGTAACGGGACGAGAGGTCTCTCATGATTTCCGAAATGGTCGTATCGGAAAGCGGCTCTATAAGAAGACCTATTCTTTCCGGAACGAGGGAGTAAGCGAAAAGATTGAAGCGGTGCTTGATCTTATACTGACGGAGTAATTCGAGATAATGCGCCGTGTCCGCTTCAGAGCGAAAGAGCGGCTGATCGTGAGCTCCCTGCTGAGAGGCATAATAAAGAACGCCTTTTACATGGAGCCTCGGAGGTCTAGGCATGGCGGCCGCCTTTGACCAATGATTTCTGTATAAACCCGCGGAGTGTGTTAACAAGTTCCAATCTTTCGTCCGGGTGCCTGGCACTTGCCGTGTTTTCGGCTCCGAAACTGCCGAAGTGCCTGGCACTTTTACCCGGGCGCAAAAAAAACGGATCCTTTTGATCCTGTCCTGACCTTTTAGCCGGGTTTTGGTTTTCATTTTTCATTGCAGCACCTGTTTAGAACAAAAAAAAACGTCCTTCTCGAGAGTGAAGGACGTTTTGCAAGAATGCCGCTAGGATGTTTTCTGGCGGCCTGGCAACCCTTAAAAAACAGGGCCCATGGCTTTGCGTCCTACCCTTACGGATAGTTTGCCTTTATCAGTAAATGAAATGGACAAAGAACAGAATGGACGAAATAGTCCCGGACAATTTTCTCTATCTAGAAACTACCTGTCAAAATGGCTTCTGTCAAATTGGGGGGATACTTTTTTCAACTTTTTAAGCATCCCCGCAGGTGCGCCAAATCTACACAGCTGGACTGGCGGCAACTTCTGCCTGGGGCGAAAGCGCGTGAATCGTCGGCGAAATATCCAGGAGATGTTTTCGGTTAATATCCCGGGCGCTTACAAGCATATTGCCCTGAACGTCCATGGGGACTTTCCATTTAAAGAAGCCTTCCTCCGTCTTGACCACGGAGATATCGTGCCAGGTAAGCCCTTTGTCCAGGCTATGCTGCAGCATGACGAAGCGAATGTCCGGAGAGTTCTTCCAATGAATAAAAAGCTCCTGTCCGGGTGTGTAGCTCAACTTGTCCAAAAGGGGTCCCGATAGAGTGATCCAGGACTCCACGAAGAAAGGGGGTCCGGCGGTGGTATCGGCCGAAGTTTCAGGTTCGGCAGCGCTTCTCACCCTGAAATGAATACGGGACGAGAGCAGCTCTTCCGGCACACGCCATTCGTAAGCGTAAGTTCCCGCGGGTCCGCCCTGGACGTCGGCACGAATAACCTGCCATTCCTTTTCTTCCGCGCGATAAAACACCGAAAAGGCATCCACTGTTCCCGTTGAATTCCAGGCGATGCGCATAGCCTTTCCGCCCAGAAGGGCTGGATCGCCGGTTTTGGGTTCGAGTATTTTGAGAGCGGGCAAAATTGTGAGGTCGGCAGCAATCTTGTCAAAGAGCAGCGGATCCGCGTCCTGGACGATCCATAGCCTGACTTTGCTTGAATGCAAATCGGGAAGGGCAGTCAAGACGCACCTCCCGGCTTTAGCGTCGAGCTGGCCGGCGACAAGATTATGCGGGTGGTAGCCGCCTTTCCCGCTTTGATCGTCATAGTAAATAGAAACGGGACCTATATTGCCGGCCGCAGCCCACGTTATTTCCCGCTCGGTTCCGTCGCGGACCCACGTCTCGCCGCCTTTCGGCATCAATAACTTGAGGCCGCCTTTAATTTCGATGGTCGTGTCTGAAGTGTCATTAAGCTGCGGATTTTTTACGTGGGCAATACGCAGCCTTACGGCGGCGCTGATATCGTCCGGTACCGTCCAGTGATATATCTGGTCCGCAGCAGTAACGTAAGCGATCTGGGTCCATGAGCCGCCGCCATCGCGTGAATACTCGATATTGAAATATTCGATCTGTCCGCCGTACTCCCACTCGATGATTTTAGTTTCTCCCGCGTGCAGAATTTCATCCTTGATACCGCTTTCTTTCAGCCTCACCCAGGAGATGACCTCGAGATTATGATCCGCGCCGTCGGGAGCTTCATCGGTTACTAAAGGGTCATTGGCGGCAGTCAGCTTGAGGCGTACCTCTGTTCCAATGGCCTCTTTCGGCACAAGCCAGCGGAAGCCGCCTTTACCCGGCGGACCTCCTTCGATATTCTTCGCCGCAAGCTGCCACTCCCCTTTTTCGCCATGCGCGTAGTACAAATTGAGCTGCTTGATTAGGCCTGAAGTTTGCCATTGAACATAATGAAAGGAATCAGCGATCCAGGATTCGGTTCCGGTGTCGGGCTGAAGTATCTGGAGACTCGGGACAATAGAAAAGTCGTTAAAAGAAACGTCAAAAACTTCCGGGTCGGTGGCCTGCACGATCTTGATTTTGACTTTATAGGAGTGAATTTCAGGAGGTACGCTCCAGGCGTACGAGCCTGTCCCGTCTTTACCCATGGGAACTACCGCTATTTTATTTTCCTCGGAGAACTCTTCGGGACCAAACCCGCCGTTCAGGTCGTAATAAATCGACACGCTTCCAATATCGCCGCTGTACTTCCATTTGATTTCCTGCGCCGCGGAACCAATGATCCACTTATCCGCCCCGTCGGGACTGAGAAGTTCGAGATTACCTTTTACTTTAAAATTACCGGAAAAATACGGCTGTTCGCCGCGGTCGAGATCCACAATCTTGATGCCCATCTCTTTGCCGACGGGATTCCGGGCCTGGATTTCTTCGGGGATCGTCCAGGAAAAAACCCGGGTAGAAGCGGGAACATTTCTCGCAATGAGATACGGATAGTTATCGATACCGCCGTCCAGGGAAGCATAAAGATTGAGTTGATGCACTCCTTCTTCACCCTGGCCTCCTGCGAGAGCGGAATCAGCATGCTTCCAGATAATTTTCCGGGGTTTACCGACCAGCCACACATCCCCCGAGGCGGGCTGATCGATCGTGATCTCGGCAAATTCCACGATTTGCCAGTCAACATCCGAGGATATGCTGTTAACTCCCTCGGAACCTCTTCTTATAAGAAGCGTTTCTGAATCTGGAATTTCCGAAGCGAACGAGAGATTACTTGGAGAAACCAGCCCCTCTTCGCCCTTGCTGAGCGAAGTAAAGGACAGAAGCGGGAAAGCCCGGTTGATGTCGATTTTTAGGATGGGGACAGTCTTCGTACTTTCGGAAGCTTCGAAATGAACGGTTCCTCTACGGACGCTGCCCTCTCCCTGCTTCAACTGAATGGCAAACCAAGCAATGTCAACTTCATCACCGTTTTCTTCCCCTGCGCTTCCGCGGTAAAACGAGAGGGAATCTTTTTCGGTTATGGAACCTCGCACCGAGGTTAAATGCTGTTTTCCTTCCGTGCGGGCTCCGGCCGTGTAGTAAAACACGAGAAAGGCACGGTTCATATCTTGGATGGAGTTCAAAAGGTAGGCGTTGGTGTCCGCTGCGAAATGCGGGATTTTCGCGATGCCGCTTTCGACCTGGATATTGTCCATTTCCACGACCTGCCACGCGACTCTCATTGCGGGCATAGGCTGGGTCTCCAGCCGGCTCTCACCGGTTTCGGCGTTGGAAACGCGAATCTTGACCGGTTCGTTTCTCTCGATCTTGAGAGTGTCGGGATCAATTCTGGCCATGAAAAAACCGTTCGATCCGGCAGGCTCTTCGCCGTTGACGGGAGTAGCCTGAAGAATCGGAAAGGCTTTATCAGGATCGATGTCGGGCAGCTTGATTTTTTTGATGTAGGTCCCGGGCCCGAAATAAGTGACGCCTCTGAATACCCGAACGCCGCTCTCGAATTCGACGATCTGAACCTGGACATCGCCATCAATGCCATTCAGGGGCCTCAGCATTTTTAGCGTTCCACTGTTGCTGAGGTAAGTCTCGAACTTAAAAGCATTTTCCGCGTTAGAAAAAACGGCCTGGGATTCGTCAAATGATGCTGACGCGAGAACAAAACTTTTGTCGGGATCAACCGTCGTATCAAGACCTTGCTGTGCGTCGAGAGCGTCCTTAGAGAGAGAGAGGGGTACATGCTGGACTCGGCGAACCTGTGCGGCATAGGCATTTCCCTCCTGCGTATCTGAGAGCAAACAGGCGGGTTGTTCAATCGCAGCAAGCAGAGATACCGCCAGTACCAGAGTCGCCAGACGCTGTCTCTGTGTTCTCATAAGTCCATTCCTTGCCACCCGTTCGTAGCCAGGCATTTTTTTAAGATTCTACTCCGGACTTCAACATTCCTGGAGCCCGTTTGGAAGTTTCCTGCTGGTCAATAGGCAGTGGTGGAGGAGGCACTTCAATGGATCGAATATCACGGCTCATCAATTTTGTCTCGCGCACCGTACCGCCCTTATCGTTCTTGTCTTCACGCACGCTTATTTTTTCCTTATAAAGGACGACGGCTGTCTGGCCTTCTTGCAGTTGATGCCAATGGTCCACGTTGATCAGGTCGATTTCACCCCGCCGAAAAAAAGCTGTTTCGACTTCCGCGGCCTTTTCTTCTGAAGACTGAGCGAGAGAAATATAGTCCTCGCGGACAGCGGAAATGACGCCTTTCATAACCCGGTCATTTTCTTCAATATAATCAGCGGCCAGGAGAACTCCCGCATCAAGAAGCAGAACAAAACTAACGATGAAAATTTTAGTTAATGCGATAAGGGCGGGAAAGAATGGGTTAAAAAAAAGTGTCCTTCTTGTGGAAGGACACTTTTTACAATCGCGTTGACTTGCAGCCGGCGCGCGCGAGCCGGGATCAGTCTTATTTAGCTGGTGATTTACGGGACTCATTCAAGGATCTTACCCACGCTTATCTTTTTTCCCGCCGGAAAAAACATCCGAGAAAATACCGCCGCCGCCCGACTCTTCCTTGACGTCTTCCTCTGCGGGTAAATCTTCGGTAATAGGAGGTTCTATTGCCGCTTCCCCGGTCAAGTCATCCTGCACCGGTTCTGAGCCTTCAACAGCCAGCTCCGCGACAGCTTCAGGCTGAGGCTCTGGCGGCACAGGCTCCGGTTCGGGTTCGGGCTTCACAGTGGCCGTCTGAGACCCTTTAAATGAATAGGAGAGAGATGTCTGCTCGGGGGCCTGTTTGCTGATAACGCCTTTCAAGACATCGGCAACAAGTTCTCCGCGCCAGAAAATGACCGCCTCTTCCTTGTTTCTCTGCATCGTCTCAACGACGATCATTCTGTCGTCTCCGACCGTTACGGTCACGTTCGAATCCTCGAAACCTTCCTTGGCGAATTTATCAGAGTGAAGTTTACCGTTAACGAGTTTGATCACATCCTGCTCGCTTTTGCGGTCTTCTTTCTTACCGATCATAGGCGTTACCTGGATCGTCCACTCCGCGGCATAGAGCTGTTCTGTCGCAGCTTCCAGAATCTGTTTTTTTTCATCTTCGCTGGGCGCTTCGTCCTGCGCTTGCGCCGGAATCGATTGAAGGCCAAATGCTAGAAGCGGAAGCCATATGAACAATGTGCTGATTATTTTCTTTTTTGTATGCCCGATCATTTCCTGCTCTCCTTCTGTGAACGGCTTATTTGATTCGCTTATAAAATATTTCAATTGCTCGACGAGCTCTAGAACAAACTTTCTTCGCCGTTGTATGCCTGAACGGTTTCGATGAACTTTCTGACGGAATCCATATCTTTGGCCTGCGGCTGCAGCTGTATGTACTTCTCGAAGTAACGAACCGCTTCGTCATTATTTTTCAGATGCTGAGCGTACAATTTCCCGAGATTAAAGTGGCTTTCAATGTCATCGGGAACAAGCTCAAGAGTCCGCAGGAATTCTTTCACCGCTCGTTGATATTCTCCCATCTGAACCAGAGAAACGCCAAGATTATAATGAAGATCCGCGGTTTCCTTTAAAAGCCGGTCTCTCTCTAGTCTAACGCTGACAAGCTCGCCTGGGAACTGGGTCAACTGAGCTGATGCCTGAATCACTTCCGCCGGTAATTCGGGCGGGAGGTTCCTGTTTTTCGACTTTTCGGCCTCGAGCTCTTCGAGAAGCGCCTGGACTTTGCTGTTTTGCTCCGCGATCTGAAGGTCGCTGCTATTCTTATCGGCTTTTATCTCGTCGATCTGACGTCTCAATTCTTCGTTTCTGGATTGCATGACTTTCAATTCCAGGGCGTCGGCTGCATCGATGCCGGCCGCCGGAGGAAGCGGAGCGGCCCGGTCCGGAACGACCCCCCCGTTTTTCGCAATTTCGAGCTCCCTGCCCAAAGCATTTTTTTCCGCCTCTAAGGCTTCGATCTTATCATACGACTCTTTGCGTACTTTTTTCAACTGTTCGGACAGTGTATTTCGTTCGACATAAAACTTATCGATGTGCGTATAAGATTTACTTTTCTCTTGGTTGAGAATTTCGGACAATGCATTTTTTTCGACGGTCAGCTTCTCGATCTGCACTGCAGATTCTTTACCCGCTTCGACCGCCTCGTTCTTCTGCTGATAGGCTATCTTGACCTGAGCAAGGATATTATCGCGGTCCGCCTTGAGCATCGTCAGTTCTTCCTCCACAAAAGCGCACTCAGAAACGGGAGCGGCGCTTTCGGAGGCTGTTTCCGGAACCATCACGGCCACAGCGGCGGGCGCTGCCGGTGTGATTGAGGGGGAAGCTTCAGGAGTTGCGGCCGGAGTACTTACCGCGGGGGATTCTCCCGACGTATCCTGGCCATACAGGTTATCAGTGAGTATCATGAGTGAAGTCATACTGAATAGACAGACGAGATACGCTCTGGTTTTATTCATAGCCTTTATCCTGCGAACGCCGGAAGGACGACGTCGCTCTCCTTTTCAATGTTATAGTCTCTGAATCCCTTGAACTCAGCTCCGCCAAAACTATCTTCATCGCCCGTCACGAGCTTGTCGCCGTTGACGATATGAGGCGTGATAAAGATCACGAGTTCCTGGGCTTCGTCCTCGTGGTCCACCTGTTTAAAAAACAGGTTGCCGATCAAGGGTATTTTATTGAAGCCCGGTACCTGGTCGTCGTCATGCAGCTTTTCATTCTTTCTCAACCCGCCGATAATAACGGTGGCCCCGTCCTTGACGATGACGTTCGTTTCCGCGGTAGAGGTATCGACGATTGGAATCTGGTTGCCGCTCTGGGTAAAAAGGGTTCTTACTACGCTGCTGACTTCCGGAAGGATTTTCATTTCCACATAGCCGTCACTCGTGATTCTCGGGGTCACCAGGAATTTGATACCGACGTCGATGAACTGTACTTCTTCCGCGGTAGTTGCCGTAGAAGTTCCGGTCGTTGTGGTCGTCGTAATGAAAGCCTCTCTCGTACCCACGTGGATTTGCGCCTGCTGGTTTTCCGTTACGAGCAGGCGGGGTTTCGAAATGATGCGGGTTTCACCGATCGTGTCCAGATATCGGAACAATTCGTAGCCATCCCTCGCAATCGTTGTGAAAATCAAATCTCCGAAACTGTCGCGGCCGAGAGGACCGTCCGTGCTGAGTCCGAACTTCGAGGCCAATTGAATAGGCGTCACCGCCGGAATTTCGGCCCCCGGCGTCGTCGCGTCCGTCGTCCGCCTGAAATCTCCGACTTTATCGACGCCGTTGAATTCGATATTCGAGAAAATGCTGTTCCAGTCGATGCCCGTATTGACATTCTTGTTGAGAGTCACTTTGACGATTCTCGCATCGATGAGGACTTCTCTGGTCTTACGGTCTAAAGCTTCGATCGTTTTCGAGACTTCATTCATCCGGTCTGAAAAAGTCTTCACGACGAGTTGATTGGTTCGAGGATCTGATTTGATGGAGCCGAGCTTATTGATTTCGAAATCATCCTTAAGCTTTAATTCCACGTCTTCAGCTTTCGCATATTTCAGATCGAAGATTTTTATCACACCCCTGCGTTCGAGGACCTCGAGCGCCTTTTCCATCTCGGCAATTTTGTCCGGAGTATCCATGATCATGATGGTGCCCGAGTTTTCGTCGATCAAAAGACGCCCGAGCGTGCTTTTCAAAGCGTCCAGCATATTGAACGCCATCTCCGGGATTGCGTACTGGAGGCGGAAGGTCTTTACGATCCTGGTATCCGAGAAGCGTTCTCCGTAAAGCTCCTTGTACTCTGTCTCGGTAAGAATATGGTAGAGATCTCCCTGGCGGATGAATGCGAGATTGCTGCTCCTGAGAACGATATCAAAAATATCTCTTATAGGAATCTCGGTGGCGAAAAGATTGACCCGGCCGCTTACGGCGCTGCTGATCGACATATTCAACGCGGCTTTCTGGCCGAGATAGCGCAGGACGTCGCTGACTTCTGTCGAACGGAACTCGATTGATACAAGCTGGTCCATTCCAGCACCCTGCAGTTCAATGACTTGGTCCTCGCCCTCTGCCGGGGTTTCTGCGGTGACTTCCACAGCCTCGACCGTCACGGCCCTTTCTGTTTCCTGCGCTTGAACGAGTGACGGCCCTGCTGCTGCCGAGATAAGCAGAAGCACGAACACAGACAGATAAGAAACTGGGGTAATTTTTTTAGCCGATTTCAATTTCTTCACCTTCGAAGGTCAATATCACTTTATCGTTTTTGATTTCTTTAACTGTCAGTTCTTTGACCTTGTCTCCAGCTTTCACAAAAAAGGATCTTTTGAGAACGCTATCCTCGATGATGGCATCCCTCACGGCGCCCCGGTTGATCGCAACCACGACGAGGCCGGTTGCCATTTCACGCATCATTTCGGCTGCTGTCTGCGCGAGAGGCTTGGCTTCCACCACGGTTTCGACTTCGCTCTGCGCCGTAAACGGGTTTCTGGCTTCGACAATCCCGACATACTCGTTTTCCGGTAATAGCTTCTCGTTGAGTTTTACGGGAGCCACGTCTTCGGTCGTCAATTCTCTGGGCATCATCGAAATGGATACGCCGCTCACCGATGTCTGCGGCGAAGCCAGATTGGTCCCAAGGTAAATGCCCATAGCCGCGAGAATGATCCACAAAAACGAGCTGACAACTTCCAGAGACGAGAGCAGGCGGTCGTCCCTGAACGCCAGGTTATTTTTCCATCTGCGTACAGCGCGTGTAAGTGCATTGAATCGCAGCAAGGGACGTCTAGCCCGTGTCGAGGTGATGCCGGCTTCTTCCGAACCCTCGATCAGGCGCAGTAAACGTTCTTCTGCAATGTCCTTATTGGAGCCCATCCGCCCTCCTTCTCCTGGTCTATGACTTTATTGATAAGATCTTCATCCACAAGTGTCCCTTTTGTCATGACCAGCATGCGAAGCGCCTTGTGGCACAAAAGGGAAATCCGCCTTGGATACCCGCCCGTGATCCTGTAGATCTCAGCAACCGCTTCTTTCGTAAAAAGAGTCCCGTCTGCATAACCGGCCTCATTGAGCCGGAACTCAATCATCTCCTCAGTTTCCACGAGGCTGATGGGCTTGATCATGCACCTCAAGCTGACCCGGTCATTTAAATTGGGCATACTTTCGATTAAAGGCAGCAATTCGATCTGCCCCAGCAGTATCAACTGCAACAGCTTGGTATCATTCGTCTCATAGTTAAGGAGAATCCGAAGAGCTTCAAGCGAAGAAGGAGTCAGTTTATGCGCTTCGTCGATGATAAGGGTCACCGTTTGTTTTTCTTCTACCGCTTTCTGGAATAGAAAACGTTCCAGAGCTTCCGAGTAATCGACGATTGTCGGCGCTGCAGACTGAAGCTGAATTCCAAGCCGCCTGCAGAGAGCATCAAAAAAAAGTTCTTCCGTAGGGTAAAAAGGATTCAGAATAATATGGAAAAGAAAGCCTTCCCGCTCTTTCATCATCTGTATGAGTTTCCGTCCAAGCGTCGTTTTCCCTGTGCCGATATCCCCGAGAACGACGTTCAGTCCCCGCTTCAGTCTGAGTTCGATGAGGATATTCGCGAGAGCGGCCCTGTGATGAGTCGATTGATAGAAAAAAGCCGGATCAGGACTTGTCGAGAACGGCTCTTTCAGCAGATTCAAGGTTCGGTAGTAACTCATCTTTTCGCTCACTCTGATGGCAGGTAGGGTTTTGTCTTTAACTCGATCCTGCAAGCTTTTTTTATCGTTACATAGCAATATTACCTGACGTTCTCAGAAATTGCCATGAGGAGCGGGTTTTTGTTACTAAATAATGTAAGCGATTGTGGACTCTCCATTTAGGAAGATTTTGAAGAGTACTTTTGAGAGAGATCTTAGAAACTAGGTTCCAGCAGGTTCATATTGTATCAACATCTCGGCCATGATTGAGGTCGTTCCATTTCAGGTTTATAAACGACTCCTCAAAGGCTTTTTCTACCGGGCTTCCCGTGGAAAGTGCCTTTAGAAAGGCAGAAAAGTTTTCTTTGTTTTGTGCGACCAGATATTGAACCACATAGCGCGACTGCAGATAAGCCAGTGTCGTATCCTGCCCAGAGGAAGGTTTGAGAAACCTTCTATCCAGATATTCCAAAGGAATCCATAAGGATTTGTCCTTTATTTTTTCCAGGAGCACCGCCTCTTCGGGGGTTGATCTGATTCCGGACTCTTTTGCCTGGGCATAGCCTTCCTGCACCCAGATGGGAAGAGAGTCTGAATATCCATGCTGCAGAAACGCATGCGCTAATTCATGGCTCAATATGATCTTTTCGTAACCCGTATTCAGGTAGGGTTCAGGAACCCTGATTCTGCCGTCATATAATCCGAGAATCTCGTCATGTCCCTTTGTCAGGGAATCAAAACTGGCCGCAGGATAAATGATTACAGTTAATTTTGAGGGGACGATTCCAAGTTCATCTCTGAGATAAGCATGGCGTTCTTCCAGATAAAGGGCAATCCGCTCGGCATCGTCCCTGCCTGCATCCTTGGAATATCGTACGGAAAAGTGTTCGGTTTCAACTGAGGTATGTTCCCGTTCGAGAGAACGATCCTGGGCAGCCCGTGAGATTCTCTCCGTTATTTCTCTTCTTTTATCCGGCGGCGCGAAGGGCAGCGCTTTTTTCCAGTAATACTCAGCTTTTTTGAAATCATTTTGCGCAAGGTATGCCAGATCGCCGAGGATGAACCAGGCGGGTCCGTTTTCAGCGTCCAGTTCTACCGCCTGGTTTAGCTTTTCTGCAGCAAGCTGATTGTTTTTGCGCTGATAGAGCGCGATGCCCCAATCGAGAAATATCGCGGAGAGAAGCCGGTTAGCGGGCTGGGATTTTGTTTTTTCGCCGTATTTGGCTCGAAGGTCCGCAATTTTCTGTTCGAAGCCGATGTCAGAGGCAGGTACCGTCTTCTCTGCAGCCCGCGCAGAGCATGGCTGAAGGGTGAAAACAAAGATCAGAAGGAAAGCGAGGAACCCTTTCATTTCAGGCAATAGAAATTTCCCGCGGTACAATGCATTTGTTATCTTTGGACAGACCGGGAAGAAGGGCAGGAGACTGTTTAAAATCGGGGTGAGAGGACTTGAACCTCCGACCTCTCGGTCCCGAACCGAGCGCACTGGCCACCTGTGCTACACCCCGTATTTATAATGGCAGGAAAGGCAGTATTATATACAAGAGCTTTTCAAAAATCAGCAATAAAGTCCTCGTTTTCGCCGGTCTAGGCCGGCCATTCGAGAGAAATGAACTCCATGAGCGCTTTGATATCGACGGAGCCGTCCTTTTTTGAAAACTCCAGAAGTTTTTCCGCTGGGGTTTTCCTCGGACGAATAATCTCATCACGGAGATAATTAAGATAGACGCATTCGCTGGGGGTTTCAGGACTTACCGCCTGCTTACCAAGACTCGCGCAGGCCAGATCGACCAGTTCCTGCGCAATGTCACCTGCGGAATGCCTCCCAACCGGGGCTTTCAAACCCAGCCTGGGGACGTCGGCCGCAAGCTTGGCCCGGGTTTCTGCCGTCAGACCGGATACGAGATCCCACGCGGCTTCGCGCGTGTCGCCGTCGTAAAGAATCCCCTTCCAGAAAGCCGCAATGGCTGGGATAAGCGCCGGCCGCTGACCATCGATTCCCCTGACTTCTATATATCGCTTCAATCTCACCTCTGGGAAAGCCGTACTAAGATGAAGCTCAAAGTCAGCGATTGTGGCAGGTCTTTTGTTATAACCCTCTTTTAAAAATTGCCGGAACGGCTTTCCCTGCATAGGTACCCAATCGCCATCCCTTACTATAAAAATGGTGGGCATATCGAGGACATAATCCAGATAATCCTTAAAACTGCTCCCAGGCTCGAGGAACCGATACAGAATTCCTGTACGCTCAGGGTCAGTGTGACGCCAGATTTCCAGTCTCTGGGATAAATAGCCGTTAGGGCGCCCCTCGGAAAATGGGGAGTTGCAAAACATCGCAGAGACAATCGATGTGATGCCAAAAGAGGCTCTCAGAATAGACATCGCATGTTCTTCGTTAAGGTAATCCAGATTAACCTGATTCGTCGCGGTCTGTTTCATCATGGAATGAGCGAGTTTGCCGCGCCGCCCGAGATGTTCGCCCATGATCCGGTACCGTTTCTTTGGCACCCACGAGATCTCATCAATGCGGCTCACGGGCTGCAGTCCCGTCGCCAGGAAGCGAACTGAAGGCATAAGTTCTCGAATTACAGAAATCTGCTCGATGAAAGCCTTCAGCTGGCCTTCAACCTCGAAAGCGGTTTTCACGGGCGGCGCGCTTAGTTCGATTTGCCCTCCCGGTTCGAGAGTGATCATGTTCTCATCTTTTCGCAGCGCAATGATCGCAGCTCCTTCATGGAGGGGTTCATAGTTGAAACGGTCGGCAAGAGTTTTCAGAATGGTGTGGATGCTGACGGGGCCTTCATACGGAAGTGCCTGGCCCGAGTCTCGGAAAACAGCGAAGAATTCGGCTTCGATGCCGACTCTCATGCAGTCCCGCCCCTTGGCATGATTTTGAAAATAATTCGCTAGATCGGCTTCGGAATACAGCGGTGCGGCTTCAGATGGATTGATCAGAGTGCTCATAAGCCCAAAAATTTATGATTCAATGGAGGAATTTGAATTAGAATACCTTTTTTCATGCGCGAGCACAACACGCAAGCAGGACGGAATCAAAAAGAGCGTCTGATGAAAATACTATTCATTATCGATCCCGTGGCTCAGCTGGATCCCGAGTTTGATACGACATTAGGGCTGCTTCGCGTCTTCGATTCCCGAGGCTGCCAGACCTGGACCTGCGACACGGGTGATCTTGCGGGCGAAAGAGGCGGTGTTTTTGCCACGGCTTCCCTTACTGTTCCTCGGAAGGGCTTTAAGTACCGACTGGCCAAAAAAACCCGCGTCAATCTCTTTGATTTTCAATTAATCCTGATGCGCAAAGAACCTCCCTTTGACGCACATTACATCACCTCGACTTATCTTCTGGATTTTGTTTCTTCCCGGGTTCTCGTTTCGAACCGGCCATCCGGCATCCGGAATACAAATGAGAAAGTCGGTATCCTCAATTTTTCCCAGTGGATTCCCGAAACAATCGTGACGGCCGATGTGTCTCAGGTCGTTCAGTTTCAGGCAGGCTTGAAAACGGATCTTGTACTCAAGCCTCTTGATTTGAAAGGCGGAGAAGGCATCGTCCGGCTTCGGAGGAAAGAGAAAAATTACGGGAAAATAATCATGCGCGCGACAGAGTCCGGTAAAAAAATGATTATGGCACAGGAATTTTTACAGGCCCCTGAAGTGAAGGGCGACAAACGGATACTTGTCCTTGACGGTGAAATTCTCACAGCTTATGAGAAGCACTTCAAAAAAGGTGAGTTCAGGGCCAATATCAGCCTGGGCGGTACCATTCATCCAACTGAATTGAGCAGGGAAGAAAAGGCTCTCGTCAAAGCTTTGAAGCCCTATCTATTAAGAGAAGGGCTTCATTTGACGGGAATTGATGTAATGATGGGCAAGCTTATTGAAATTAACGTAACTTGCCCTGCCGGGATTATGGAGGCTAAACTCTTGTACCCGAGGTCTGAACTGGTAGAAGCCTGGGCTGATTTACTTGAGAAGAAGGTACGGGAGAAGAAGACTGGAAATATTTCGCATCACTGGGCACGTACCCCATATAAATAAGCGCTGCTTCGATGACTTCTTTAAACACCGGCGCCGCCACGGTGCCGCCGTAATATCTTGGTTTAGGGTTGTCGACGACAACGACCATGGCAAGCTTCGGCGCATCAGCCGGCGCAAATCCCGCAAATGAAGAAATGAATTCGCTATGAGAATAACCTCTCCCGCCTGATAACACTTTCTGCGCAGTTCCGGTTTTTCCGGCTACCGGGATACCTTCTATTAAGGCGTTCTTTCCCGTTCCTTCCTCCACGACCCTGACAAGAATGTCTCGCATGATATCGGCGACTTCTTCCCGAATCACCTGTGTCCCTTCCTGCGGAATATTTTCTTTAAGAATGACACCGTGCTGGTCTTCGATGCGCGAAACAATAAACGGCTTCACCAGTTTTCCGCCGTTGGCAATGACAGAAAAAGATCTTGCGACTTGCAGCGCCGTAACCATAATTTCATGGCCCATGGGAATATTATAGGGGGAGGTTTTCGACCACTGGGCCGGCGGACGGCTGTAACCGGGAGCTTCGCCTCCAAGGTCAAACCCGGATTTCTTTCCGAAGCCATAGGCATTGATATAGGACTGGAAGACCGTGGGCTGCAATCGTGCGGCGATCTTGACTGTTCCGATGTTACTTGATTTAACGATCACATCCGCAAAATTGAGGTTGCCGTATTTATGTACGTCGCGCAGCGTTCTCGACCCGTAGTTATAGAGGCCGTTTTCGCAAAAGAAAACATCGTCAACGCCGACGACCTTTTCATTGAGAGCCGCGCTCGCAGCGACAATCTTGAATACGGATCCCGGCTCGTACATATCCGTGATGGAACGATTGCGCCGCGTATCTGCATTTGATTTTGCATATTCATTTGGATCAAAAGTAGGGCGGTTCGCCATGGCAAGAATTTCGCCGGTAGAAGGGTTCATGACGATTGCTGTTGCGCCTTCCGCTTTCCATTGCAGGAACGCCTTGTCGAGTGCCCGTTCGGTGAGGTACTGAATATATTGATCGATGGTTAGGACAACGCGTTTGCCGTTGACAGGCGGGATCGTCTTTAAATCAAAAGCGCGGATTTCACGGCCAAGAGCATCTCTTTTGGTGTAACGCTTCCCTTCGCGGCCCTTCAGTTCTTTATCGAGTCCGCGTTCGATGCCCTCTATACCCACATTGTCGACGTCAGCAAATCCAATGACTTGTGAGAGAAGATCGCCCTGAGGATAGAATCTCTTGTATTCCATGATGATTCCCAAGGCGGGATTCTTTAGTGCCGCAATCTTTTTAGCTTCTTCGTCCGAAACCTTTCGCTTGATCCATACGAATGATTTATCGCGGGAAAGCCGCTGCTGCAGGTACTCACGTTTTAAACCGAGAATGGGTCCCAATTGATCGATGAGTTCCTGCCGTTCTTGCTGATCAAGTATTCGGGGCACCCCGTATATAGAAGGAATTTTCAGATTGGTCGCGAATTCACGTCCGTTACGATCCGTGATAGCGCCGCGGAGAGGCGGAATCGTAACGGTGAGGGAGTGCTGCTTCTTTGCAGCTTTTTCCAGAGAGGTCCGCCTGATGACGGTCAGCTGGATGAGCTGATAAGCAATTAAAAAGAAAAGTGAGGCGAGACTTATATAGAGAACCCAGAGGCGTATGGGCGATATGTTTCGGCGCATTACTCTTCCATTTTTGCCTGGGCGACTTTGATAATTCGGCCAAGCAGGTCAAATCTTCCTGTTACTGCGGACTGTTGGGAAATGGCTGTCATCTCGATGGAATTCGAAAGAGTTTCAGAAGGCTCGATGCGGATAACTTCAATGTCTCTAGGCAATTCCAGCTCGAGCTTCATATTTTTCATTTTTTCTTCCAGAAGCCGAGGTGCCTTCAGTTGGTCTACTTCAAATTTGAGGCGGCGGTAGCTTTCACTTTTATCTTTCAGCTCATCAGCCTTGATATTCAGATCATAAGAAACCCTGAAAAGAGCAACCTGACCGTGAACATACAGGACTGAAGGCGCGGTCAATATGATCATCCAGATTATGACTTTGATTGCGAATCTCATGTTATTTTCTCTATCGCCCGTAATTTAGCGCTGCGCGATCTATTGTTACTTCGAAGCTCTTCTTCATCAGGTGTAACCGGCTTTTTTGTAACCAGCCGGCCTTCACCCGTTGCTGCCCAAGCCTTAAATTGCACTTTCACGATTCGATCTTCCAGCGAATGAAAACTTATGACAACCAGGCGTCCATCTACTTTGATCCTCTGCCACAATCGCGGCAGTGCTTCTTGCAAACTTGAGAGCTCATCATTGACCGCGATTCTCAGTGCTTGAAAGGCGCGCGTGGCAGGATGGTTGCGCATCCAAACGGGTCTTTTACCTGGGGAAAACCGCAAGCCCGCCGGCATTGCCTTCTCAATGATTCCCGCCAGATCAAGCGTCGTATCAATGGTCCTCCTTCTGCGGTCAACAACGATTGCTTCTGCAAATCGTCTTGCCCAGCGAGCTTCACCATAATCGTGGAATATACTTTCGAGTTCTTCGCGTGAGAGATTGTTGACAAGATCCCGGGCCGTCTTGCCCTGGGAGGGATCCATCCGCATATCCAGCGGAGCGTCGTTCATAAAGCTGAATCCGCGTTCCGGGCTTTCCAGCTGGAATGAGGAAACGCCTATATCAAGTAAAATCGCGTCTACCTTATCGATATCCATCGAATCGAGAACGGTATCTATGTTTAAATAGTTCTCGTTATGTAAATAAGCAAGACTGCTGTTCAATATCTCAGAACATCTTTGGATCGCCTCAGCGTCTCGGTCGAGCCCAATCAATTTCCCTTCCGGTCCTATGATTTTGAGGATTTCTAAGGAATGTCCCCCGCCGCCGAGAGTGCCGTCGATCGCGACATCACCCGCTTTGAGATTGAGACTAGCTATTGATTCTTTTAAAAGAACGGGTTTATGCTGCAAAGCTCCGAATCGCCTCTTCTTCACTACGGAATGATTCCATCAATTCCCCTACGCCGACCATCTTCAACGTTTTTTCGACTTCGGGATGCATGTTGCATAATTTGATATCACCATTGACCGCGCGGACTTTCATCAACCTGTCGACCAGAATCCCGAGACCGGCCAGTTCGACATGCTTGGCTTGCCGTAAATCGAGAAGAAGCTTTTTGTGATTCTTCTTTAAGAGGCGGCTGAGACGATTCTTGATGCGAACCATTTCAATTGCATTGAGATCGCCCTGGAAACGAAGAATATCCACTCCCATGTTGCCTCTTGACCGATATGCCATACTCACTCTCCTTGCTTGTTGTTATTGCCCATTATTTTTTCAGCTAAATCTTCGAAGCTATCTTTATTCTCATTGAAAAAAGTGTCCCATTTGTCTTTTGACCAGATTTCAATGCGGTCTGAAACGCCGACAATCATGACCTGTTCTTGTATAGAGGCGTATGACTTCAGATAATCGGGCAGTAATATTCGACCTTGCTTGTCACAGAACACTTCTGCGGCACCGGAAAAATAAAGCCTGTTGAATTTGCGGGATTCGGCTCGAGTAAAAGGCATATCTCTAAACTTCTTCTCTTGAGCTTTCCAAATTTCTTCCGTAAATACAAAGAGGCATTGATCTAAACCGCGTGTGATATAGAATTTTTCCACGTAATTCTCTTTAAAAATTTCACGAAACTTGGCAGGGATGATGACTCGGCCTTTATCATCGAGATTATGTGAGTATTCACCGTAGAACATTAGCCCCCTCTTCTTTTCATCCCACTTTCTACCACTTTTTCCCACTTTCTATATCGACCGAAGTATATAAATAACTTAATGAGGTGTCAATTTTTTTTTACACAAGTCCATCTATTAGCTAAAGTTACAATATGTAGTGTGAAATTTGATTGAGGGACACTATATATAGTAAAGAAAATACCTAAGGGACGTAGTGGAGGGGATATTTCTTACCATTTTCTTTAGAGTGCATGACTTAAATGCTAAAGATGGAACATGCTACACGAAAGCGTTCAGGGTTAATGCGAGGATTTCAGCGAGGGGAAAAGAAGGCTGGAGCGAGCTGTTGTGCTATTTTTAATGTCGAAGGAATTGAAAATCAACTATTGGGATTATCGAAGTACAAAAAACGCAGGCAACTTTCGCAGGATACAAGACCTTCCCCCATCATAATTTGATTTAAAATTTGCGGGCGTATTTTCATTTGGCACGCACCGCAGACTTCTGCGACTACACGAGCGAGAGCCAACCCGCGGCGCTGCTCCACAATACTATCGTATTGAGCTCTAAGTTGGGGATCTACTTCCGTTAAGATATGATCGCGTTGTTTTTTAAGGTCGTCCGTTTCACCATTTAATTTTTTTTCCTGATCTTTCAACAGACTTTCTTCTTTGGCGTATTCAGTCTCTTTAGATTTAAGGGCTTCGCGTTCCTTACGGACGTCTTCCTGAGCCGCTTCAATCTCGTCCATAATTTTAATAATCTGCTCTTCAAGAACAGAGTTGTCAGCCTTGTGCGACGCTATTTCCTGCTGTAACACACTATATTCTTTATTAGTCTTAACTTGCCCTAACTGCCCGTCCAGTTTTTTTATATTAGCTTCTTTCTGGCCCAACTCGAGTTCCTTGTCTTTTTGCTTGAGTTGGAGAACTTTTAAAGCTGCTTCAAGGTCTTTAAGATGACCCTTTTCACTTTCCAGCTTGATTTTTACTGTGGAAATTTTCTCGGGGATTTCTTTGAGGCGTTCTTTAGCGGTATACAAATCTCTGTCTAATTCCTGGGCTTTTTTTAGATGTTCAAGATCAGATTGGAGCTGGCTCATAAGGACGGCATTATATCACAGTATTAGGTTCATGCTACAGCTAAGTAACCTTGAAAAAGGTTTAAATACATCAATAATCTCCGTTCACCTCTGGGCTAGGGTTAATAAAGCGCATTTCCATGCCTAATTCCAAGAAATCTCCAAGCTCGTCTTCCGACAATTTTGATTCCACAAAGAAAGAAAATCTTTTTGTTTTAAACAATTTAGAATCTCTTCGACTCCCCGCTTCATCCGAAGAGTGCCTAGCATAAATCGTGCAGGCTGAAAGTTCTTGCAGAGCGAATCTATCGACTCCAGCACTCAAATATTGCAGAACGCGTACCGACCTTGCCACGCCAGTAGTTGCAAATCTTGCCGCATAATACGCCTCTTTCTCCAGGATTTTGCATAAAGCAGAATCGAAACGCGGGATAAAAAAATAAAGATGTATCGGCCGGGAAAGTGATTCTTCGAGTTCTTTCCATTCTTTTCTTAAGCCTGGTAGATCAGAAACGGAAATTCCATTTGGATAGACGGTTCCGCAAACCAGCTCAGGCCCTATTTCCGCCCAAAACCTTGGATAACCGCAATCTTGAACATACACTTGTGGTTTGGCTGGCTTGGCCGCAAAATCACGCTGGACGGCCAAAAAAAAGGAACTTTCTAAATTGGCGGTCGAAGGCGTGGCTGCGGTTTCCGAAAGGAAGAGTGTCATGCCGGCTGACACGCGGCTTTCCTTGCGCGAAAAGCAAAATCGGCAAGGGCTATTTTACTTGGAGTTTCCAACCGGGTGGGCTCATTTAAAAATAAATGTTCGAAATTGATATTTTCCATGGAGATTGATCCATTACGTTCCCTTAAATAACCAATCCAGGTTACTTCAATCCGCAATCGAGTCGACAGTATCTGCGAAAAACGCTCGAACACATTTGCTATCCTTGGGGCATTTTCCTGGAACATCAGAAAGTATTGTAAACGGTTATTCAGATTTCTTGTTCCTTTTATCAATTTGTAGGCTTCTCGCAATGACTCTTCAGAAGCATCGACAACAACGATAAACTGATCCATAAGCTCAAACAAAACCGGGAAGTGTTCCGGCTGAGAGTAATCCGGCGCAAGAAGCACTAATTGTTGCAGCGTTCCCCCATTAAATCTAGGTTCCACAGATCTCTCAACAATCCTTGAGAATTCATCCATTTCCAGAGGCAAGTGCAAAAAATCTGTTTTGTCCGGATATTTCAGCAATTTCTTTTCATTTATTCTGCGTTGTATTGAGATAACGGAACATGAAAGTTTTTTATTAAACAGTTTTTCTGCTGCCGTTAAGTTCAAACTGAGTGAATCACTATTCGCAAAATCACAGATACTTAAGATCTTTATATGCGAGCCCATTTCTGCCCTGACAACAGGCCGATCGATTTTTTGGGAGGAAAATAAAGGAGATATATCGCTTAAGCCCCTTTTTAATTTCGGTTCGCAGTCAAGCATACTCATATCACCTTTAGGAAAGAATCAAATGTACCGTGAAAGTTTTCTTTTACGGCCTGGTGGCAGGGGTCGATCTGCCATTCGCCATCAACAATGAATTTGTATCTGAACTCGCCTGCGGTAATGGGAATAACTTTCTGCCAAAGGCCAAGGTCCCTTTTGGCCATGGGTTCGGCTACCCAGCTATTGAAGTCCCCCGCGACTTCGACACATGCCGCGCTGGGATTCTGACATTGAAATAGTATTCCTCCAACGGCCCGGCGAGGACCAAATTTTGTTCGCATAACGTTCCCCCAGCCAAGCTCCTCAATCGGATAAAGCAGGTTCCATTCCCGTTCGAGGAATTCAAGGGCCAGATTGAGATAATCTTTGAACGGCTGGGATTCCCGAGCGTAGTCGATAATGCTTTGACCATATGCCGCAGCTTCTTTGAGGCTTACACTTTCGTGAATAATGGTTCTGAAAAGCTTCTCATGAAAGTATTTTTTTACTTCTTCGTAAACTTCTTTGGCAAAGCAGGTCCGGGAATCAAAAATCGTGAGCAAGGCATGCACAGTAAGAGGCTGACGCCTTCTCGCATTCATATTCAGAATGCTTTCCGACATCTTTGCGAGACCATGAAGAGAGAAAAAGGACGGCTCTAAAGGAATAATGATCTCGTCCGCCGCTTCCAGCGCGTTAAACGTAAGGACACCGAGGTTGGGCGGGCAATCGAGAATGATATACTCGAATTGTTTAAAGAAAAAATAGCCGGAAAGAAATAACAACTGTTTGAGCTTTTTGCCTTTGTCCTGTGAAGACGCGAGCTCCTCTTCCAGACAGCTCAGAGAGGTCGTGCTGGGCAGAAGGGACAGATACTCGTTTATTACTTGAACGGCGCTATGTGGAGCGAGGTCAGAAGGTCCCCTGGGGCTGAGCAGATCATAGATCGTCAGTTTTAAGTGATCCGCTTTGATACCCAAGCCGCAGGCCGCATGTCCTTGCGGATCGATATCAATAAGCAGCACTTTCTTTTTTAGATAGGCCAAGCTTGCTGCCAAATTGATACTGGTTGTGGTTTTACCACATCCGCCTTTTTGATTGGCTATGGCGATAACCCTCAAAACCCCTCCTCAGGGGATAAGATCCGCAGCTCTCTACCGTTTACGATGATATGGACAGACAATGCCTTAAAACACGATATCGTGGCATCTGTTTACTTGTGAGATTAACGGCTGTGGTCTTTAAAGCTTTATTGACGAGGGTGAGTACGTCGATACTCTGCTTGGGCCAGGATCTTAGTGAAAAGCTGCTTCTCAAGGCTACTATCTTCGTAGGTGGTTTTGAGGGCCCTCCAGGGTGTCTGAATAGAAGCGTCAGCCGAGCGGAATAGAAAGGTTGAAATAACCGAAACGTGGGTGAAGCGATCCCCTTCCGTAATGTTTACTTTCATCTGGTACTTTCTTTCAAATTTTTTGACTGTTTTAAAGAGCAAAAAGGATCTTTTGCGTTCCGATTGATCAGTAATCCATTTGGTTTCGATGGTTTTATCTGTTGCGTCTGCCTTTTCTATGCCGTAGCTTTCGAGCGCTTCCAGAGCCGCTGCATAAATTTCATCAGAATCCGCGCGTATATCTGTCTGATAGCTCATTGCATCGGCAGACTGAAAGAAAAGCGATAAAAAAAACAATCCGAAGGATAAACTTCTCATCATGATTCCTTTTGATAAATCTTTAGGCTGTTAAAACATGTCGAGACCACCGACACCGTTTTTCCCCTGTTTTTCGAATATCCCGCTTTGTAGTGCCCTTCAGCTTCCCGCAGCATAAAGTTTTTTTCGGCTTATAAATTCAGCTACGTCTTCAGGCAGCATATTCTGCAGATCTTCCTTCCTTTTGATTTTCTGACGTATCAGAGAGGATGACAGGGGGAGTTCGGGCATATCTATCCACAGGATATTATCCACTGTAGTTAGAGCTACTCCAGGACGTCGCGCAACGGTTATGCGGGCAAGCCTCTTGATTTCATGAAAGTCTTTCCAGGAGGAAATTTTGTGAAGAGAGTCTGCTCCTATAATCAAATACAGTTCGGCGCCCGAATACCTTTTTGTGAGTTGAGTAAGAGTGTCTACGGTGTATGAGACACCTTCGCGCTCGATTTCAATCGTGCAGAGCTCCATATCTTTAATGCCTGATATCGCGAGTTTAACCATCTGAGTGCGCAGCGAGGATGGAGTTACGTCATCCCTGTCTAGCTTGTGAGGCGGTAGAAAGGCCGGGACAAATAAAACTTTATCCAGCGAAAATTGGTGCTGCGCGGCACGGGCCAGGGAAAGATGGCCGAGATGGATAGGGTCGAAGGTACCGCCCAGAATTCCAATTTTCATGAAACCGGCCTATTAAACCCGGATGTGTCCATTACCGTGAACAATATACTTGTATGAAGTTAAGCCCTCTAGTCCCATAGGCCCTCGAGCATGGATCTTATCAGTCGATATCCCGATTTCAGCTCCAAAGCCATACTCGAAACCGTCCGCAAATCGCGTAGAGGCATTCACCATGACAGAAGAGGAATCGACACGGTGTGTAAACACGCGCGCGGTTTTCGCGCTGCGGGTAACGATCGCTTCGGTGTGACCGGAACCAAACTTCCTTATATGCTCTATTGCAGCGTCAACGTCTCCTACGACTTTAACGGAAAGAACCTGATCCAGCCACTCTCTGCCAAAATCATCGGGGGCCGCTTTAGACGCCCACGGCAGAATCTTCCGCGTCTCATTATCCGCTTTCAGCTCGCACCCAGCCTTTTGGAGCATCGGCCCCAGCAGGCTGAAGAATCGAGGCGCAATTTTTTTGTGCACGAGAAGAGTCTCCATGGCGTTGCATACGCCGGTACGCTGCATTTTGGCATTGAAAGCGATTTTGACGGCTTTATCAAGATCCGCGTCCTTATCGACATAAACGTGGCAGACCCCTTTGTAATGCTTAATGACAGGAATCCGTGAAATCTCTGCTACTCTTCGTATCAAAGACTCACCGCCTCTTGGAATAACAAGTTGGATCTCCTGGTCTCGGGAGAGAAGGAAATCCACCGCTTTTCGGTCAGTCGTCGGGACAAGAGTCACGCTCGCGTGCGAAACGCCTTCTTTCTTTAGGACGCGCCCAAATATGGAAGCAAGAACCGTGTTGGAATGAAGGGCTTCTTTCCCGCCTCTTAAAAGAACAGCATTACCGCTCTTAAAGCACAGTGAAGCGCACTCCACGGTTACATTCGGGCGGGATTCGTAAATAATTAAAATGACGCCCAGAGGGACCGCGACTTTGGCAATATGCAGACCGTTTGGTCGGCGCCACGACTCCAGAACTTTTCCGATAGGATCAGGCAACCGTGCAACAGTCGCGACACCCTGCGCCATCTGCCGCACCTGATCAGCCGTGATCGTGAGCCTGTCAATCATTGCAGAATTCAAACCGTCTTTACGGGCTTTATTAACATCCCTTTTATTGGCTTCGATGATCTCCGAGGAGCGGAAAAGAAGTTCGGCGGAAACTTTTAGCAGGACTGATTTTTTTTTAGCCGCAGGAAGCGAAGCTGTTTTCTGAGCAGAGTCTTTGACATCACGAAGTGCTTTGAGGAGACCGCTTTCCAGGCTATTACTTTTGCCTGACTGTATTTTTGTCAGCGGTTTTTTCAGTCCCATATAACCATGTCATTACGGTGGATTAATTCATCGTTATATTTATAGCCCAAAATCCCCTGGATCTCACTCGACCTCTTCCCGGCAATCTGCGCGAGTTCATCATGGGAATACTTGATGACTCCGCGCCCGAAAATCCTGCCTTTGTGGTTTTTTAACTCGACTACACTCCCTTTTTCAAAGATGCCTTGGAACTCCGTAATGCCTCTGGGCAGGAGGCTGACTTTCCTGTGGCAAAGAGCGTCATAGGCTCCCTCGTCCACCGAGACCGAGCCTTTTCTTGGCGCAGAAAAAGATATCCACATTTGCCTCGCGCTGCGCTTTTCTTCTCCAGGCATAAAAAGCGTTCCCACATCTTCTCCATTGAGTGCTTTTTCTATTAGGCCCTGCTTATGGCCGTTCATGATGAGCAATGGAATCCCGAGGCGCATAGCGATCGTCGCAGCCTGCAGTTTCGCTTTCATGCCTCCGACATTTTTTTCCTTACGCCTGTCGGAAACGTGCTTCACGAGTTCTTCTTCAATTTCTCTCTTCGAATTGACAAGCCTGATTCGAGAACCATCTTTAAGGAAAAAACCGTCTACATCGGAGAGGAGGATTACGAGATCTGCTTTTACGAGGTGGGCGACATGAACCGATAGACGATCGTTGTCCCCAAAAGCGATTTCCTCGATAGAAACGGTGTCATTTTCGTTTACAATCGGAAGAACCTTCATCTTGATGAGTTCGTTCATCGCGCGGCTGGCCAAAAGAAAGCGATCGCGCCTTTCGAGTCCGTCCCTGGTTAAAAGAACCTGGGCCGTGTGCATTTTACGGCGTGCGAAATATTGTTCATACGCATGCATCAACTTCCCCTGTCCGATGGCCGCGCAAGCCTGAAGACGGGGCATTTCCTTAGGTCTCTTGCTGATATTACTGACTTCCATGCCAAGACCGATAGCGCCCGAACTGACCAGGACAATCTCTCTTCCGTTTTCCACGAGAGAGAAAATATCACCGCAAACTCTGGAAAGACGACGCCGTGAAAAAGCTCCCTTGGGAGAAGTCAGAATACTCGTGCCTGCTTTAATTACAATACGGCGGCAGCCTTTTAAGCGTTCAAGCATATTACTTCTCCAGAAAAGTCTGCCGTAAAAAAGCTTTCAATTCAGGAACGCCTTCCCCCGTTAAAGAAGAGATCATAAATTTAGGGGACAGTTTCAGTTTCTGTTTTTTGACCGCCTCTTTAGCAGCCGGTAAATCGATTTTATTGATAACGATCGCATAGGGGACTTTATCAAGATCCTTATTGTAGGCGGCGACCTGCTCCCGAAGGAGGCTAACTCCTTCGGATAGCGAAGAAGCAAACTCTGAAACCGGATCCACGACATAAACAATCAGGGAAGCCGTTTCCAAGTGAGCGAGGAAGTCGAGGCCTCGCCCGCGGCCCTCGTGCGAAGCGGCATAGACTGAAGGAAGGTCACATATGGAGATTTTCTCGTAGTCAGAAAAATAATGGACCCCTATTTGCGGACTTTGAGTCGTAAACGGATAGGCTTCGACTTTTGCATTACTGCGGGTTAGAAAATTGAGGAGGGTCGTCTTGCCGGAATTCGGCAGACCAACCAGAAAAAGATCCGCGGGAATTCTGTAAAGCAGTTCTATATCGAGAATGGCTCCGGGTTTACCGGGAGTAGCATCTTTCCCTCCCTGGTTTCCGACTCCGCCGTGCCCCCCTTCGACGACGACTACCTGATCTCCGGGTTCTTTGAGTTCTCTGACAAGAAATTTTCTTTCACGGTCAAAAATTTTAGTGCCAACCGGAACCAGAACGACCACATCTTTGGCATTTTTTCCTCGGCATTTGTTGCTGCCGCCCTTGCCGCCGCCTTCGCCGACTATATGCTGATTAAACTTAAAATGCTCGAGGCCCGGCGCATTCTCATCAGCCTGAAAGACAATTCCACCGCCTTTGCCGCCGTCGCCGCCGTTAGGCACAGACTTTCTATCGGTGCGATGATTATAACTCGCGCAGCCGCTTCCGCCATTGCCAGCTTGAACTACTAGATGAACGTGGTCGAGGAACATAAAAAAGAAAGAGGCTCAAAACGGATAGTATCCGTTTTTGAGCCTCTCCAGTATGGATACCAGATTTTATTTTGCCAGGAGAATACTAACGGTCTTATTTTTTTTAAACTCAACGACGCCGTCCCGCAAGGCAAACAAGGTAAAATCATTCCCCCGCCCGACGAACACGCCGGCTTTGAAACGATTGCCACGCTGCCTTATAATAATGCTACCTGCAGTGACAAATTGGCCGCCATACGCCTTAACACCAAGACGTTTAGAATTAGAGTCTCTACCGTTACTTGTACTGCCCTGAGCTTTTGTATGTGCCATGAAAGCCCTCTTAAATAGAAATTTCTTTTACGCGTAAGCGAAGATAGTTCTGCCTGTGGCCTCTGATTCGCTTGGAATCTTTCCTGCGCCGGTACATGAAGGAGACCACTTTGGGAGCCTTGATCATTCCAAGGTTTTCACAAATAATCCGCGCACCGCTTACGAGAGGCTGGCCGACTTTAACGCCGTCCGCGTTTTTTACAAAGAGAACATCCGTCAGCTCAACGTCCTTGCCGTCTTCGACTGAATCCAGTTTCTCAATGTCTAATACCTGGTTAGGTTCAACCAGATACTGTTTCGAGCCTGTTCTTACGATTGCAAAGTCTGCCATACATTTCCTGTAGTTTGTTGCGTAGTGTAATTCAGAAATTTCGGTCGGAGATAAAGCAATATGGACTTCCAATAGTTGGGGTATTGTATGAAAAGTGATTAAGCGTGTCAAATAAAATTATAATTGCCTGCCCGGCAAGACTTTAGCTTCCAAAAAGGGTTTCCGGTGGCTTAATACGGGAAATTGGCGGCGTAACAAAGCTTGGCTTTTTAAATCCAAAACCGCTGAAATGATCTCTTCTTTGCTGCCGGAGCCTTCGGCGAGAACTCTACCCCAAGGATCGATAATCATGCTGGAGCCAAAGCTTTTTATCTTATTACCCGGATTAACACCTACCTGGGCCGGAGCTACAATAAACATCTGATTCTCAATTGCGCGGGCCCGTAAAAGGCATTCCCAGTGCGCTTTACCTGTCTCGTACGTAAAATTAGCCGGCACGAACCCGATTTCAGCTCCTCTGGCCGCCAAATTTCGGTAAAGTTCAGGGAAGCGGAGATCGTAACAGATAGTCAACCCGAGATGAAACTTGCCAAGTCTAGATACAACAACCTTATTCCCCGCCAAAGTATGGCTCGACTCTGTTACTTTTAGCCGCCCGCCGAGCTTGATATCAAAAAGATGAATTTTTCTATATTGGCCGATTACCTCACCCAGGGGATTAATCAGATAGCTCGTATTGAAGAATTTGCCTTTTCTGGGGCTCTGTTCCATCAAGCTGCCAATGAGAAGTGCCACCTTGAATTTTTTTGCGGTTACGCAGAAGTCTTCCAAAATACGCGGGGTCAGCTCAGCTATGAAATGCAGCTCCTCTGAATCGCCTCTCCAGACGCACGTCTCAGGCAAAGCCACTAAAAAAGGCTTTTTTCGCGCTGCCTGCCTAATTAATGCATTTATCCTGGAAAGGTTTTTTTGGAGATTTCTGCCTGCATTAAGCTGAATGCACGATACTCTCATAAAAGAAGAGGGCTAACTTTGAGCCGGCGGCGCGGCAGCATCATTCAAAGTCCAGTCGAAAGGCAGATAATCGAGCCTGTAGTTTCGTTCTTCGAGATACCGGAGCTTTTGTGAATCCCCGAGATAATAAGCCACGAAAGAAAGAACCGCTTTTTCAGCTTTCGTAAGCTTTCCTTTTTCTTCGTCATCAAATTGTCCAAAGTCGAGAGTGAAGTCGCTTTGATACCATTTGAGAATGCGTGACAGGAAGATTTTTTTGTCGCCCGGGTTGATTTGGATGAATGCCGGATCATTTACAAATTTTTTGGCGGCAACATACAACTGGCCCTCGACCTTTGGCCCCGTATAAGCCTGCCTGGGAAAGGGCGGACAGCTTTCTGCCGCACAAGATAGCGCGGTATGAATTTTCTCATCTTCAAAACGTTCAATCAGTTCTCTACTACGCATGTCGTTCAAACTGAGGGACTTCATTCCGAGGAGAACGGCGGGGAGATCCCAGAAACCGGGAATGTCCTGAGTTGACTCGATAGGATATTGTTCAAGAATGAGGTTCACAAGACCGGCGTGATACGCATTGAGGAGTAAGGCCAGCTGCTCTTCCCGCTGCCAGTCTCCGTAGAACTCGGTGTGTTCAATTTTGCGCAACCGAGCCAAATACTGTTTGAGAAGGGAGGAGTCTTGCTTGACGGCTGCAAAGGCAATTTTGCCCTGCTCGTCAACAAACTCGTCTAGAAACTGCTGCCAAAGGGAATGATCGAAAGGCTTCGTGGGACGTGCCGCGTAGGTGTTAGGTGAATTCAAAACCCAAAAAAAAACGATTAGAACAGCGCTCAATAATAAAGAGCGGGAGAAATTAAAACCGTATGCCATTCCTCCGCAAAAAGTCGCGGTCACTTTCTGTAAGATCTCCTGAAAGGTCTTCTCCTCGGCTCTCTTCAAAAATATAATTCTCATAAAGTTCTTCCAGTTCATCCATTTCGTCCGGAGTAAGCGGAATCAGCGGGAAAATAAAAAGATTAACGTTGATATCATTATTCTTACGGTTTTTGGAAGAATCCTGTTTATCGTAGACCTGGTAATTCTTAAGGATTTTCTTGAGCATATGAATGAATTGATTCATATCCTTATTGAAATCCGCTTCAGAACTCATAAATGGGTCTCCTTAATATGGAATCTTTCAAGCTCGTGCACATGGCAACGCAAGGGAATTCAAGTACGTATTATTTCGAAACGTCTTCCATGTACTTGTGAACGTCCGGAAGAGTATAGCCATAATAGATAATTTCTCCCCCCTTGGCAAGCAGGACAACAACGGGCAAGGCATTAAGATTATAATCCGAAGCTGCCGTGCCTTGATCGTCGAGAAGAACTGTATAAGAAATAGGAACTTGTTTTATAAAATTCTCTATCACTTCTGCTCGTTCTTGAACATTTACGCCCAGAATTTTTAAGCCCTTGTCGCCGTAGGCAGCCTGAATCTCGTTGAGAATCGGAATCTCCTGGAGGCAGGGCGGGCACCAAGTAGCCCAGAATGCAATAAGAACAGGTCCCTGTGCGGCCAGTTCGGCGAGATTCACACTCTTCCCGTTTAAATCCGAGAGCGTAAAATCCGGGGCGATTCCTTTTTTAGCGGAGTTTTGACCGCAGCCGGCCTGCAGAAGACAAACAATTAATACGAAAAATGGGGGAAGAAAAGACGGGCTTTTGAAGAAACGCCTCATAGGTGTTCAATATACTCTTGAGCGGCTAAAGCCGCTTCGCAGCCTTCGCCGCAAGCTGAGACTAACTGCTTTACAGCCCCTTCCCGGATTTCTCCCGCTGCAAAAACGCCCGGAACTGACGTTTTTACATAGCCAGAGCTTTTCACATACTTTTCTTCGCTCAATTCAACAAAGTCGTTTAGAAACGAAGTGTTTGGATCATGTCCAATAAAAATAAAAACGCCGTCCGTTCTGAAATCGCTGGGCTGGTTCGTTTTTAAATTCCGGAGCAAAACGCTTTCAACTTTTTTCTCACCATTGATTTTCTCGATCACCGTATCCCACATAAAATGTATTTTTGGATTTTCCTTGGCCCGCTGCTGAAGAATCGGGCTCGCCCTCAGTTTGTCACGCCTGTGAATCACTGTTACTTTAGTCGCAAACCTTGTCAGGAAAATGCCTTCCTGCATGGACGAGTCCCCGCCTCCGATGACTACGATTTCTTTATTCCGGAAGAACGCGCCATCACAGGTTGCGCACCATGAAACCCCTTTGCCGGTAAACTCTTTTTCACCCGGGACTCCAAGCTTTCGGTAGGATGCGCCGGCGGCGAGCACGATACTCTTTGCTAAAAATTCTTCTGAACTTGTCTTGACGATAAATCTTCCGTCCGGATTTTTCCCAAGAGATTTAACTTCTGTATAAGCGATCTCCGTTCCGTATTTTCTCGCCTGGGCTTCCATTCGCTGTGATATCTCGGGCCCTAAAACACCGTCCGGAAATCCTGGATAATTCTCGACCAGGTCTGTAAGGGCGATCTGGCCGCCGGGTGCCAGCTTTTCGATCAGAAGTGTGGACAACCTGGCTCGGGATGTATAAAGACCTGCGGTAAGGCCTGCGCCGCCGCCCCCAACAATGACAACATCGTACTCTTTCATACTCAGCTTACTCCTTGGTAAAGAAAATAATGTCGGTCAAGGAAATGAACTCTAGACTTCGGTGATGCCGGCCTTATTCAAAACATCTTCGGCGGCATAGATCGGGGCACCCACGCGAAGCGCTACTGCCACGCTGTCGGACGGCCTCGCGTCGATAATGATCTCCTGTCCCTCGTGTTTTAAGTAGAGTTTCGCATAAAATGTGTTTTGCTCGAGCTTGTCTATATACACTTTCTCGAGACGAGCGCCTAATCGTTCGATTACGTGAACGACCAGGTCATGCGTCAGAGGACGCGGAGGGGTAATACCGCTGAGCTTGAGTTTTATGGCATTGACTTCTGCGATACCGATAACTACCGGGAGAAAACGGTCACCTTTTTTTTCTCTGAAAACGATCACCTGCTCGTTGCGGGTTTCGTCGATTTTTATTTTGCTCAAAGCCAGTTCAATCATTCCTCATCCGTTTCTTTCTTCTCGTATTTCGAAAAACGCGACGCTCCTGGCCTCTCTTTTTTTACCTGCTCTAGAAGGTGGCGCTGAGCCTGTTTCCCGGAGATGATTTCTTTTTCGATCTCTTCTTGCCTGCGAAGAGTCAAACGAATCATTTCTTCGCGCTCTTTGATTTCATTCTCGATGCGGCTCTGATCTTCGATCATCCGCTTGAGCTGGTTTTCTTTATCTGTCAGTTCGGCGACGATTTGATTACGTTTGAGGAGGGCTTCGCGCTGTTCCATTTGCTGATTCATATCACGAAGCTGTTTTCTAAGACCTTCTAAATCTCGCTCCCGTTGTTCCAGAAGATGCCCAATTTTTGCCGCAGCCTCACGGTCCCTCACAGTGTTTTCCTGAAGTTCCTTGAGTCTTAAAGTCTTTTCTTCGTGTTTTTGATTGATCTCAGAAAGAGCAGCCTCTTTCTGCTTCGACTCAATATCCCGTCTGCGGTTCTCCGAATGCATCCGTTCCTCGGCATCTTTGAGACGTGCCGCATAAGTTCGGGCTTCGTCCTGAGCCTGTTCCAGACGGAGCTTCATCTGCTCAAGCTGCTCGGCGAAGGCAGCCGCTTCTTCTGCCTTCTTTTTCAAAACGCCCTTAATCTGCTCCAGCTCGCCTGTCAGCTGGACTTTAAGTGTTTCATTGAAAGCGTTCCGCTTTTCCAATTCCTGAAGTTTCGTTTCTGCAGAACCCAGCCGGCTTTCGAGATGGCTTTTCATCGTACGCAGCTCGTCCACTTCTTTTCTAAGAAAACCCGTCGATGATTCGAGCTCTCTTAAAGAATCCTGCGATTTGAGAAGCGCGAGTTTATCTTTGTCGTACTGACCGATGAGCGTGTTGTATTTCTGCCCCAACGATTCAAACTTACTTTTCATATCCTGTTCGGACGCTCTATAGGCTTCCAGAGAGGTTTGTGCCTCCTTTTTTGCATGTTCCAAACGGGAAATCTCCGCGGAAAGTTCTTGGAGACCGGAGCGCAGATGGGTGGCTTCATTAAAGGTCGTCTGAAATTTGAGCTCCACGGCCTCTCTTTTTTCGTTCTCATCTTTAAGCATTGCGGATTTTTCACTTTCTATCTGATCGATCCTCTCTTGAAGCTGCTGCTCACCCTTTCGAATCTCTTGGAGTTCAGAGTGAAGAGCCTGCTCTTTGGCGTGCGCCGCTTCAAGCTGATTGGCCATTTCGGCCAACTTGACTTCGAGTCTTTCCTTTACAGCCATGAGAGCCGCGATTTCGGCACGCTGAGAATCAACTGCGGAGGCTTTATTTTTGAAAGATTGAGCTTCAGCGATGTGCTTCTGCAATTCTGCCGTGAGGCTCCCTTTTTCCGTTTCCAATTCGACGATCTGGCGCTGTAAAGAGGCACGGGTTTCATCAAGTCTTGCCCGCAGGCTTGCGTCTCGCTCATATGAATCTTTTTCGTGGTCCAGTCTGGCCTTTTTCAATGCTTCGATCTGTGCAACGGCTTCTTGCAGGTTCTTTTCCGTTTCATTTTTTCCCGTAGCGGCGTCCTGACGGGTCAGGGCCCGGCTTTTCTCCGCTTCGAGTTCTTTAAAGAGAGCCTGATGCCTTTCCTGATGCCTGCCGTTTTCCGCATCATGGGCAGTCTTCAAAATCTTCATTTCATTTTCAAGTGAGTGAACTTTTCCCTGAAGGACCGCATAGTCTTCCGGTGATTTCGAGAGGTCCTGTCTGCCATTCTGCCGTTCAACGGAAGTCCGGAGCCCCCTGTTCAAGTCTTCGAGGGAACGAAGTTTATCTTCCGTCTGTTTAAGATGGGCCTGGACGCCATCTTTTTCAGCCCGTGCGGCGGAAAGGCGTTCTTCATAAAGCATTCTAGATTTCTTATACTCGTCCCGAAGGGCTTCGTATTTTTCCGCAGCACTGCCGAGTTGTGCTTTTGTATCAGCAAGCTGCCTTTCGCGGTCGTTGACCGAAAAATCCTGATTTTTCTTCTCTTTTTCGAGGCTGGACAAGGTATCTCTTGTGTTATCAAGAACTTGTTTGAGTTTATCCATCTCATCCTTACGGCCGAATGATTCCTTACGCCAGGCTTCAAGCTCCCGAACAATTTTGCCTTTTTCTTTGTCGTCCGACTGAACCGAAGAAATTTCAGGCGGCGGGGCCGGAGAGTTGACTGACGGGGGACGCATGGAACGCAGTTCTTTAAGCGCTTCGTCGGCCTTCATCGCCTGGTCCTTGGCCGGAATACGAGGAGCTTTCGGTGCTTGCAAAAATCCGAGATTGGGAGGCTCGGGCCAGACAGTCCGATAGCATTTGCGTTTGAAAAAAATGTCATTTGTCATGACGACGTCCGCGCCTTCAGTACGGAAAAATTCCCTAATTTTAGCCGCATCCAGCTGCGTTAGATTGTCGAGCAGAATAATGGGTGTGTTGGAAACAAGGTCGGAAGCTTCTTCCTTGGACAACGAGAAAATCTCGGAAATTCTGCGGGAAATGCGTTTTTTATCGATCTCGTTTGGAAGATGGCTGAGTACGATCGACCAATTTTGCTCTTCGCCCTGCTTTTTTTTGTTTCCTAGAAGCATGAAGATCACCTGATTTCGTCAGAAGTATGATGAGAAAAATTTTCACTGCCCAGTAAAGGGCTGCACCGGGACCAGGGGAGTCAACGGAGTCTTAAAGGGTGATACGGTTTGAGATTTCATAAACTACCGGCATTTCCCATTTTTCACCCATCAGGACTTTGGTGATCCCGACGAGTGAAAGGATGCCAAAAACCACGAAAGCGACAGTAAATACCAAATCTCCCAATGCGGGAACTACTTTCAAGATACTGGCGGCCACCTCGAGAATAAATAAAACCAATGCCTGCTTACCGTGGAACTGGGCAAAAGCGTTATCTTTTTTCAGCAACAGCGGTATGAAGCAAAGAATGCTTACGTATCCCAAGGCTGCGGCTAATTTGGCGTCCTGAACCTGCCGTTTCTCTCCGGCTTCCTTGCTCCCATCGGTGGAACTCGCCATGACTTCTCCTATAAAACTCATCACCAGAAATACGGTTATTATATGAATCACCTGTCCTCCGTCAAGAAGCAAGACTTCTCAATAACGGTCAGGAATTATACATTTCAGGGAATTTTCACCCTTCATACAGAATATAGTCACGGACAGGCTTGTTCTGTATCAGGTGCTCCGCGATGATTCTCTCAAGTTTTCCCTTGTCGATGTGGTGATACCAGACGTTGTCGGGATAGACAACCACAATGGGCCCCCCCGCGCAAACCCCAAGGCATTGCGACTGACTCCTCTGAATCCGGTCGTCGCCTTTATGCAATTTGAGCTCTTTCAAACGGGCTTTCAAATGCTGATAAACAGACTGGCTTTCTTCGGGAGCACATTTGGACCCGGTGCATACGATAATATGCTTCCTAAAGGGCTCCATGGGGGGAGCTTCCGTTTTTTTTCGATCGTTCATGACGGCTCACTGCGAGTGGAGGCTTTAGCGATCCCGGCCGCAGTGAAAACACCGGCGTAGTGAAAGTCGCAATCAAGGGCAGTTTCTCTTACCTCTTGGAGCCACAAGGGAAGCTTTTCTCTTAATATTTCACGCTTTAACCTTTTATCCGCGAAAAAAACAAATTGTTTTTGACCGCTCTGGATGCGTGTGGCCAGCATTTTTTTAAATCCCGCCCTTTCTGAAGCAGGATCAAAAATGGACGTTCGCCTCCCCGCGCGCATGGGAAAGAACGCTGCTGACGATGCCGAGGCCGTTATGAAAATATAATCCATTGAGAGCCCGGGATTCATTTTGCCTTCCTTTTTTTTCATATCAGGAACCAAGCCCTTCGAATCCAGGGGGCATTTTACTCTCCTGCCCCAGAGAAATACGCAGATCACCCGCGTGAGCTTTCATCCATTCGTCGATGGCGCCAAGAAGGGCCGTATTCTCATCCTCCCGGCGCAAGGATACGCGGAAGTAAGATGAATCGAGTCCCGAGTAAGCATCGCATTTTCTGAGAAAAAACTTTTGGTCCGCTAAATGCTGAATAAGTTCCCCCGCCTGGAGACGGCCCCTTAGCTTAACCAGAAAGAAAAGGGCGCTTCCTGCGTAGATTTTCGTCCCTTCCAGCCGCAGGAAGACTTTAAGAAAACGCGGGAGCTCCTCTGAGAACCAGGCTTGGGTATCTTCTTGGTATTCGATGTCTCTGACGGCTTCGATGTTGATGAGTTCCGCAATCCGGCTGATTGCCGCTGTTTCCTGGCGGAGCCGAAGTCTCTCCACAAGCTTCCGTGCACCGACTCCATAATAGGCGCCCGTACCGGGCAGGCAGTAATAATTGGCGATCGACCGGCAGACAAAGAAATAGCTGTTGTCTTTAACCTGATGGGACGCCGAAAGAGAAGTATCCGACATGCTGAAAGATTCATCGAGGACCACGAACACATTACGCCGCCTCGCGTCATCCAAAAGTTCGAGAAGTTCCTCCTTTGCCAAAACAGAGCCTGTAGGATCGTTAGGGTTCCCGAGTATCAGCATGTCAGCGCCATGAAGGCCGTTCAGGATCTTCGACAGGCGGTAGGCAAAACCCTCCGGTTCAAGAAGAGGCTGGCTCAGGATCTCAATAGCCTGGTTATTGAAAACCCGGCGGTATTCCGGTGAGCAGGGCTCGAAGAAAAGAACCCGCTTTGGCTGTAATGTCTGGATCAAAAGAGTCAGGAGGGCCGAAAAACTGCGGTCGACAACAACATTTTCTTCCCAAACCGGATAATGCCTGGCGATTTCCTTGCATAGTTCCTGATTTTTTGCGGAGGGCGGCAGAGAAAGTTCGGCGCCGATGTTCAAGAAAAGCTTGGTCACCGATTCCGGAACACCTAAAGGATTGAGCTCGTTTGAAAAGTCCATAGCGGCATTCCTGTTTACGTGCCTTGTCTGTCGAAACAGCCAGGGGCCTGAGTTACAGGATTTTCTCCTGGCAAACGGGGGGTATTGTGCGCTCGGCAGGAATCATAAAGGTTCCGACTTCCGTAACTCCGACGAGAATGCGCTGAAGCATGAAGAGGATTCCCTTTCCGAAACCGGTGAAAGCGCCTGTTCCGGCATTTTCCCTAACATCGTCCCGTATCTGGCAAGGAAGTTCGGCTGGACTCGTCACGACGTTCAAAAGTCCGCGCCCGAATTTGGTTCCGATATCCTGAAAATAATCTCCCGCTGTCGCCTGAGCATGAAGAGCGGGTTGAACGGCCATTAACAGAAAAACGGTAAAAATAACCGCGGTGGACTTTTTTTCGCGCATAGATCCCCTTTTGATGTGAAATTGACGTTTAAAATAACACAGGCATCAAGGGTTGTAAACCCTGTACAAAGTCAGCGGGTTTGGGGCCGCTGAGGACCTGCCCTTTTAAAAAGGGGTTCCGAGTTTGACGCAGAGAAGCGTGCGGTCATCATGCGCTTTCGCGCCGCTGAGATGGGTGTCCATAAAACGGACCAGACTTTTGGTTATGTCGTCCGCATTATCATAAAAAGCCTTCGATTCGAAGTGTTCCCGGATCCGGTCGACACCGATAGAAACCTTCTTTGGATTTCTCAGTTCGGTCACGCCGTCGCTGAGGAGAAGCAGCACGTCTCCGTCCGCATAAGAGCGCTGTACTGTGGAATAAACCGAGTCTGTAAAGACTCCGACCGGCGGTCCTTTTTTGAAATGCATCTGTTCCGCTTTCCTCAGGGCGCGGTCAAAGTACAAGCCGGGCTCATGGCCGGCCGAACACATAGAAAGCTTCTTTTGGCGCGGATCAATGATGACATAAATAATCGTCAAAAACATCCCTGCAAAAGTACGTACCGCAAGCTGACTGTTGAGAGCCGTCAAAACCGCGCCGGGATCCCGCCCGCCCTTGTTTTCGCGGCGGAACTCACTCAGCGCGCGCGCCATGTAGAGCGCGGCGGGTACGCCTTTTCCAGATACGTCCCCAACCGCGACTCCCAGACGGCCTTCACCGAGATCGATCCAGTCATAAAAGTCACCGCCGACTTCTTTTGCGAACCGGCATTCAAATGCCGCATCGACGCCGTCGGCTTTGGGCATCGAATGCGGTAGAAATGATTCCTGGATTTTTGTCGCCATGGAAAGTTCGCGTTCGAGAAGTTTTCCCCGGATGTGAAGGTCGAGGTCGCTTTGAAAAAAAAGCAGGAGGTAACAAAAAATGACGGCGAGTACGGGATTAAAAAGCGGAAGCACATGCCCTGCCGTGAACAGAAAATAATTAGTGATCAGATAGAAGAACATGGCGGCGAGTACGAGAACTGCCGCTTTCCTCGGGCCGGAGCGTTCGATAAAAAAGACAACAAGAAGACATAGAATGAGCAGGATTACCGCATGGGTAACAGGGCTTGTGGGAGTCAAATGGCGACCCGTCAGCAGACTGTCAATGATGCCGGCGTGCACTGCGGCAGACGGAAGGGATGGGGAAAAAACCGTAGACTGAAGACCGTGGCTTCCGGGCGCGGTCAAGCCGACGAGAACGATCTTGCCCCTGAAAAGATGATCCAGTTTTTCATCGTTGATCGTCTGGGATTGATTCAAAACTTCGTGGAAAGGGATGCGGTTGAAAGAATGAATCGTTCCCGGGTAATTGATGAGAAACCGGTTTTCCTGATCGACCGGTATCGAATCAAGCCAGGCGCGGGCTTTCTCTTCTTCTCTCATGCCCGATAACACGGCGAGGACTCCGCTGTGATAATAAGTCGCGCCCGAGAGTGAGACTGACAGGGGTATCCGCCGTAAGCGTCCGTCCGGGTCGGGAGCTGAATAGCTGAAGCCGATCGCCCGGGCCGAATCCCTCAGTACTTTGAGCGGAAAAAAAGCGTCCGCTTCATGCGAGTAAAAAAGAAAAGGAAGGATGACATTCCCATGTTTTTCCATGGTGACGGCCATTTCTTCAAACTCGGCCGGATCATAGGCATGCTGCGCGAAAAAAACGTCATAGAGTACAAGGCTGGGTTCGTAGGACTCAAGGATACCGAGGAGTACTGCGTGAGTTTTCGCGGGCCAGGGCCAGGTGCCGATCTCGCTGAGACTCTTGTCGTCAATTTCGACAAGTGTAATTCCGGGGTCCGCCTTGATTTCTCCCCTGATTCTCAGACGCAGATCGATCGCCGCGTCTTCATAGAAGTTAAGTATGTTCAGAAAGTCGGAGAGGAAAAAAACAAGTGCCACGCAAAGGGCGACAACGATATTCCTCTGCCGGGCCGAATAAAACTGAAGTCTCATGGCCGGAGTGAACCTATCCGCCCTTTCGTACCAAGCGCCAGGGCCTGTGCTTCAAGTCAGTGGTCATATCACGCACATTGGCGGATATTTCATGCGTATTAGAAATGATTTTAGCGATGTCTTCGCCATGGCTCGTGATAAACCCGCTCGCCTGTCCGAGCATGGGATTCATCTGCTCCATCATGACTTCCATCTGGTCGGAAAGACGATCCATTTTCCGTATCATTTCATGCAGCGGAATAGGATCGACTCCCTCAATTTCAGCTGATGGCGGCAGCTCGGGTGCCTCAAGACTGCCGGGCGCTAGTTCGACAAACTTTTCTCCGAGCATCCCAAGCATGTCGACATAAGCCTTCGTTCCCTCACGTATGACGATTGTCGAGTCGAGCTTAACTGTCAGCAGGACCGGCCGGCTTTCATCGTTCAGAATTTCGATCTTTTCCACTTTGCCGACCTGTGTGCCCGCGAAATGAACCGGCGCTTTCTCTTCCAGTCCGCTAATATAACCGAAGCGGACTTTCACAAGGCGGGTTTCCCCCGTCATGAACTGACCCACGGCAAATGTGATTCCGAAAAAAAGGAGAATGGCGATAAAAATCAATATCCCCGATTTGACTTCAGCTCCCGTATATTTCATTCATTCCTCCGTTTACCTTTTTCGATGCACGCGTCATGTTTCAAGCAGGCCCTTGAGATAAGCTTCACTTGTCTGCTTGAACGGGATTGCCCCTTCGGGTTCCCCTTTTATGAACTGCTGGACGTAAGGATTGCTCGAGTTGACGATTTCTTCTGCGGTGCCCGAAGCGAGTACTTTTCCCTTATGGAGAACGATGATCTTGTCGGCGATGCGGAAGGCGCTTTTCATTTCATGAGTCACGACGACGGACGTGATATTGAGCTTTTTGCTGAGATCGAGGATCAGCTGGTCGATCATGCTCGCCGTGATAGGGTCCAGCCCCGCTCCCGGCTCGTCGTAGAAAACGATTTTAGGGTCAAGCGCGATCGCCCGCGCGAGAGCCACCCTCTTTTTCATGCCTCCGGATATTTCATAGGGCATGAAGGTCTCAAATCCGGTAAGCCCCACGAGCTCGAGCTTCACCTTGACGATGATACTGATAATTTCGTTCGACAGGTCGGTGTGCTCACGCAAAGGAAGTGCCACGTTTTCGCCTACCGTCATCGAGTTAAAAAGCGCCGAACCCTGAAAGAGCATTCCGAACTTGCGCCTGACCTCGTTCAGCTGCTTTTCTCCAGCCCGCGAGATATCGACTCCTTCGATGAAGATCTCACCCATGCTTGGCTGAGAAAGCCCGATCATATGCCTGAGAAGCGTGCTTTTGCCGCCGCCCGACCCACCCATGATTACCGTGATTTTGCCGGTGGGTATGGTCAGGCTCATATCATTGAGGACCGTGCGGTCCCCGAAGCGTTTGACAAGGTTTTTTACTTCAATGCTCGGTTCGATGCGGGTTTCCGTCCGGTTCATTTCAGGGAAAAATGTAGTAAAAAACGGCTGTTGAAAGACAATCCACCACGATAATGAGAATGATCGATGTGACGACCGCCTGGGTCGTTGCCTGCCCCACTCCGTCCGCTCCGCCTTCCACGGAAAGGCCTTGATGACAGCTGACAAGGGCGATGAGAATTGCAAAAAGACAACTCTTCAAAAGCCCTGTGTAAAAATCCTTCAGCACGAGCGCTTCAATACTTTTTGCGATATAAAGGTCCGGATTGATTCCAAGGCTGACGGTGCCGATCACGTAGCCCCCGAGGATCGAGCAGACATTCGTTATAATGGTAAGACATGGAAGCATAATAAGCAGCGCCACAAATCGCGGTACCACGAGATAACGAATAGGGTTCAGCCCCATGGTCGTGAGGGCGTCGACCTCTTCCTGGACTTTCATGGTTCCAAGTTCTGCGGCCATCCGGGCGCCGATCCTGCCGGAAATAATGATTGCCGCGACAAGCGGTCCGAGCTCCCGCATCACTGACACGCTGACCAGGCTGCCCGTGTACATCACGGCGCCGAACTGTTTAAGCTGATAAGCCGCCTGTAACGCAAGCACCGTCCCGACAGCAGCTCCGGCGAGGCAGATAATCGGGAGCGACTCCACGCCCGAACGCACCATCTGGAGAAAAAAGTTTTCAGCGTGCAGGGTTTTCCGTTTAGAGGGCGAAACCACCGAATAGCGGATAACAGCGACAAGCAGTGAAAAAAGGCGGGATAAGCCGACAAACAGCAGGGCGCTCGTCTGGCCCACATTTCCGAAGAACTGTCTCATTACCATCCGACCGATTAAGGCCTGGCCGCCTGTATGTTACAGCGGCCCTGAGGGCCTGCTGGCGGCGAAGCTTACGGGTTCAGGCGGACGGTATTGTCCGCCTCAGGAAGACGCTTCTGTCGAATTGAGCATCGCGAAAGCTTCCTGAAGACTACCGGCAAAAGCGAATATGCTGTCGAGTTTCGCAATCTCGAAAATGCTTTTTACCTGCGGCTCGATATCGCTTATGACCAGTTTACCCTGATAACGCTTTATTTTTTGCAGGGCCTCCACAAAAGTGGCGAGGCCAGAGCTGTCGATATAACGCACTTTTTTTAAGCTGATGAGGATCTTGTCAAATTTTTTTTCGAGGACGTTATGGAGCTTCTCTCTGAGTTCGGGCGAAGTGTGGAAGTCCACTTCGCCGTCAACCTCGAATACCTGAACCTGAGCTTCCTGGCGATGGTTGATCTTCATGAATGAAACCGGAGCCTATTTGTGTTTGGTTAAATGAAGTTGGTTTTCGCCGGACGGCCCGGGCTGATACCGCACTTTATCCATAACTGTCTTGATAAAATAGATCCCAAGCCCGCCCGGTTTCTGGGGCGGCAATTCCGGTTCCGGAGCCTGGGTAGGGTCAAACTTTTTTCCATAATCCCTGATCAGAATTTCAATCGTGGATCCATGGTCCTCGAATATGACCTCGATACGTCCGCCGCCGTTTTCGTATCCGTGCCGGCTGATATTTGCGAGAACTTCATCCATTGCCAGAATCACATCGCCCGACTTGCGCTCGGAAAGCTCTACTTCTGAAAGAAGCGTCCGAAGCTCCTCCCGGAAGCAGGTAAGGCTGGCTGATTCACAAGTCAGGTTGAATTCTCTTTTCATCTTCGGGGTCGGCTGACGGCAAAAGGGGCCGCTCAACTGTTTATAAGATTAGCACATGAACGTGCAGAACGCATGATGACAAAGGATTTTACGATATGCTCCGGGGGGAGCGCAAGCGTCATGGAGCTAGAATCCTTGGAAAGACAGCTTTTTGATCGTAGCCCCGGCCTCGGGCTTTACCAAAGGCTTGGAAAGCATGGCGTCCAGGTATCGGGCCAGGATGTCGGCTTCAAGATTGACATCATCCCCTGCTTTGAGCCGTCCGAAAGTCGTCTTGCCAAGGGTGTGCGGAATGACCGTGATCAGAATTATGCCTTTGAGGCAATCCTGAATCGTCAGACTTACCCCGTTTACGGTAACGCTTCCCTTTCTCGCCATGAGATGCCTTATTCTCTCCGGAATCTCAATATAATAGAGCCGGTCCTTCTTCTTTTCTTCGATCCGGCGCACTTTTCCCCGTCCGTCGATATGGCCTGTGACAAAATGGCCGCCCAGCGCCTGGCCGGCCCGCAAAGCCCGCTCGACATTCACGGTCTCACACATTTCCAATGCCCCAAGCGTCGTGGCTTTAAGCGTCTCCCCGACAACGTCGGCTGAAAATCCTCTGCCGTTCCCCTTAATCACAGTCAAGCAGACGCCGTTGACGGCAATGCTTTCGCCGGTTTCGATACGCTTTTCAGGACGCGCAAAACGGAATGTATACCGCGCACTTCGCGCCGCATCTTTTTTCCCGGACACAAATGCGGTGTTTTGGATCATACCCGTAAACATTACAGTTCCCCTTCTATAAGCAAGTCATCACCCACAGGAATCACATGCATGTTTCGGAGTTTATAAGCCTTCTCGAGTGATCGCACCCCGTCGCCTTCGACTGAAGTTTTAGCGTCCCTTCCCCCGATAATTTTGGGGGCCAGAAAAAGAAGGACGCGATCGACCAGGCCTGCGCGGATAAAAGACCAGGCTGTTTCCCCCCCGCCTTCGACGAGCAGGCTCGTGACGCCGCATTCTCCGAGCCGGCGAAGAAGATCTTTCAAATCGATTTTCCCGTCCGGCGAAATTTCGCAAGGAAGGATAATTTCCGATTTTTGTTTGTGATTGCCGGCTTTGGCTTTTCTTTCGGCCGTATTCCTGGAAACAACTCTTATCGTGACCGGAGCGCCTCTAAAAACCTTGGCGCTGCTTTTTATCCGCGCGTCCGGATCCAGAATAACTCTCCAGGGCCTGACAGCGGCTTTATTTTCGGAGCGCACGGTCAAGCTGGGATTATCCAGGAAAGCCGTATTGAATCCTACAAGAACGGCGTCATGCCTCGCCCTCAATTCTTGAACATACTCTCTTGCTGTAGGAGACGTGATCCAACGGGACTCTCCGGTAAAAGTGGCTATCTTGCCGTCGAGAGATTGCGCCATTTTGAGAGTAACAAACGGCCTTTTTTTCGAAATCAGTGTGAAAAAACCCTGGTTTAAACTGGCGGCGGCTTCCTTTAAGACACCTTCAGTTACGGATATTCCGCGCTTTCGTAAGAAGGTGATTCCTTTTTTATGATTAGCCGGATTAGGATCTACCATAGCGATGACTATTTTTTTTATTCCGGACCGGATAAGAGCTTCGGTACAGGGAGGTGTCTTTCCCCAGGTGGAGCAGGGCTCGAGATTGACATAGAGAGTCGCTCCCCTTGCCCGTGGTCCAGCTTTCGCAAGCGCCTGCACCTCAGCGTGGGGACCGCCATAAAAAGCATGATGTCCGACAGCGATCTGTTTTCCCGCTTTGACAATGACGGCTCCGACCATGGGATTGGGGCTGACAGAGCCGCGACCCCGCTCAGCCGCCTGCAATGTCTTGGCCATCCATACTTCATCGTTTTCGTGTTTCATAGCCTGGAGAGAAATGTTTGTGAGTTTTTTTGCGCGGTCAGAGACTATCTGCTTCACTTGGGGAGGGATCTTTGGTTGTTTCAGAATGGCTGATTTTGTCCAGAATACCGTTTACGAACTTACCAGAGTCTTCCTGGGAAAATTTTTTTGCGATGTTGACGGCTTCATTGATCGTGACTTTGGGAGGAATATCGTCGCAGTAAAGCAGTTCAAAGGTTGCGAAGCGAAGGATGCTTCGGTCAATTACCGCCATGCGGCTGAGCTGCCAGTTTTCGGCATATTTGGAAATGATCTGGTTAATGTGCTCAAGATTGGTTACGGTTCCCCGAACCAGCAGCTCGGAAAAACTTTTTACATCCGCCGAGTGTTCTGGGTTCTGGCACCAAAAATCCTCATAAAGCTCCGGAAGCGGCACAGCGTTCAACTCGTGCTGATAAAGCATTTGTAAGGCGCATTCACGCCCCTGTGTGCGTTTCCGCATAGATGTCAAATCCTCGGGTAGACGATTACTTTCCCTGCCTCAGCTGCATTCCGAGACTGGCGATTTCGAGCGCTGCAAGAGCTGCATGAGCGCCTTTATTTCCAGCCTTCAAACCCGCCCTGTCAATTGCCTGCTCCAGATTATCGGCGGTAATGACCCCGGAAGCTATCGGCACATCATATTCCAGCGATACCTGGGCGATTCCTCGAGTGATCTCATTCGATACGCATTCAAAATGATAAGTGCTTCCCCGAAGAATACAAGCCAGCGCGAGAATGACGTCGACATTTTTCCCGCGTGCCAGTTTCTTGCAAAAAAGGGGGACTTCCAACGCTCCGGGCACCCATACCGTATGGATTTGGGACGGCTTAATGCCGGCCTGCTCAAATGTTTCAAGAGCGCTTTCGAGCAGCCTTCGCGTAATAAATTCATTGAAACGAGCGACGACAATACCTACGCCGCGCAGCTTGGGAGTGATACTGCCGAACATAGCAGGCATCGTTATTCCGCAGTGCGGAACAAATGTCCGAGTTTTTGTTTTTTCGCTTGAAGATACTTGGCGTTAAAACTATATATTTGTACCGGCAGCGCAACACGCTCGACCACTTTAAGGCCATGCCCCTCGAGCCCCACAATCTTCCTGGGATTATTCGTGATGAGACGGAGCTGGGAAAGGCCGAGATCTTTCAGAATCTGCGCGCCGGTTCCATACTCTCTGAGATCCGGTTTAAAACCCAGCGCCTGATTTGCTTCAACCGTATCGAGCCCCTGGTCCTGAAGCTTGTAAGCCATCAGTTTATTTGCAAGCCCTATGCCGCGGCCTTCCTGTCTGAGGTAGATGATCACGCCGCGGTTTTCTTTCTCAATTAATTCCATGGAAGCGAGAAGTTGATCCTGGCAATCGCAACGGAGAGAACCAAGGATATCTCCCGTGAAACATTCCGAATGCATCCGCACCAGGCACGGTTTCTCGTCGATCTGCCCTTTGATGAAAGCGACATGTTCCCTTCCGTCAACGATCGAACGGTAAACGCGCAAAAGCCAGTCGCCGAACACCGTAGGAATCACGGCCTCGCTGATTCTTTCAATAACCTGGTCAAACTGTCTTCTGTATTCGATGAGGTCTTTGATGGTCCCGATTTTCAGATTATGCTGCTTCGCGAAGAGGTGAAGATCGGGCATGCGCGCCATCGTACCATCCTCACCCACGATTTCACAGATCACGCCAGCGGGCGGAAAACCAGCAAGACGGGCCAGATCGACCGCGGCTTCTGTATGGCCGGCACGTATTAAAACGCCTCCCGCTTTGGCTCGCAGAGGGAATATATGTCCAGGGCTCACAAGATCTGATAGGCCGCATTTCTCGTCGGCCAGAACTTCGATCGTTCGGCTTCGGTCATACGCTGAAATACCCGTTGTAATACCATATCGCGCATCGACGGAAACCGTAAACGCCGTCTTCATGGAATCAGCGGGAGAATCCATCATTTGAGCGAGCTTGAGAGAATCGAGACGTTCTCCGTTGAGAGGAACGCAGATGAGACCCCGGCCATACTTCATCATGAAATTAACTTTTTCAGGAGTCGCGGCATGGGCTGCGAAAACGAGGTCACCTTCATTTTCCCGCTGCTCATCATCCACCATGATGACCATTTTGCCCGCACGGATGTCTTCGATGATTTCTTTGATGCTATGAATATTCATTTTATCCGTTTTGAGGGCTGAATTTCACAGGTTGTAATACGATTCAAATCGTCCGGCTGAAACAGTGGTTAATACACTCGGGTAGAGGGGTGTGTTAAGAGGTTTCATGATATCAGCCTGCCCTGACCTTTGTCAAACGGATAATAAGGTTGCTATAAGGTGTAAACCCTTTAATTTGATGAGTTTACAAAAACAAGTCGCTGCCTCCCTTCATTTGACAAAGCCTTATCATATGGTATCTTTCTATTAAGAGATATGTAGCACGCAATTAATTTTGTTCTTTTTTATACTGAGGATTCTGATAAAGGCAAACCCGCTGCCGGTGAACCGGCAGGTCCGCTAATACTGGGGATGAGCAATCTGGGGACGCAAAGCCGACAGATCCCGCAAAGGATGCGGGATGGCTGGGTTACCAAATCCAAAGGATTGGAAGACGGAGTGTTAATCGCAAACCTGCCGCAGTTTTTTCGCGGACCTGCCACGCACCAGCTCTATTTGGCCGGCGAGTAATCGAGGGACGCAAAGCCACAGATCCAAGGCCCTTACAGGGCACGGATGGCTGGGTTGCCAAATCCGGTAAGGTTTGGCCGAGTCAGGTCCTCTCATCTTTTGTGAGAGGGGATTCGGCGTGAAAAAAATCATCGCGACTATTTTGAGTTTCGCAGCTTATACAGTTCTTTTATCTACTGTATTCGTACCGAACGCGGACGCTCAAATTCTCACCCAGTCCCCTCTCACATTTCATAAAATCGCTACTGAGCTTTCCACCCCTGACGCTATCGGCCGTTACCTCTGGAAACATTTCACCTATGAAAGCGATCAGTCAAATTTCGGCAGAGAAGAATACTGGCAGACTCCCGAAGAGTTTCTGGCCAACGGAAAAGGCGACTGTGAAGATTTTGCGCTTTTCGCGGCAGAGCTTCTAAAGAAGACAGGAAAGAAATCTTTCGTACTCAACATCTACGGCCGAAAATTCGCCCATACGGTTTGCGTCTATATGGACAATGGGCGCTACAACGTCATCGATGGTACGGATGTGAAAAAGTACGAAGCCCACGACCTTCCCTCTCTTATGAGCAAGATTCACCCGCATTGGAACAAGGGCGCTATCGTCGCGATCTCGTCCGAGACGCACAAAGGCCGCATCGTAAAGCACATCACGAAGTAATTCGAAAATCCCGCCCGAGCAGCTTTCTTAATCTTTCGGAACGGAAGTGGTTTTTTTGGCAGGGTAGATTCTTTTGAAGACGGCAAAAAAGGTTTTCAGGAGAATTGCTAGGTCGAGATTGAACCCCATGTTTTCCATGTAGTAAAGGTCATAGTCCATGTTCTCGTGTATAAGCAGACGCTTGCGGTCCTCGCTGATCTGCCACAAGCCCGTAATCCCCGGCTGGACTGTCAGGCGTTCTTTTTCGAGCGGGCCGTACTTTTCTACTAAGAAGGGCATTTCCGGCCTGGGGCCAACCAGACTCATCTCCCCTTTCAGAACATTGAACAGCTGGGGAATCTCATCAAGTCCCGACACGCGGAGAAACCCGCGGAACGGATCCAACTTTTTGTCGTCTTTCTGCAGTTCCGGTGAAATTCTTTCCTGCCCGAAGGTCGAGCGCAGCGTCCTGAACTTATACATGTGAAACTTATCGCCTTTTTTTCCAACGCGTATCTGAATAAAAAAAATAGGTTCCGGAGAGGACAGCTTAAGCACGAGCGCGATTATTAAGAATAAAGGCGAAATGAGAATCAAAATAAAGACGGAAATGGCTACATCGAGAATTCGCTTCATAAAAGCGTAAGTTTCACCCGCGAAACCGTCCCGGAATCCAAGAAGGGGAATACCTCCGATATTCTGCAGCTCTACCCGTTCGACGTGAAATTGAAACAAAGAAGGAATGGCCCAGCAGCGGATGCCCAGCCGGCGGCACCGATAAAACAGCTCCTGAACTTTCTTTTCGGAAAGACGCCGATGGGCGATGAAGAGCATGGTCACGTTATGGCTTTCTGCCGCTTCCTGAAGATTCTCGACTCCCCCCATGACGGGCGGAAATAACGGAATTTTGACAAGCTGCTCCACTTCGTCGTCCAAATATCCTTTCACCCGGATTCCAAGCTGAGGTGACTGGTCGATCCAGCGGTTCAGCCGTTGTCCGTGATAGCCTGCCCCGTAGATAACGGCGTGGTGCACGGCAATCCCCTTCTGGCAGAGCCATTGCATGAACTTCCGGATAAAGTGCCTTTCAATACTGATAAGGAGAATGGAAAAAAAGATGGAGTAGAAAATAGCGAGGCGGGAAAAGTACACTCCACGATAAAAAAATGTAATCGTGAATGTGGCGAAATAAATGATCCAGATACCTTTGAAAATGAGGCTCTGTTCCCGGACCCCGATCACCCCCATGTCCGGCTTATAGAGTTCGATCGAAGCGAAAACGATGACTCCTATCGGCGGCATGATCCACAGAATTCCGGAAAAATCGGAAAAGTATTGGTAATTCCCGTGCCATGGATAAGAGATCCACAGCCAGTACCCGGCCAAAAGAGCAATCTGGAAGCAGACGAAATCCATTGCAACGGCCAGCGGAATAAACCATTTGAATCTGGGTGGTATCACCGGCTTCATTTTTTATGAACCCTTCGTGTCAGCTTTTCGCGTAGTACTCTCAAGAAGAATAGCGGATTTCCAACCACGTACCTAGTAAAAAGCCTTTTCGGTTCCTGAAAAAGCCTGAAAAGCCATTCCAGCTGGTAATGAACCATCCACTCTGGCGCCCGGGCAAGATTTCCCGAAAGATAATCGAACACCGCTCCGCCCGTCAAAAAGATATGCGCGTCAATTTTTTCCCAGTTTTCTTTGAGCCACCTTTCCTGGACCGGCATGCCGAAACCGGTTATTAAAATATCCGGCTTCAGTTCATTGATCTCTTGTATTACCCGGTCATTCTCTGCGCCTTCCTTGGAAAAGTATCCGTCGCTCGTACCTTTAAAGATAAGCCGCGGAAACTTGACCTTAAGCCGGTCCGCAGCTTGGCCCGCGACACCTGGTTTGGCGCCTATGAAATACAAACTGAATCCGTTTTGCTCGCAATATAAAGCAAAATCCCACATCCACTGGGCATAAGTAATTTTTGGCGGCGGGGCATATCCAAGAAGTTTGACTCCCCACCGGACGCCGTCTCCGTCGCAGAAGACCAGCTGGGCGTTGTCCAGGAACTCCCGCAGCCAGTCAATACGGCAAGCCAGGTTCACGCAGTGCACGTTCAGGTTCATCACGAGGGCTTTCTCCCGCCTCCTGATGACGGCTGAAATGAATGCATGCACTTCCATTACGCCGACGTTATGAAGCGTCAGCCCCAGAAACCTGTAACCGCCTTGCTGCCGGGAGCTGATGGGATAAATGCTCATTCAACAATTCCTTTCGCAAACCTTCGAATATGCCCACAAACGAAAAATAGAGAAAAGCGAGCATCTGGGGCGCGTCGATGTCTTCTGTGACCATCCACATCGCCATGCTGATAAAAACGAGTCCTGTGCCTTTCCATACGAAAAAAGCCTGGCGATTGCGGTAAGCGTGCCCTTTCAGCATGAACCATCTGATGAGAAGCGACGTCTGAAACAGAATGAACAGCCCCGCTCCGCCAAGGCCGCTCTTATAGAGCAAAGATACATAGGTCGAATGAGACCCTATGGGATAGGTGAAATAGGTTTCTCTCGGCTTAAGTCCTTTTCCGAGAATCCAGTCGACGCCGTCGAGCTGCATGATGCTGTGGCGGTAGAGCTCGAGCCGGATGTTGTTGCTGCCTTCCCTTAAACCCAGGAAGAAATTAAAAAGGTTTTCAATGAGCGGCTCGGCCGCAAGCAAAAGAAGCAGGAGCATCATCATCCAAAGCGGAAAATTACGCTTTTGCAATACATAAACTGCCATCATCGAAGCTATGAACGCGAATACGGACATCCTTGAAAGCGTCAATGTCAGGGCGAGCAGGTTCAGCCCGATAAGGCACCAGGTCTGCAGGGATTTCATTTTCTTTTGCGAGGACGCATACACTGTGGCGCTCATGATGATTATCATAATAATCCCGCCAGCCGCCGTAGGGTACGGCGAAAACATGTTAAAGCGCGGTCTTGAAAGCGAAGCGAACCAGTCCCACAGCAAAGGCCTGACCAGCAGCGAACTTTCCACAAGGGTCGTAGTGCCGATAAATCGGGTCATCCAGTATAGAGGGGTCTTGAACACAATGGTCTGGACCCCGCTTTTCCAGGCGACCAGAGCAATAACTCCGGCTATGCCCGTTACCCATCCTACGACCATCAGCGCGCGATAAATGCGCGGCGTCTGGGAAAGTTCAAACGTATTTCCCAATGAGATGACGAGGGCTGCACCCATGATCCAAAAGCTGAAATTGTAAAGAGCGGCGATAACGCGGTTTGAATCACCATCAGGCAGGTGCAATAAAATGGAAAAAAAGTAAACCAGAGCGATCGACACGAGAAGGATCGCCGTCGGAGGTATGAGGACGCCTTTTTCTTCATGATGCATGCTGCTCGAGACATAAAGAAACATGACGATCGCGGCGAAGTGGTAGAAAAAAAGATTCATGCCGAGCATCCACCAGATACCTGCCCCCGCAATCGTGACGGCCCACAGGTTGATCGTATTAGTCCTTACCCGCGGGTTCATGAAGAAGCCGCCAGTTCCTGATAGAGCTTTTGATAACGAGAGGCCATGATCTGGAGAGAATACCGATTTTCCCATAACCGATAGCCTGCCGCCGCAATGCTTTGCCTGAGCTCGGGCCTGTCCATCAGAATTTTTATCATTTCAGCAAGTGCTGCCGGATCCCGAGGAGGAGCCAGAAGTCCCGTTTCGTTATGCTGAACAAGATCTTTTGTGCCCTCGATACCGGTCGCTATGACCGGCTTTCCCATGCTGAAGGCTTCAAGCACCGACAACGGAAGACCTTCCCATAAGCTTGGCAGAATAAAGATATCGCAGAACCGAAGCAAAGCGCCCGAGTTGGGCGAATGTCCCAGAAAGATAAAGTTGTTCTGGACGCCGAGAGCAGCCGCTTCTTTTTTGAGATGCGCCTCAAGCGAGCCATCGCCTGCGAGAAAGATTTTTAATTTCTCCCGGTATTCCTGAGGCAATGCCGCAGCCGCCCGCAGCAGGTAGACATGGCCCTTCTGTTCTTCCAGCCTCCCGATACATAAAAATTTTACGGAGTTCCCAGGATATCTCCGCTGCATTTCTTCGATCGCCTGCGGTACGACGACAGGTTGAGCGACACCGTTAGTGATACTTCTTACGTGCTGGTTCGGCACGCGGTAATAATTTATGAGATTGTCAGCGACAGAGGAATGTACGGCGGTCGCGAGATTTCCGTAGCGGAACAGAAACTTTTTGCTGCTCCTTAAAACGTGTTCCGTATGAATCACGGGATAACGCTTTTTAACCAGAAGATCGGCTGCAAAAGTCGTGAACCGGTGATGAGAGTGGATGATGCCCGGCTCAAAAAGAGCGCATGTATTCAGAAGATTCCGCGCGAGTTTAAAAGCACCGATTTTAGCATAAGGCACCGTGGTTACGGGTACATTTACTTTTCGCAAGGCGTCTGCGAGGCTGCTCTCGTTGACAAGACAATGCACCTCGTGGTTGTAAGAACCCTTCATGCAGCGCGCGAGATCGAGCAGCACTTTCTCGGCGCCGCCCATGCCGAAGCCCGCGTCATAGAGATGAAGATAAAGGAGTCTCATAAAAGAATCTCTTTCATTCCGTTTTGTATCTTGCCGCGGGCCAAAGAAAGCGCGGTTTCAATTTTTCGGGCATTAAGACCACGTTCCGCAGCCAGACGTTCGAGAGCTGATTTGAGCACGTCCGCTTTCGCGTCCTTGAATGACCCCATGTATAGATCGGCAAGTCCAAGGCTTCTGAGGATGCCTTCCGCTTTGTGCTGATAGCCGATTACGAGTGCGGGCGTCCCGACGACAAAGGAAAGAAGAGCTGAATGCAGCCGCATCGACAGCATCAAATCGCATTCATAATAGAGCCTGCAAAGATCCGCAAGTTCAAAAAAAGGCTTTTTCGTGAAAAATTCCACTTTGTCAGTTCCCAACCTTTTTTCGAGCCGTTCTTTAAGACGCAGCGACACGGCTTCATCCCCTTCTGAACGTTTCTGATCCTGGACCTGCACGATGATCCTTATCCGGCCGTCCAACGCGTCCGCATACCACACCAGCGTTTCTTCAAGTTCATTCACGTAAGACGTCTCGTCCCTCCCGTTTTCTTTCCATGGACGGAGTGTAACGCCGAGGAGCCGCTTTCTGCGCGCCGCAGTTTCCGATACCAGGTCCTCTTTCTCGAGGTAGAGCGCGTGATCAGGCATAAAGGCGCACAGGGCACCCTTCCCCTCAAACTCTTTCTTCAAGTAATCCCCCGAGATCTCTTCACGGTATAGGATCTTTTCCGAAGAACGACCCGCGTATTTAAAAAGGCTTCGGGCGGCATTCGAGGTAAAAGGCCCGTAGGATTGAGGCAGCATCACTACCGGCTTCCCAAACTTTTTTGCCCAGTAAACGGGACTTATATGCGCCAGAAAGGTAAAACCCGGAATCAAGGGCCTGTAGGAATAAAAGTACGCGCCGCCCGCAAGCAGGACGATATCGCTTTCCCTTACGGCTTCTTTAAGAAAGCGGCCCTCCAGAAGCGTCATCGGAATTTTTTTCCATTTACCGAGAGAATCGTCCATCCCGATAGGTTCCACGTTAGGAAAACTCGGCACGACCCGGCATCCCCATTTTTCGTAAGTCTGCCGTTCGGAGTAGGCGCGCGTCGCGATGGTGTATTCGGCGCGGCCCAGAATCTCGCTGCAGACTTTCATGCTGCCTTTCAAAATGGCCTGATCTCCCGGATTCGCCGGAGAGGCCAGATTGGCGATGAGAACTTTTTTTACCCTAGCCAAGAGGAGCCTCTTTCCACTGGCTCTGAACGTAGATATGGATGGCGATCAGAGCCGCGATGTTCGCAAGGGTAGTCGCAATGGCGAGCCCCTGGATCCCGGCAAAAAGGATGAGAATCCCGGTTAAAACAAGATGAAGAATGAGCTTTCCCCACGAAAGAATGCAGAAGACCTCGGCCTTTCTCATAACGAACAGGAGCCGCAGATAAAGGCTTCCGGCGATCGCGGGCGACAGACCAAGAACGAACCAGCCGAAAAGGCCCGTGATTTCCTGCAGTTCGAATGCCGTAAGGCCTCCGTGACCATAGAGGATCAGCACGACGGGCTTACGCAAAAGCCAAAGCACCCCTGAAATAACAAAAGACACGACGAGCGTCACCCCCAGATCTCGATGGATATTACGCCGGAAGATTCCCTCGGGATGTTCGCTGTAGGCCTCAGTCCAGTGAGAAAGAAAAATCTGCGACATGCCGGCGAGAAATATTTGAAATGGGACGGCGTACAACCTGTCGGCATAATTGAGAACGCTGAGCCCCCCGTGTCCGAGATAGGACGCGAACCACTGGCTGCCGAGCGGCATCATCTGCACCGCAGCCAGCGCCATAACTTGATAGCCTACTTGTCTTGCAAAACCGCTTTCGAGCTTTACCGAAGACTCAGGTTGCAAACCAAATTTCCACAACCCTAGCCTGACCATAAGCAGAAGACTCAAAGCCCACCGGATGAATTCACCAGCCACGAATCCGCCTGGGAGGGCGAAGATCCCGAGAAAATCGTGAAACAGCACCATGCAGAGGACGACGACTACTGAACGTATGAATGGAGAAAAGGCGGGGAACCAGAAAACCCTGGAAGTATTAAATATTCCATTAATGCCGGAAACGAGAACGCCGAGTAGCAGGAACGGAATCATCTGCAGAAACAGTTTCGCTGCCAGCTCAGATGAAGCGGCGCCGAGACCGCTGGCCCGGGTCAGGAAACCAGGCAAAACCAGCCAGATGAGAAGACACAGGATGCCGAGGCCGGGAACAAAATAGGCGGAGACGCGCGAGATAAAGGCCGCACCCGCCCTGATGTCTCGCCTGTTATGTTCAGCGAGATACGGAAGCAGCATGGATTCAAAAACCTGCTGAAAAAGACCGAAGATGAAGAACACGATTGCAAAGGCGAAAAAAAAGGCGTCGGTTTCACTTCCCGCGCCGTAATAATAGGCTATAAAAAAAGGAATGATCATGCCGCCGGCTCGGCCCGCAAACGCGAAAAGCGGAGTGGATAAAAAGTGACGCTTTTTAAACGCCATCGGTTGACAACTCCTTATACTTGCCCGTCCTGATTAAAACATCACCCAGCTCGACGCCGGCACTGCTATCGTGAAGAAGTTCGGCGCTGAGCCAGTAGTCGCCGCCCTGGGTTTCCATGTCGAAGAGCGAAGGGTCCCAGCTGGTTTTTGAAGCAAATAAAGTCCCGAGTACCTGGTCGCCGAGACGCACCAGGAGGACCGCTCCTTTCGCACTCTTTGACTGCAGACGGACAGGGATAACAATGCGCGTCGGACCCGGAAGCAAACTGATTTTTATCCCAGTCTTTCCCTTTAAAGTAAGCGGCTCGTTCCGGCCAGTTTCGGCCCACCAGCCCCGCCGCAGCTTCTTCTGGCTGGCGCCAGGCGTCTCTGGCTCCGTCCTTAAATCACGCACCGCCGCCGGATCCAACTCCTGTAAAAGCTGCGTCTCTCGAGCACTCAGGGTCTCCCCCCGGGAGGAGAGAAGAACACTTTTGGCACTTTTTAGATCTCCCATCTGCTTATATGACAGGGCGAGATAATAAGGGGCGAGTTTTTCTTCGCTTACGGTTTCAAACTCCGCCGCGGCGTCTTCGGGGCGTTTTGTTCTGAGAAGATAAAGGCCTTTAAGATACGCGTCGCCCGTTTCTCTGATGACAGGACCGAGACGCGGCAATAAATTCCCGATAGAAAGCTCGCCTTCGAGCATCGTTTTGAAAAATGTTTGCGTGCTTTTTTCTTCGGGCAGAGCCATTTTATGACCGTAGAAAGAAATAACAAAACCAGCACGTCCCCAGGCGGATGAAGGGTCCAGCCAAAAAGCTTCCTGAAATTGCTTTTCCGCTTCCTCATAATGATCTTCTGCGAGAGAAGCCTCTCCAAGCCGGCACAGCTCTTCATATGCCGCCTGCCTCATTTTCCTGTAAACACTGTAAACCTTATGCCATTCGTTCCACTCTTCGGCGCCATAGAGAAAATCCAGAAGGATCTTGTATGCTCCATGAGTCCTTGGCGTTAGATTGCGCAGCAAGCCCGTTTTCTTATAACGCTCCCATAGAAAACTGAGAGATGGCGCCAGATATCTTTCCGGAAGAATCGCCGATGCGCGTTCCAAACCCTTTAGTGCCGTTTGCTTTTCTTCGCGTGAAAGGAACCGGTCGTGAGTCAGAGCCGTCGTCGAGGTATTAAACTGAATCCAGAGATTACCCGGCTGCCGTTTGACCGCTTCCTTAAGAAGTTGAGAGATACCAGTCCACTCAGTGAGTCCCCTATCATCCCTATTGACGGTTCGAGCAAGGGCAGCTAACGCCTGATAGAGGGAAGACCTGCCTTGTTCCGGCAAACGCTCCGATAACTTTTCAAAGCGGCTCTCTGACTGCTGGAGCAAATCGCCGTCTTTTTTTTTCAAGCCCTCAGCATAGAAAGCTTCAGCGAGATCAAACTCGAGCGCAGCGGCTCGATACCCCAGCCTCTCGGCTCTGTTAAACAAGGTGAGTGCCTTCTCCGTGTCTTTAGTCTCGATCGCCTGCACACCCTGATAGTAGGCAAAGCCCGCTTTAGCCTGGACGGCACAATAAACGCAAAGAACGGCGCAAAGCCCCTTCGAGACAAATATCAGTATTCCCAAGGGTCTTATCATGGCTTGCTCTTTACGGTTACTTTCTCCCGATCGAACTGGATCAGACGCTGAGTCAAGCCCAATACGAGTACGAAAATGAGAAGATTGGAAGGAATCGAGAAATTGAAATCAGTAAGACCGTGTATGGCAATCGAAGTCAATCCAGCAAGCGCTCCCAGAGAGAGGAAAAATGAGGAAGCATCCTTTTGAGGAAGTTCCGTTATGATCCGGCGGAACAGTGTCGCGAAAAAAAACATGAGCAGCAGGAATGCCGGTAAACCTGTTTCGATCGCGGTTTCAAGGTAATCATTGTGAGCGTGATCCCAGCCATAAATAAGTTCGGCCGGCTGATATGCGGGAAAAATCCACTTGAAATTTCCGAGCCCTGCACCCGTCCAGAGATAATCCTTAAGCATCGGAAGCATGGCGTTCCAACCCAGAATACGCCCTTCCAGCGTATCAAGCTGCTCAGGCAGTTCGGACATGCGTCCTGAGAGTACATCCCAACCCCAGACAATGCCCGCAGCAAGGCAAATGCAGAACATGTAGAGAAATAAGAAAACCGCTGAGGAACCCCGTCTCCAAAGTAAAGGAAGACAGAAAAAAGATGCGAGAAAGAGACTTGCTATTCCCGAGCGGGAACCGCTTTTTATGAGACCCAGCATGGTAACCGTCATCAAAAGAGCTAAAAGCACGCCCTGGAGCGTCAGACGCTTGTGGCACGCTCTCATAAACAAGCCGGTCTGGATGCCTATCGATATTTGAAGAAGTCCCGCAAGATGGTTCCGGTTTAAATAGGTTCCTGTCACATAGCCCACGTGGTCAACCTTCGCTCTCCAGAGAACGGCTTCCACGCCCGACGCTACCTGCCAAAGACCATAGGCCGCTTCCGCAAAACCAACGAGCGCGATGACCCAGAAAAGGTGAAGAATGCTTGGACGCCCCAGCGAATGAACTGCTGAAAAAAGAGCCGCCATGGAAAGCCAGAAAATATAATTGCTCAGGACGTCTCTTGAATTTGATACGACAAATAAAGACTGCGCTAAAAACCATGTATAAACTACGAGAACAGAGATGAGAGCGGACCTCGGAATACTGATGTTTTCAAGAGAAGAGTGAGGAGCCAGAAAATAGAGAAGAAAGGCCACGGCAGAAATTGTCATACTTCCCCACGGGTAGACACATCCAAAAAAAACAGGGGCAAAGACGCACAAACTGACAAGTCCTGCCTCGATAAGTCGTTCCCGACCCATTGTCATTTCTTTTGGTTATCGCCGTAGCCGTAATAATAGTATTGCTGGTAGTAGTAGTCCCTCTCGCGGACACTGACTTGATTGATGATAACGCCCATTACCTTGTTTTTCATTTCGCTGAAACGGCGCTTCAGGTCCTTGAGATGCCTTTTCTCGGTTTGATGGTATTTGGCTATGATGAGCAGCGCATCGGCGTAAGTGCTCAAGACCGCAACATCCGCGACCGCCAGATAGGGCGGTGAGTCGATAAGAATGAGATCGTATTGCTGTTTCATGGCTTCGAGGAAACGGGTCATGGCACTGCTGCCTAGAAGTTCTGTGGGACGATTCGAAGGCGAGCCGGACGTCAGAAAGTCAATACCCAACCCCTGAACATTTTCCTGCACTGCCTTTGCCGGCTCTAGTTTTCCCTCGAGAACATCCGTCAATCCTGATTCATGAGAAATACCGAGACGCGAATGCAGCCTCGGTTTGCGAAGGTCCGCGTCGATCAGAAGAACCTTGAGATTGTTCTGCTTGAAAGCTACCGTCAAATTTAGAGATACGGTACTTTTTCCCTCCGAAGGATTCGGGCTGGTCGTCAAGAGAATGCGGCACCCCTGTACGTGGCGAAGCTTGAAAAGCAGCGCAGTTCGAAGAGCCCTAAAGGCTTCGGCTGCCTGAGAAGGCCGCCCCTCCGAGAGAAAGACCTCACCGCCAAGAGGCCCTTTGCGGTCTTTTACCGCGGTTGGAATAATTCCGAGCAATTCCATACCGAGGCCTTTTTCAACATCGTCCGGAATTTTCACAGTGGCATCGAGATACTCAAAAAAGAATGCCAAAACGACGCCGAGGAACATTCCTATGAACGAAGCGACCAGCATATTCATCAAAGGCCGCGGTTGATAGGGTCTGCCCGAAATGTCCGCCGGGTCAACAACCATCACGTTGCTAGACTGAGTCTTCGCTTCGCTGTGCATTTCCTGAAACCGGCCAAGAAGCGTTTCGTAAATCTGCTGGGAACTTTCAGCTTCGCGTTCGATCTCCGAGTAATCAATGGCAATACGGCTTAGCTGGAGGTTTTTCGAGTCTTCCTCGTTGATTTTTTCCTTCAGCGCTTCGACCTGCGACTCGATATGAATCAACTTCGGGTGAGCTGGCAGATATCTTTTGGATAGCCTGGCCTCTTCAGCTTGCAGCTTCATGAGTTCCAGTTTCGCATCCTGAACGAATTTATCCTTTTCCCTGATTGAAGGAATGTTGATAAGTCCGTTTTCTTCTTTGTAGGTTTGTAACTTTTTTTCCGAGACCGAAACTTTTGCTTTTAGTTCATCGAGCTGATCAGAAAGCAATTCTCTCGCTTGGTTTGAAATCATGAAACGGTTTTCCAGATTTTTCCGTATATAGAGCTTTACCAAACTATTCGCGATGCTGGCAGCGCGCTCGGGGTTTGGATGCGTGATGCTGACATGGACGAGCCTGGAATTCCTAACCGGATCAACCACGATCACACGCCTTGTAAGCAGATCTGCCAGCGAATGGTCTGTCAGAAACGGGTTGATCCACGCCGGTATGAAAGGTTGGTTTTTAAGGAGTTTACGCAGCCCTCCTTTACGCATGCCTCTCAGGTAGGGGTCTTCATCCAATCCTTCTTTCTTAATGAGATCTTCTATCAGCGAACGGCTTTCGAGCATTTGATACTGCGTCTGGTAATAATCGGTGGACGAAGAATCGAACGCCATAACTTCTTTGAAATCGACGACGTTCGGGTTTTCTTTTTCAATGAGGATGGTGGTGGTCGCCTTGTACAGAACTTCGGCGCGATAGGTGAGAAGCAAGCCGAGAAGAACGATGCCGAGAAACACTGCGACGATAGCAAAACGCCGCTTCTTGAGAATGTAAAGATAGTCGTGAATATTGACTTCTGGATGTGAGAAAACGGCTGCCATATTAGAAGAAGCTGCGGGGCACTATGACCCGGTCGTTAGCCTGAAGCTCCGCATCCTGAGATGTGTCGCCGCGTTTGGTTACACGATCAATGTCTACTTCGAAATTGTGTTCTTGGCCGTCCTGATGTCTGATGATTTTTACCTTGGAGGGATTCGCAACGTCTGTGAACCCGCCAGCAAGTGTGATGGCTTCGAGTACCGTCATCCGGCCATAGATCGGGAAAGAGCCTGGCGCTTTGACTTCACCGAAGATATAGACATTACTGAATTCTTTGACGAAGACGGTTACTTGTGGGCTTCGTATGTATTTTTCAGCGAGCATTTTTGTGATTTTTGTTTCGAGTTCTTTTACCGTGTTCCCTGCTGCCTTGAGGGAACCAAGAAGAGGAAACGAAATAAATCCGTCAGTCAAAACGCGGACTTCCTTTGTAATATCGGGTTCATCATAAACTTCGATCTGAATGAGGTCTCCAATCCCGATACGGTAACTCTGAGATTGCGCGGCTGCTTGAGTATCTGACTCACTCAAGAACGCCGGCGCGGCGGACAAAAAACAGGGCGTATAAATTGCTGCAAATAGAGCTGTCAGGATCATGAAAATGAAGGTTTTTTCTTGTCTGTTCATAACTGCTCAAAGTATAGCATACGCTAATATTAGATATCAAAAATTATGGCTTCCAGTTTGAAAATTAACGGCCTGTGTATTATAAAAGTGCAGGTGTATTGAGGACTAATAGGTAAGAGCCGAGGAGAGGGTGACGCGATGATCGGTATAATCGAATGTAGAAAAATTTGAATCCCGCCGGCCTACCTGATATGCCAGAACAAATTCCAACCAATCCCTTGGTTCATAGCGCAAACCGGTTTTGTAGACGAGATGATCATCATGGCGAAATCTTGTTTGCCCCGCAAGGGTAGCTCTTTCTGCGTAATCCTGCCGATACAACCTTGTTTGTCCGAAAAGCTCCCATTGGGGTCTGATCCAGTACTGAACCCCTAATTCAAAAAGGTGCTGCCTGTAGTAATTGACGTCAGCAAAAGTGGCTTCCACAGCTTTTCTCGTGAACCCGAAATGGAATGTCAGATTATCCCGCATCTCATAATCTGCGTAGAGCTCGGCTACCCACGAATTGAAGTCAGGCTCAGAATCCTCTTCATAATTTCGGAAATGCGGACCGACTCGTGCTTTGAGAAAAACATTGGGGTGGACCTCTCCTTCAATTCCAACTCGAGCCTGTTGGAAAGTGCCATTCCGGCGAAAATTATCATCATAATCGATCTGGGCCACCTGATATTCAATCAGAGCCTTGAGCCGCGCGAAGAGATCATAAAAAACGACACCCGTCCATTCTACGATCTGGAAATCCAGTTGATCATCAACCTGCCGCCGGAAATCGCGGGCAGTATGGCGGAAACCACCTTCAAACGTCAGGCGTTTCCATCGATACCCGACTTTCGGATGAATCGTTTGATCGATGCGGGGAATACGACTGCTAAACGTCGTACCCGCCCGGCCGGAAGTTTCGGCAAACTGCTCGAGTACATTGACATACCAAGAAGGAAAATGAAGATTGGCGAGAGCAAAAAAGTTTTGATTTATGTCGTTCTGATCCCGATGCCGCTTCTTTGAAAAAAACTCCATGTCCGCCTCATAACCCACCGTAAGCCGATGCTTGTTAACAGGCAGATCAAGAATCATTCCCGGCATAATATCGTAAACGACATCTTCGGAACGATCATTGTCAGCCAGAAAGACGTTGCTGTCATATTCGGTCTGGGTGCGGAGAGAGGGGTGAATGTTAAGAGGACCTGCTTTGATTCGGGCGGGACCCGTATCGACAAACCTTTTTTCGCCAAACTCTTTTACTGCATTAACAATCTCAAACTCGGCATACAGGAGCCCTGTGGTCAGGGCTGTGCCTGTAGCCGTAAGAAAAAAAATGAGGAGTAGACGTTGCACATCAGGTCGAAGGGCTGAATGATTCTGATTGATTATCGGTTATATCGATACTCGTAGAGTCAACGTCCGAGGGGATTGCGTCTCCTACTTCTACACCGAGGCTTTCGCCCTCCGCCGTAGCAGCCGCTTCCTCAACGACTTCCAGAGTAATATCAAAACTCTGCCCTTCTGTAAGAGCTGTCTGGGTTCCGTCCGGACTAGTGATGGAAGCAGCTCCCTGAACGACATTAAGTGTCCCTGAACTTTCGCCGCAGCTTAATTTCACGGAACCGCCTTGAGATGAAGCTTCATGTTCGAGACAGGCCAATCGGACATTATCGCCGTCGCCTGCGCTGAGGGTAAATGAACCATCGAAGACTTCGATAACCGAACCAGTCTTGATTTCTGGAAGCGTGTCGCCAGGTTCGTAAAGATTAATTTCTCCATCAGGAGTGGTAATAACGAGCGTTCCTTCAAACCCTGGTTCAACAGAAACAGCGCTGAATGCTGAGAGGGGCATTAGGACAAAGGATACTAGTAGTAAGGAAAGAGCTTTCACAAGACTCATCGTTTATTCTCCTTTTAGTCGAAGTATACGCCATGGGTAGCAAAGTTGCAAGTTGATCGGTTTACACAGCCTTATTGCTGGAAAGCACTTAGAGAAGCACTTTACGGCTGTAGGCCACCAAGCTGGAGATTGACAAAGCCAATCTGCTGCCCTGCATCTATTGAGCTTTGATCGACTGTAAAGTTGATTTTCTTTACTTGCGCCATATTTATACCTGCGATCTGCCCAACACTTCGGAGAAATTCGTAATATTTACGGCTGACACTGATGCCGGTAATATAAAATACGGCAATATTCCCTGCCTTATCCTCAATTTCCATTTTAACTTTTTTGACCTTATCTGAATCCACACCAAACACAATGGATGTTCTGGATGAAAGATCTGCAGAAGCTCCCGAGTTACTGGGATCAAAATTGACGGAGACTCCGGCAAATCCCCCATCAGTGATATTGTAATTCAGTTTACTCAATGATGTGGAAAGGCGGTCGAGCGTACTCGCGCTAGAGGAACTAAACAACTGAGCCGGCGGATTATTGGGAAGCACGGTCACATTGCCCGAACCCAGATTACTCTTTGGGAGAAGGTTTTGCGAAGATGGAAGATGTTGAAAATTGATCGAGTGGATGAAAAAGTCCCCTCTCATTTCTTGAGGGGTCTGCTCCACGACCAGGATAACGCTTCTTACATCCTGCATTTTCACAGAGTTAGGCAGATCGATGATGATTTGCTTCGTGGTCATACCCGAAGTAACAATGATCGGCTTTTTTGTGACAAACACCGGTGCAGCGGCGGGATCCCCTTTGAGTTCGATCTTTATTTCTCCTGGAGAATCTTTCGCCGAGTACTGAAAAATAAGCCGGTTGGCTGTAGCATCATACGGAGCCTCGAGATTATAGATGATACCACCGAACCCGGGATCATTCGGCGTTGCCCCAAGTCCGTTGTACTGGAAGTGGGTTCCGGTAGGGCCCGTCGAAGCTATGGGTGATACATTGATAATCCCCGTGGACTGGACATTGCGAAATACCGAGAGGCTTCGGTCTGCAAACTCAGGGGGAGCAGCGATCGCCACAGCCGTTTTCACAATGTTGAAATCGGTCATTTTTTCGTCGTACAGAAGATTATATTCGAGCTCCAAACTACGGTTTCTTAGATAAGTTTCAAATCCCGTGGGACCTTGTCCTGCAAGCCCGAGGACTGTCGAAGCGATGTCGATAGCAAGGAGCCTTTTGGCAGTCTCAGTCGCGGACCTAGCCGAATCGACAATGCCATAGGTATTGTTGACTCCCTGAATACCCTTGATGGCTTTTAACCACTCAAGAGTGTTCTTCGGAGCTATAGTAAAGGCGCTTGCCAGAGCGTAGGTGGACCCTACGTCCATCGTCAATTCCTGCATACCGTTCTCGGAAACATCCCTGATACCCATATCGCCGATATAAACATTGTCTTCAGGGATCTCGGCTGCAGAAATAAATCCGGGAATACTGTGCTTTGCGGCAAAATCCGCTTGAGTGACATAATGATTATAGAGAGCGTTACGGAACCCGATAAAATCCATCTCATTATTTTTGAGAAGCGGCCAGAAAAGCTGAAAAGCCGAACCGTCATAGCTGGCAAGATTCGGAACAGCCTTGCCTGCATCTGTCACATAATCCCGAACAGGAAGCGTCATATCGTTCCAGATGCTATCTGGAAGAGTGGAATACCGAACCAGTGCGAAAGCGATAGCGCCGCGAAATTCTGTAGCCGTTCTGTCAATAAACTGGCCGGGCACGTATCTATTATTAATCGTGTCGTAGGCGGCACGGAAGACGCCGAAATTGCTAACGGGATTAACCGCTTCGACATATCCTGGCTGCTGATTATTTAGAAACGTATCGGCTTTGGATTTGATCTGGGTCGCGACGGCATTCTGAGCGCTGCTCAAGGAAGCATTTTCGAGCGAACCGATAGTGACAGCGATACTCTGCGCTAGATTTAGATTGTCGCCGATGCCTATGATCCCGTTTGAATGAGCGGCTACAGCGGGCGATAAATCCAAGAACGGCAAGAGTCCTTTACGTCCGAACTCCTCCTGGACTTCGAGAAGGTTGGTGAAGACCGTATTGAGTTCGGTGAGAAGCTGGTCTTTGGTCATGCCAAAATCAATCTGGCCATTAACAGCATCAGCAAGCATTTGCAGGTAAAATCCGATCAGTGTCGGCTGCGTAAACTTTAAAACCTCGTCGACATTTCCATTAACGTTGACGCCGTCATAGGGAAAATGCGTCGCAGCATCCAGCCCCGCTCCCGTCTTGAAAAATTGCACCCCTTTACTAACCAGCTCTTGTTTCACTGCGAGCAGTTCGGGGGGAAGCTGAGCGGACGGTGTAAAATTTACGCCCTTAATTCGGACCTTAACCAGATCCTGTAAATTCCTGCTGAGCGTATTTCTATCCTGAACTAGCACAATCTGTGCGACTTTAGTGCGGTCAAAACCCGCGGGGACATTATCGGCCGTAAGTTCCAATGTGTATAACTGATCTACTGGCCGAAGATTGAGTTTGAACTTGGCTGTTTTTCGGTTGATATCTGTTATTTCCACTCTTGTCTGACTTCCCTCGCTGCCCCGCAGACCCATTACAAAGTTTTGAGGAAGGTTCATCGTAGTTCCTTCAAAAACTCCGCTTTGATTAAAAGTTCCATTCGTAATATTCACGAATGCAAAGCTGGTGCTGCTCACTTGGAGGTTGTACGCATACTCCATGGAACTTGCTGACGTCTGTTCGAGCGATATGGCGCCCGGTACGCGGTTCAACACAGTATTTGAGCCTGTAGCACTAACCGAAGGATTGCCGTTCAAAGTTGTGAGCGAAGTTTCATTAAAAGCCTGCCCGTCAACAACATCTTCGAATGCCAGACCGCCCGTCTGAACTTCAATCGTACCTTTCAGATTGTTGCCTGCCAACCGGCGATCTAGTACAAGCGTCACAAACTGCACACTGTTACGATTGAACGCCGCGGGAATGTTGTTGCCCGTCAGCTCAAGCGTGTAATTCCGGAAATCACCCTTCATAGAGAGAAGAAAGAACGCCTTGTCGCCGTCCGTATCCTGAACTTCCACTTTTACTTGAGTTCCGAGCGGACCCTTGAGGCCGAGAGTTATCGCGGCAGGAAGGTTGGCCGGGTTATTGCTGAAGTTAATCTGACTAAACACAAACGAAGTCTCTGAACCCACGAGATCATAGTTGAATTTATAGGCCTTGGTCGAGGTCTGCGTCTGCGTTATAAATCCTGGAACCCGGTTGGGGATCGTATTGGATCCCGCCGCATTCAAGGTCGGGCCGTTAGGCAACACGGTGTGAGCAGCAGCATTCAAAGGCACCCCGTCAAGCTGAGGCGTATAATCCAATCCCGCCGTACGCACCTGAATCGTGCCTTTCAACGTCCCTTTTGCTAAAGTCCTGTCCATAACCAGCGTAATGAACCGTACTTTGGTACGGTCAAAACCGGCTGGGACATTTAGCCCAGTCAGATTTATTCCGTAATTCCTGAATTCCCCTTTTGCATTCAGAAGGAAGATTGCCTTCTTGCCTGTTATATCTTCGATTTCCACTTTAACCTGAGAACCGTTGGGACCATTTAATCCCATAATCAGGTTTTCAGGAAGAGTGGCACCCTGGGCACCGAAGGAGACCTGACTGAAAACAAAAGCGGTTTGCGACCCGATCAGGTCATAAACGAACTGATAAGCCGTATCGGATGTTTGAGTCTGGGTAATAAAACCCGGGACGCGGTTCGGAAGCGTGTTAGACCCTGTCGCGCTCAACTGCGGTTTCTGCGGCAGCGCAGTGTGCAAGGTGGCGTCAAATGCGCTTCCATCAAGAACCGGTTGATACCTTAAACCAGCTGTCTTCACCGAGATCGTGCTCTTCAATACGCCATGAACAAGACCGCGATCAAGGACGAGATTGATATACCGGATCGCATTACGGTTAAAACCAGCAGGTACGTTCGCCCCAGCCAGATTAAACGTGTAATTACGAAGCTCGCCGGCAAGGCCTATCGTGAAAAATGCTTTCTTACCGGTTACGTCCTCAATCTCGATCTTCATATCAGCCGCGTCAGGACCATTCAGAGCCATGATAAAGTTTTCAGGCAAGGCTTCGCCGTCTGCGTCAAAAGCGATCTGGCTGAAAACAAACGCCGTCTGCGAACCGATTAAATCATAGTTGAACTGATAGTCACTGGCAGAAGACTGGGTTTGCGTAATAAAACCCGGAATTCTGTTTGGAATCGTATTAGCTCCGGTAGCACTGATAACAGGAAGATTGGGAAGATTGGTAATCAAGGCCGCATTAAACGGATTGCCCTGATTAATTTCCGTGAAGGCGAGGCCCTTTGTCTGCACTTCAATGGAACCTGTCGCATTTTTATCGCCCGTCGTTCCCTCATCTACGACAATCACGATCGACTGAATGCGCGTCGTATCTAGACGGCCTTGGCTAGCCGCAAGAAGCTGGTCTTTAGTCAGCTTGAATTTCTGAAGGGCTTCTGTCAGGTTGTTCACGATAGCAGTAACTTTGTCCCCATCTGCATCAACGATATCAATCTTCAGCTTGCCGCCGGTGGTGCCGGTTCCGCGCAGACCGAGAACCAGAGAATCTGTGATATTCAAGAGATTACTGCCAAAGTTGATTAGAACTCCGCCAAAACGGCGGAATTCCGTATCAAGACCTTTGCTGAGATCAAAGGTGAACTGGAACTGATCTGCTGAGCCTTGAGTCAGTGTCGGGATCGTGTTTAATGTCCCCGAAGTACAGGGATTCTGTCCAGGAATCGAACACGGTTCCAATTGACCAATCGTAGGTTTCCGGGTCGTAAAATCAGTGGCGGGATCATTCGTGACGGTCGCTTGAGGAATGAAACTCCAATCGCCCCACACCACGTTCAGGTCCTGGACTGCCGTGCCTTCGAATACAAAACTCAACGTCTGGATCTTCGTCATATCCACTCCGAAGAAATCCCCGGCGTTAATCACCCATCTCTGGCCGAAGTTCTCGATGCCGACAAGCCGGACCGTGTCTTTCGCACCCGTGCTGTCCGTCACTTCAAAAGTCACTGCATCTGCGTTCGTCGAATCCAGCTGCAGAACAAGTCCGTTCGGATACCGGGCCGCAAAATCAAGCGTCTCAATCACATTCGCCGTGCCGGGCAGATCGTAAGCGATAAACGCGCCGCCGAAACTGTCCGCCGCAGTACCGTCATAATGAATCTGCGCAAAGGTCTCACTCACCGTGTTTACCGTCGAAACCGTGCCGTCCTGTTTTGCAAATCCATTGATCGTAGGACGTTCGCCGTTCGCAAGAAGGGGAAGTTTCGTGATGTCCGCTTCCGTCTTCGTCGCGTCGGGCCCCAGCTCGCGCGTCGCGTCAAACGGGCCCCATACAAGGTTCAGTTCCGCGGGCGCTGCGCCCTGGAACACAAAGCTGATCGTCGTGATCTTCGTCAGATCAAGCCCGAAGAACGCCGTGCCCTGTACCAGCCAGCGCTGGCCAAAGTTCAAAATGTCCGTCAACCGGGCCGAGTCTTTCTTGCCCGCAGCGTCCGTCAGTTCGATCAGCACATTGTTTGTGATCGCGCTGTCCAGCTGGAATACCATCCCGCCAGGGAACGCCGTATTGAAATTGATCGATTCGATTGCCGTCGTATCCGGATCATCGTAGGCCAGGAACGCTCCGCCGAAACTCGTCGCGCTGTTGCCGTCGTACACGATCTTCGCGAAATTCTCGCCAAGGTTCTGGATCTCCGCCGTCGAGCCGTCATCGGCTGCAAACGCGCCGATCGCTACCCGCTCGCCGCTTGCCGTCAGAGGAAGAGGCGTGATATCCGCTTCTGTCTTCGTCGGATCAGGCGCGATATTTTTCGTTACGTCAAAATCGCCCCACACCACGTTCAGGTCCTGGACTGCCGTGCCTTCGAATACAAAACTCAACGTCTGGATCTTCGTCATA